>ODAI010725891.1_pt1 | contig 14360 bp, 14 predicted proteins | sample 1539321 | NCBI WGS metagenome assembly ODAI01 (sample SAMN02144231, study PRJEB22623) | gut metagenome | biome: sheep rumen | host: Ovis aries | place: New Zealand
CAGTAACAAGATGCACTCAGTCGGCAGAGAGAGCATCAAACAGGTGAGGTGAGATGTATCCCCTGTCAGCAAAGAGTTTCCCGTAGATTCTCTTGCCGAGCACAGCCCATACCTTCGGATCTCTGTCGTCCACGTTTGCCCCTGTAAGACAGAACATTATAATCTCTCCCCTGTCGTTGCAGATGAAATGCAGCTTGAATCCGTGGCACCATCCCATCGTCCCCTTTCCATCAGTGGCAAGACCGGCGAAGACCCTGTTGGCATACCTGCGCAAGTTGTGGCATACTGGTATCATGGTGGAGTCCACAAAGGTGATACCAGTGCACCGCCCGAAAGAGTGGAGGTTCAGGAAGAACATCATCTTGAAGAACACCCTGCTCTCCAGTTCCACGAAGCGGTTGTAGGACACCGCATCAGGGAAGTCATGCTTGAGGTGGATGCGGATGAAGTGCAGGTAGTAGTGCTTGAAATTGTCGAATGTGCCAAAATGGAACATAATCAGGATCGTCATAATCTCGCTGTCGGACATGCTGGCAGCACGCCTGCGGCGGGACTTACCGTCAGTGCTCAGAAGAGGCACATTTTCAATCTCCTCATCAAATTTCTTACTAAATTCATCCGTAGCACAGAAAATTTCTGTAATTTTGTCATCGGTAATCATGAGTCTATTCTTTTGTTTAACTTTATAAGTAACTGGAAATCACCTATAAAGGTACAAAAAAAATCTCAGATTACCAACTTTTTATGTGACTTTCTTATCCCGAACTGACGTATTTTGTTAAAAGAAGGATAGACAGCAAGGCTTTTGCAGAAGGTTTCAATTCTGTCCGCATTCAATTCTATGAAATGCTAAGGGCTGAAGGGCGAATAACTATTGACGAAGATACGCCTCTCTGGTTGAACCAGTTTTTAGGTAATCATTTCATTGATTGGTACGAATATCAGAAAATCAAGTGGTATTTCGAAGCTCATCCGTCCGAATTGAAAGGAGAGTATCTTGTTTCATTCTTAGAATTGCAAAAGATGAATTTTGATGATCGTTTCTTGCAAACATGCGAGGCTGTATTGGAGAATAAGAAAAAAACGAACTGGCTGAAATTAGCTTTGTTTGAATCTTATAGAAGAATGAAGTCTATATTCTATCCCTTAGTGCAGAAGTTTATTATGGAGGATGAGTGATTTACAGATCAAATGGTAAATATAGAACAATAGTTATAGCTCAAAAAGGAAGATAAAGTTATCGGGCAGGGAGCACCCCTCGAAACAGAAGTGGATACGGCCATGAAACAGTGCCTTACCCCTAATCTTGCGTTGGAGGATTGGGACATCTATCCTTTGGGGGTAAGTTGTCTTCGCCCTTTGTTTTAATGCGCTGTTCTTCTTCGAACATCCTCCGGCCTTCCTCTTCCAATCGCTGCTGTCGGGCCTTTGCACGCTGAAACATGGCCAAAACTTCATCTGAAGTTATTCGGATGGTTCCTGTTTTCGACATAGGACTGACGAGAAAGTCTTCAGGAGATTCGTTTTCTTCCATGTTCAAGTTTTTTGTGCAAAGATAACGAAAATACGGGATTATTGTTAACTTTGCAATGAAAAAATCAATAGTTGTGTATGAAAAAGGCTATGCACGGGTTAGTAATCAGGATCAGAACCTTGACATGCAGCAGGTCGCAAAGAAAGAAGCCGGATGCGAAAAGATTTATCGGGAAGAGGTCAGTGGAGTAGGGGAGCGCACGGAAATGCAGTCTGCTCTCCAGTATCTCTGTGACGGCGACTGCCTGGTCGTGTACAAGTTCGACCGGCTTGGCCGTTCAATGCGGGAATTCCTGAACATCCTTTCATGTCTTGGAAAAAGAGGCATCGGTGTCATTTCTTTGAAGGACGTCATCAATGCCCTCAGCACCAGTGGTAAGTTCATCATGCACATCTAAGCTGCCCAGGCAGAGTTTGAGTGCAGTCTGATAGCCGAGCGGACTGCGGACGGCCTGACAGCAGCTCGGAAAGCCGGGAAGAAGTTCGGCCGGCCGAAGATCGGCCACAGCGACAAGGCTGCAGTCTGTGCCAGTCTCTACCGTTCCGGAATGACCGTCGCGCAGATCCAGGCAACGCTCTCGATCAAGAGCAAGTCCACCGTTTACCGTTTTCTCCGGATGGAGGGAATTGAACCCAATCGAGTTAGCAAATTCGAATTAGACAAATGAGCAACATAGTGGAACTGTCTAATGGCAGGACAGTTAAAGAGGTGTACGAAAATGTTCGCAAGGAAGTGGAACGTATCTACCTTGATGCATGGAAGAAAGGAATTTCAGTACCCTTCTTTGACGGTAAAGGTAATACCTTCCTTGCCAATCCTGACGGCAGCGAAGACATGGTGAAGCTTGACCTTCATTCACACACCTATAACATTATCCGGCGTACGGCAGCACCAGGCCAAGGCCGTTTTGCATATTTAAATCAATTGAAGAAATGAGATTCGACGACTACAAAACATATCCGGAACAGAAAATATCTCCCACAATACTCTGGGAGTATGACACGAGGTCCCCGGCATGGGACTGGACACTCAAAAGGTCACAATTACTAAAAAAAATAAATATTTCGCCAAATCCATCAATAATGGAAAAATAAACATTGCAAAGCTATCTTATAGGATAGCTAAGAATCAATTATAACAACAAGAAGAAATGAATATAAGAAAAGGAACAGGGCCTCAAAGATGCGTCCGTTGTCTGAGAGACAAGGAGGAGGCTATACAGGAACATCTTAGGACGAACACGCCATGTTGTCCTGGCTGTCCTCTCGGGAACGAGATAAGGCAGGCGCTGGCAAAAGGATACTTCACGCCCACTCGTCACGTCAATCTTGACACCGATGATTTCTGGTCACAAGCCGCATTGACGATAGTCTATGCAGTAGTTGCGCTGCCCGTATATTACATCTCTTATGAGTATCTGGAGATGGAACGGCTATGGGCCATCATCACCGCCGTATTCTGGCCCGTCTCTCTTGTCATAGGTTTCTATTATTGGCTGATTAAACTCATCATTGGCATCTTCTGACATTATGATCACTTGGAAAACTTCAGAAAATCCTTCATATGCGATGAGCATGTCTGTCACTAAGGACCTGCTCGTCGTCGCCCCGATACAAGAGTACAACGGGCAAGCACTTCTTTTGATACGTAATAATAACAATGAAGAGGTTCACAGACAATATGGTGAAAGTACGGCAGGCTTTGTCGTCAATATCAGGGACTTACCCGATGGACGCTATTATTTCAATATCTACGTCAGTCATGGCAGTAGCTATTGGGCACGTTTCTCACGTCAATGTCCCGGTTTCGTCAAGGAGAGAGGACACGCAAGGTTCTCAACCTTTCCGTTTGCCTTCTATAACAGGCTTCAGATGCAATCCTGGCCGACCGACAAAGCCTTTCTGTCCAGACAGCTTGTCCCGACACGCCAATATCAAAGCGACAATAGGACCATCATGGACTATGCCCGTTCCATTGCCAAAGGTCATCTCTTCACTAACACGAAGATATTGGCCGTCCATGACTTCGTGGCCAGGAATGTCGCCTACGACACTGATGCGCTCAAATCGAACAGATATCTCTTCTGTGACTGCAGTGCCCTGGCGACGTTGCGTCTGCGCCGGAGCGTCTGCCAGGGTTACACCAATCTGTCGATAGCCCTGCTACGTGCACTTGGCATTCCAGCCATGGAGGTGCCTTGCTATGCCTTGGGACAGGGGGCTCGTGGTGGCTGGGAACTTGAGACAAACAGGATGGCGGTGAGCGCCAATCATGTGCTCACCGCCGCCTTTACGGGTCGTCGTTGGTCCGTCATGGATGTCACCTGGGACAGCGACCTGAAGTTTGTCGACGGGAGAGAGAGGGAGAAAACGGGATGCGGTATCTCACATTGTTACTTTGACATGACCCCGTCAATGCTTTCCCTTTCCCATAAGATCATTCCGTGAACTGCCACGCAGTAAAAAGCGTGGCAGTTCACATTGGACTCATGAATCTTTAGCTTAAAAGTCAGCGAAAACGAGAAAATATTATTGAATTAAGCTGATTTTTTAATGTTAACTAAGAATCTTCTCAAGGTCTGAGAACTGGCTCCCATCCGATGATATGTCCTTCATCTTATCTGCGTAACCCTGCAATCTCTTTTGCTGTTCTTCGCGATATTCCTCCATCTTATCTTCATCTTCTGCATCCATCAACAGATGTATCTGTTCATCAATATAGATGGAGAACAGACGCCTAATCTGGAGGCCAAACAGTTCTGAGATGGTTTTAGAGATATACTGGCCTTTAGATTCTACCGATATTCTCAGGTCAACTTCGGCTTTCTCTGTCGGATCGGCCTTCCATTGCTCAGTCAAGGAAAGGGAGTAAGATGAGGAAAAAGACCCCAGCACCAGTCTCACCAGCAGATCCTTCTCTCTTGCGGACATAAACACCTCAGGAGGTGTAGCCACCTTCCAGTCAATCCTGAACTTGGAGAGATAGTCTTTATAAAAGGGATGCTCCTTTATAGGCGTGTCCCATTCCAGGCCGTATTGGGCTATATATTCCTTTATGTCATCCTTCTGTTCTTGCGTGGAAGGATAACCTCCTGCATATCCTTTGAGCCCAAAGCAATTCTTCTTTTTCATAGTCTTGTTCCTTTTAGATGTTTCTCGACATAGTGTTGATTGATCTCTAGGTCACGACCACGGAGGGACTCAATGCACATCATCTCATCCTTAAGGAGGTTCCTGAAAACGATCTCTGTTCCGCTCACCCCGAGGTCAGGATATAGCGCGAGGGCATGGTCTACTATGAGCCGGGCCCCTTCCATGGTCAGCCTGATCTTTGCCTGATGGGCCTGGAAATATGCCTTGTAACGGCTGAAGGCGGAGTCTCTGGAGTTCATGATGATAGAGATCATCTCGTCCTTGGACAACCGGCTGACCCCAACGATGCTGCCTATACGTCTGCACAGCTCGTCGCTACCTATTGCCTTTCTGAGGTCGGTCATGGTGACCTGGGCATACAGCTCTTCCTGGGTCCTTTTCTTGTTCTGCTCTGACCTGAACCCGACCTTGTGGATGTCGAGCCGTTCCTCTACGGCTTTGGTCAGGGATTCGAACTTACCGCAAAGGATACAGGTGATATTCTTCGACGGAACCTCACGATACTCCCTGTATACGCCGAATGTAGAGGGAAAGGATATCACATTGTTGCCATCCATCAAGCTGAGGAAGCCACGCTGTATCTCCCCGTCGAACACCTGATTGAGGAACAGCTTGTCAAACTCGTCTGCGACATAGATCATATCATCCCCTTCCTTTCCCAGAACACGTGTCAGCGGATCGGACACCTTTGTTCCCTGGATGCCTTCGGGGACCAGACGCTCGCAGTTCGCGATGCCACTCCGTATGCCGAGCTTGTCAACAAGGATCTTCACACCCGATGTCTTTCCGGAACCGGAGGGGCCATAGACTAGGAGGTTCATCTTGGGGATGTTCAGCTCAGGCTTGTGTATCCTGAGCATGTGCGTATAGACCGTGAGGCACAGCTCCTTCTTATAGGCCTCCTGTCCCACGATATATTCACCCAGCATCTCTACCATGGCCGCCGGGTTCAGGTAGTTCCATCCCACGTCAGCCATCCTGATGTCCGTGGACTCCGTAAGGAACAGGATATCGCCAAGCGACACCCTCCCGAACTCTTCTTCCCATGTCTCAATGTGCTTGATTACATTTTTGCAAAGGTCGTCATAGAGCGCCGGGCTGTCCATTTTCCTAGCCTTGCTCTTATAGATGGCAACGCTGTCCTCGAGCCAGTCCCGTATGCTCTCTTTCTTTTCATACGAGCCTTTCATAAGTGCCTGGACGATTCTTTGGCATGTGGTCATCCCAAGGGAAGGGTTGGCGAACAACAGTCTCCTGATATCACGGTCAATCTTTGACGACTGGTTTAATTCTTTCTTCTTCATCATAATTTGTTTTTTTCCAATCAAAGGAGGTCAGCTTTCAAGATAGAGTTTGAGCACGGCCTTATAGGCTTCCGTCACATCGAAGAGAGGCCAGCAAGAGACCTCCCAGTACCACTTCAGCTTCTCCCGTTGCTGGTCGTGCAGCTTCTGGATTTCTGTCGGGACGTCAATCAGATAGTAGTCGATCATCTCTTTCATGCAGACCTCAAACAGTTTCTTAATACTCTGAACAGAGAGTTTCTCAAATGGAATGACCAGAGGCTCGCGATCTTCTTTTTCAACGACGATTTGTAACTTTGTCTGGATGACGGGTCCGGGCTTTTCCTTCCACTCATCACTCAGGGACAGCGAGTATTTCATGGACAGGGAGCCAAAGATGAGACGGAACAGCAGGTTCAGCCCCCTGCATGTCGGGTCGTCATAATGCGACACATGGATGACGGGGAAATCGGCCGTCTCGATAGTCATCGCATAATGTGGGTTGAACTTAGAGAGATACTCCTTGTAGAAAGGATGCTCCTCTAACGGTGTGTCCTGACTGATGCCGTATTTCTCCTCATACGCCTCAATCCATGCTCTTCGGTCCGGGTCCTCATGGCACTCCCGGATGTAGTCGGGAAATGAAATAACATTTAGTTTCATGATTCTGTTCTTTTTGTCCGGCGTGGCGACCATTCATCATCGCCACGCCGGGAGTTGTTTATATTCTGATAGTCCTACTGTTTGATGACACGTCCATTCTTGTCAATAAGGACTGAGAGTCCCTCTCCCTCATAATAGTGTCCAGGCACATCATAGAAGCATCTGAAACAATCAGCGCCGAGTGCTTCGATAGACAGATAGATAGGAGGAGTGACAGGCTTTCCGTCTGGTCCTAGAAGCCCTACCTTTAGAGAATCTTCTGACGAATAGGTTGTTTGGTAGACTTTAAATGGGGAGAGTTCCCATTCATATTCGTCAATGGTAGGGTCTGTCACCTTAGACTTGTAATAGAGATCCCTGACATCCGTGTACATATTCCCTTCCTGGATAGTGCCGCCGAAATCCATCAGTTGGCGGGTATAGTCGCCATTCAGCAACTCGATGCCGTAGTCAGCAACCAGAACCCTTCTATAGGTCGGTTTGACAAGGATTGCCAGTTGTTCATCCAAAAGGCCCTGTTTCCCGTCCTTACTGATGACCCAGTGGTATCTAAGGGTGGAGATGATGCTGTCATATTCCGGTATAGCGGCCCATTTACCCGCCATGTCAATCAGTCCCCATTTGCGGTTATATGCCATGACGGGACAATAGCCGTTCTTGAAGAGGTACCCTTGACCCTCCGGAAGCGGGGCATACCTGAACTCTTTGTCTATAACCACTTCTCCTTCTGGATTAATAAACTTCAGAACGCTGTCTTGCTCCATGACCGCGGCCACTCCCTCGGAGAATACCCAGGCCTTCCGGTAGTGGTCCGCTGGTATGACCACCTGGCCGTTGTTCCTATTAAGGAACCCGCGGTACCCCTTCTTGGAAAAACACATTAGGGAATCTTTCTTTCCTATTCCGCTGAGCCAGCTAACGTCCTTAAGAACCTTTTTTCCTGTCTTGACGTCCTTCACATAGCTGTGCGCTCCATTTTCGTAGAAACATAGATCCTCGCTGATGGCCATACTGTAGTTGTAGGAGTCATGAAGGTCGTCCAAGACAAAGGCATGATAGCAGTACCGGATGCCATAAACGGTCCAGAACCCGGCGTAATACAGACCGGTGGCAATCATGGCAATACCCAGGAGACCCAGGAGATAGACAAGGATGTCGTTCTTCCATTTCACATACATACGCATGATGCGCATTTTTGAATACTTTTTTGTTGTCATAGCTTTAACATTTTAAGTGAGACATTTTTTGGTTTAACACATTCCCATAAGAGAGCGTCTAATCGTTAAAATTTTCCATTTCTGATATTTTTTTTCTACAATCAGTCTTTTTTTTAAAAAAAGAGCTATCTTTGCATCAAAAAGGAACAGCCTATGAATGCAAAAACAAGGAAAGACAGGGAGTTCATCTCTAACCTTATCAAAGACAGGGAACGATTCCAGCCCGTCTTTGTCAGGAGATTCCGTGATAGGGTGTTTAAGATTATTGACTTGACTAATAAAAAGATTGACCCGTCCGCTCCTCTCAGCATAGAAAAGAAGTATTCTCTTTTGAATGACCTCATCGACAACCTCTTCACCAAAGAGACGCATCAGCTCAATGATTTTCTGATCGGGAAACGCCTCGTCGTGGAGGACAAGAAAGACAACAAGTACGTTCTGGTCAACTTCTCCGAGATATATGGAGACCTGCCCAAGACAGACGAGGAAGATCATCCCACTCTCGAGTGCTGGGTTTATGTGAAAGCCTGTATTTTTGTCCGGACCAAGTTGCTGGTCACCGGTCTCGTCAGCAGGAACATAAACGTAATAAGAAGCTTCCTTTTAAAGACTAATGCTCCCAGCTGCCAGCCGATCATAAGTGACCTCTTATTTGACTATAAAATAGTTGACATAAAGCCCCGAGACGTGGGTAATGATATTGCCAGTGACTTGTTCAAGAATGATTCTCTACTAAGAATAATCAGTAATTACAGGTATGAGACCGACTTCTACGGTTACGTAAAGAGATACCTTTTGATAGGGTATATATCTGGACATTATAAGGAGCTGATAGGCAAAGTCCAGAATCCTATCTATATTAAGAAGAAAAAGAACCATGACCCTTCCTCAGACAGGGTCCTCAGGGAAGATCTGAAAGATCTATATGGGCTCAAGGATCTCCTCCCGGACAACGTGGAAGAAGTTCCGAAGCTTAAGGAGGTGCTAAAGGGGACTGAATATTCATATGATCTGAAAGAAGCCAACAGACGTAGGATGGAGCTGAAGGAAATAGAGTATACGCTGCCGGATTTTAAAATAAATAAAAGTAGCATAGTCAGTTACAGTGACGATCTGAGTTGGGTTCCTGGTGATGAGGTGGAGGAAGACGTAGACTATGCCTGGATGCTCAAAATGGTGTTCGAAAGGATGAGTCGTACCGCTAAGGGAAGAGAGCAGGTGGAGATCCTCAAGATGCGGCACCTTCAAAAGATTCGTGGAAAGGAGGTCGCAGCCATCATGGGAGTTTCTGAGTCCAAAATCAGTAAATTAGATGCCAAAGCAAAAGAGGTTGCCAGGGATATAGCTATAGAGCTTAATTTTCACAAACATTTTGAATAACAAGTAAGAATATGGCAAAGATTTATATATCAGATGAGCTGCTTGCTCTTTTCCTTGAAGGAAAGACGACGGTTGAAGAGTCTGCGGCTATCCTTGCGGCAGCCAAGGATAACCTAGATATCCGTTATACGATAGAGACTGCGTTGGAGGATGGCATGTTCTGGAACACGGGCGTCTCCGAGAATCCCTCCAAGAGCGTCTGCAAGCTCTATGAGATGAGCTCACAGGAGCATCCCATCCTGCGTCTTGCTGCCAGCAGCGAGACGAATGACTGCGTCGTCAAGTGCGAGCAATATGTCCTTGAGGCCTTTGGCAAGGAGACGCAGTACGAAAAATTGCTCAACGATGCCCGCCAGCATGACTGGCTCAGGAGAGACGGCACACCTTTATATAATATAGGAAGGCTGCTGGAGATGGCACAGCTGTCAGTTGCCAGAAGGCTCGACGGCACTCTGGAGCTACTCAGGAGAGACCTGGAGGGAGGCTGTTCCGTCATCGTGGCCCTGAATGCCGAGAGACTGAAGACCGCAAGCCCCGGCACAGAGGCTGTGGCTAACCATGCTGTTGTGGTGTTATGTGTGAACGCCTCCGAGGGGTTGGTAGAGATCTATGACCCGCAGGGCACCTCCGAGTGCGACATCTATCCCTTTGACGAATTCCTCCGCGCGTGGGAATGCTCCGGGAACTTCTGGGTGAGCATTGTTGAACGGGGCGTCCGTCCCTATGTTCCTCATCCCGAGGACGTGGAACATATCAAGCTGGACGAGGATATCATGCCTATTGCCGACATGCTGGCAGAGAACGCCCATGAGATATGGGCTGTAGGCCGTCAGAAAGAGGCGAAGGGAGATAGAGTGAAACTTGATAAAGACCCATATATGAAACCCTTCGGTGAGCTGTCAGAGGAAGACAGGGTATCGGACTACACGACGGCCCTGAACACCATCAAGCTCCTTTATAAGCTGGGGTTCAAGATCACTTGGGAACAGCGGCAGCTCGTGCAATATGTCCCGAACACGAGGAAGGCGGGAGAGCCCTATGTGCCCAAGCCCATATTCGCCGATGATGTCGTCCTCCCGGAGAATGTCGTCCAACTGACAGAATATATCGCTGAGAACGTCCACGAAGACTGGTCAAAGGACAGAATTGAGAAAGGATGGACCTATGCACCTGTGACCGACAAGGACAAGAGGGAGTCTGCCGACCTCGTCCCTTATTGCGAGCTTCTCGACAGTGAGAAAGAGTATGACCGTAAGATGGCGATGAACACACTTAAGGTTCTCTACAAGCTGGGGTATAGGATAGAGAAAGTGACAAAGTGAACAGGCATTAAAGACTGCGTGAGAGTTCACGATAGTCATTCAGGTGAGCAGCCTTTGGCAGAGGCTGCTCACCTGAATCGTTCCATGGCCTTCTCTACATCGGCCTTGCACTCATTGGAGTATCTGATATATGAGTTATGCCCTTTTATGAACACCTCCAATGCCTCCTCCTGCGCATCAAGCTCAAATAAGCGCTGACCTATCCTTGCGTAATACAACAGTTGGACACGCAGGCCATAACATTTGAACATATCACCGTTCAAGACTGCAAGGAGATACCCGTAAGGCTCGTCGTCGATGTCCTTAAGCCACTCATAGGCATCACCGATCTCATCTATCAGGTCTCTGTCCGCTTCATCGAGTGCGACCTTGTCATCCCATAGGTAATCAATCTCTTGCTCAAGAAGCGAAGACATGACAGGGCAGGCTTCCTGGAACCGGGTTTGCTTGATGAGTATCACTGCCTTTAAGAGCTGATATGGGATAAGGAGCAACGGCTTATCACCATAGCGATCTTTCAAAATATGTATGCAGTCCTCTAATTCCAAGAGCTTTTCATCAAAGGACGTATCATCTCTGTTGCAGAGCTCAAGCCTGGAAGAGATTGTCAGATAGTGAGTGGCACCATAGACCTTCTCTCTTTCCGATAGCACACTGCGGAGACATTTCAGTCCCTCTTCGCTGTTCCCCATCTCGTCCAAGACGATTCCAAGCATGCTTCGTAGCTCAATGGTCATTGGGGCGTCTTCACCCAAATATTTCTCACAAAGCTCTATTCCTTCTGTGAATTTCTCTTTAGCCTCCTGAAAACGTTTCTGTTGCATGCGTCGGTTCCCATATATCAGATAGTAGATGGGAAATCTCTTGTCCTCCCCAAAAGGAAAAGCGAGCTCCGCCAGATGCTCTGAGGCGCCCTCAAATTTACTGAAGAAGAGGGCTCGGGCCATTAACAGCTCAATGTGGGGAGGAACATCCACCAATCGCTTGAACAATTGCTCAATTGTACCGAACGCCCAGAAAAACTGATTGCTAACTGCGCGGAAATCTCCTTTGCGTCCCGAGATTTCGACCTCTAAGAGACGGGCACGAATATACAGAAGCTCATTGGCGGAGGCATCAATCTTCATCTTGGCCGTATTAACCAAAGCCGATGCTTCCACGAAATTGCCGCGATGCAGCTCCAGACTGCTTCTCTCGAGGAGTGTCGTCAGGTAGCTGGCACCATAGCTGCCACAGGTCTGGAGGAAAATCTGTTCTGCTTCCTGAAGGGCTCTTTCCCCGTCAGAGAATCTCCCGACTTCCACATATGAGGCCCCCAGGCACAACAGCGTTTCTGCCACATCCTCTGAAGGGTAGGGATATTTCTCACGTTGCGTCGGCAGCGCTTTTTCCAGATGAGGAATGGTTAATTTCGGAACGCCAAAGAAAAGACCGTATTTCCCGACCCAGAAAGAGATCGTTGCCACCTCCTTGCTGCCTTCCCCATACTTTTCCAATAATTTTTTTTTAGCATTTAAAAGGTCATCAAGCGACCGGCCTGGTTCCCAGTCTAGCATCAGACACTCAGCCCCCAGACATATCGACGCCAGCTTCTGCTCATCATTATTAGCCTCGTCAAAAGCAGAGTTTGTGAACCAGGCGGCCAGGTTGTAGTCGTGAATCCTGGCCTTCAAAAAATCTGCGACATGCATGTAGAAGTCAAAGTCGGCATTATCAGCAGTAAAGAAATGGGAGATGTTCAGCTTTTCGCCAGAACTTTTCACCCATTTCCAGGCACTATGCAGCAGATCAGGGTCTCTTTTGACCACTAGCATAAAGGTATCAGGGTCTAATATGAGTGAAGCGACGATATCAACTTTTCCTGCTAGCATATAATGGTATAATGCTTCCACCTTCGTCCGTTCCGTATCCTCTTTGAGAAGCCATTCCCCTAATCTGAGGTGTATGCCGTCTTGCTCCTGGGGGATAAAGAAGCTTTTGAGGTAATCGTGGGAAAAAGAGACTAATCCCATGTTGGAAATGAGATAGCGGTCGAAGGCGTGTGAGAAAACACTCCACTCCACAGGGGGCAGGCCGGACAAGCCGATGATGTCCGATTCGGTAAGCCCGCTCCTGGACAGGGCCACATACGCAAGGGCCTCCATGCAGGCATCGCCGAACTCCGTCCGGTAGTCATGGAATACCTTCCGATAGAAGCCCTCGTCAGTCTCGGAAAGATATTCTTGAATCTTTTCATTAATAGTGACACTTCCCCATGTGATAAGTTCGTCAAGTAAGATGCGCAGCCTCAGGCAGTTATCGGCTATACGGCTTCCCGCCAACCTCTTTGTATAGCCATCATCCAGAGACTTGCCGAACAGGGAAAGATAACTTGTAATCATCTCCATCCGCTGCTCTTTCTTCAACGGCTCTATCCTGTACATAGCATAGCCCCTGTCCCTGAACTCCTCCAGCGTCTTATGTCCTTCCCGTATCGATAAGAGTATCTTCACATTCTCCGGACACTCGACAGGGAGCGGGAAGGCGCTCTGATGATTCTCCGGGAGGTCTAGCTGATCGACAGCATCGATGATGATGAGTAATCTCTTATCGGGGAGTTTCTCAACCTGTCTGAATATATCCTTCAGCGACTCGTTCCATCCCCCATCATGAGAGATGTCGATGTTGTATAGCGCAGTGACCTGCCTGGCCAGGAGCTCAGATACTGCTGACCAACCATACTGCCCGCTTCCGGCGCCGACAGAACAGTAGACACAATCGTATAGGATTTCTTGTGACATCCAGTTGGCCAGAAGAGCACTCTTCCCGCAGCCTGGCTCACCGAAGATGACCAGGTGCGACTGTGCTTCATCTTCGAGCCATCTGTCCAGCACCTCATAAGACACAGTGTCCTTGACGTAAGATTTCTGCAGACGATGGACATACGACTGCTGCATAAAGCGGTTCTTCTCCCAGGGCTCAATCCCTTTGTCGGGAAACAGGGCGTCTAAGAGAGAGAGGAATGCTGACTCAATCTGACTCCCCAGATCTTCCGGAGAAGAATAGTAAGCTACAGGATACCGGTTGTTGTTTAAGATTGCCGCTTTGAGCGCGGCGATTTTCGCGTCAGTCGTCTCTTGATCTTCCGACTTGAGATAGAAGAAAGCATGCATGTCTTCTTTTCGGTCAAGCACACCATACTGTATCTCCATCTCCGTAATGCTTAACTGATGGCGGAGATATTTTTCTATGATAGGGTAGCTTTCCAGGGTCCTGTCAGGAATGTCAGCCGGTCTGGGAACCCATCCATACCTGTTTCCCACTAATCCTATGAAGAACGGTATGGAGTTGTCTATCTCTCGCAGGCAACCCTCAAGAGCCTTGCCGCTAATGATGTCTTCACTGGGGATGCCCCAACGCAGGTCTACGATGGTTGCTATGACGTCCCTTTCTGCCGCAGCCTTTCTCAGTTTGGGGTATAACCGTCGTATGAGATAGTTGCGTTCTCCATTCATATCCTGGAATGTGGAACTGAGAAATATCCTAATATGTCGTTCTTTCGCGAATTTATCCATATCTCAAGTCGTTAAGTCGCCTTAGGAGACCAGTGGTCTTCAAAAAACGTCATGTTTCATGAACATCTCATATTTTTTCACCACAAAAATACAAAATAATTACTGAAAATGGAAAGATTTCCGAGATAAAATTTCTCTTATGTGTATGAGAGCGGACGAGAAATCACGCTTGCGGTCTTTGACATGGTGATGACAACAATGACGACAGACGGAAAGTAGGAGGGCGAGACTACCATCCATGACCCCTCCGAAGGG
>ODAI010004731.1_pt1 | contig 14359 bp, 11 predicted proteins | sample 1539321 | NCBI WGS metagenome assembly ODAI01 (sample SAMN02144231, study PRJEB22623) | gut metagenome | biome: sheep rumen | host: Ovis aries | place: New Zealand
ACTGTGACAGGCGGCTATGCCGACATCTATCTGCAGCCGATGCTCGGCATCTACCCCGACATCGAGCACTCATTTGTGCTGGAACTGAAATACCTGCCGTCAAAAGCCACCGACGCCGAGTTGGCGGCTGCCCGCGAGACGGCCATCGGCCAGATCACACGCTATGCGGAGAGCGTGAATGTGGAGCGCACCGCCGGGCACACGCAGGTGCACCGCCTCATCCTCATCTGGCGCGGCATGGATCTCGCCGTGGCCGAGGAACTGACGTAACAGTTTGCTAAAAAACCATCAATCACACTCATACAGACACCATGAAAGAGAACAATCCACAATCTCTGTCAGGCGGAGGCGACACGCCAGCCACCACAAAAGAGATATATCTTGCAGGCGGATGCTTCTGGGGCACAGAGCACTACTTCAAGATGATAGAGGGAGTGACCGCCACCGAGGTGGGCTACGCCAACGGCATCACCGAGAACCCGACCTATCAGGAGGTGTGCACCGACAAGACACAGTTTGCCGAGACCGTCAAAGTGGTCTACGACCCGACAAAAGTGGGTCTGCGCTTCCTGCTCCAGATGTATTTCAAGGCCATCGACCCCACCAGTGTCAACCAACAAGGGCACGATGTGGGTTCGCAATACCGCACCGGCATCTACTATGTCGACGAGGACGACCTGCCCGTCATTGAGGCGGTCTGGCAGGCTGAGCAAGAGAAATACGAACAACCGTTGGCCGTGGAGAAACGGCCGTTGGAGAATTTCTACACAGCCGAGGAATACCATCAGGACTACCTCGACAAGAACCCCGACGGCTACTGCCACCTGCCTCTCTCACTCTTTGAGTTTGCCAAGAAAGCAAAACCCGAGCCTTAATCCATTCTGCGGAACAAAACCGCGGTACGCTTGCCGATAAAAGCACGCCTACCGACAAAAGCATACCTACCAAAAAAAGAGAAACACATCAGCCCCAAGAATACGATGAAAAATAGCCACTACACACGCATCCTGCTGGCAGCCATCGCACTGTTAGCAGCCGCCACCGTCAAGGCCGGCAAATATGAGAATTTCAAGGTCTCCACCTACATCCGTGCCCAGGACGTGGCTCGCATGGAGGACGAGAAGTTCCTCAAATCCACCTGGGAGACCGTGAGCACTCAGGTGGACCTCGACAAAATCTATTTAGAGACGCACCGCGATGCCTTTACCGTGCCCGAAAAGACCCTCAACAAAGTGAAGAAGTTCTTCCTCTCGAAAGGCCTCGAGGTGGGCGGCGGCATTACCTTCACCCGCTCTGAGCCCACCGATTTCGAGACATACAGCTATGCGCGTGAGGAGGAGCGGCAACAGGTGAAGCAGATATCAGAGTTCACCGCAAAACATTTCAACGACTTCATCCTCGACGACTTCTTCTTCATCGACCTTAAAAACGATGATGAAATCGCCGCCAAAGGCAACAAGAGTTGGACAGAATACCGGTTGCGGCTGATGGCTGACGCCGGACGCGAATTGGTGCTCAACCCTGCCAAGGCCGTCAACCCGAAGGTGAAGGTCATCATCAAATACCCCAACTGGTATGACCATTTCCAGGGATTGGGATTCAACTTAGAGGAAGAGCCCACCTATTTCGACGGTATCTGGACCGGGACGGAGACCCGCGACCCTGGTTCGGCACAACATCTGCAGAACTACCTGAGCTACAACATTGTGCGCTACTTCGACAACATCGCGCCCGGGCGCAATGGCGGCGGATGGGTGGACGCCGGCGGCATCCACATGAGCATGGACAGATATGCCGAACAGCTCCATCTCACCATGCTGGCACGGACTCCTGAGATTATCCTCTGGAACTATATGCAACTGGCAGAGGTGAAGATCACTCCCACCATGAGGGCACCGTGGCAGACTGACGGCGGCAACAGTTTCCGCTACGACGATATGATAGTTCCCTTCACCAAAGACGGGAAGACCATCACACCCACCACCATGGCACGCTTTGCCCACCACACCCTCCACCAGACAGACAAACTGGTGGGCAAGCTCGGCCATCCCGTCGGACTCGTCTCCTACAAGCCCTTCCACTCCACCGGAGAGGACTTCCTGCAGAACTACCTCGGGATGATCGGCCTGCCCATGGATATGCACCCCCAGTGGACTGAAGGCAGACAGCAGATACTGCTCACACAGCAGGCCGCCAAAGACCCGCAACTCGTGGAGAAAATCAAACGGCAACTGAAAGGCGGCGGTGACGTCATCATCACCACCGGACTGCTCAAGATGCTCAAGGAACCGCTGGCCGACGTGGCCGAACTGTATTGCGGCGACCTCAAGGCCATCGTCAACGACTTCGGATACTTTGGTAAGGCAGAGCGGGAGTTCATCATCCCACAGGTGAAATATTTCACCAACGACGCGTGGGAGGTGGTCAGCGCCGGCAGGCCGCTCAACGGCGGGGGCTCGGGATACCCCATCCTGCTTCGCGACACCTACTCCAAAGGGATGCTCTTCGTGCTCACCATCCCCGATGACTTCGGCAACCTCTACGACTTCCCCGCACCCGCACTCAACATCATCCGCCGCGCCATGAGCAAAGACGTGGGAGCCTACATCGAGGGACCGTCGAAAGTGGCCCTCTTCCCCTACGACAACCGCACCATGGTGGTGGAGAACTTCAACGACACGGCCGTCGACCTGCGTGTGGTTGTCAACGAGAAGGTGAAGACGCTGCGCAACCTCATCACTGGAGAGCAAATCACACCCGCCAGCGTGACCTACAGCCGGCACCGTTTCTACGGATATACCGACGGGCAGACGGTGTTTGAGCTCCGCCTGCCGGCACACAGCTATGCAGGACTGGCCTACTGACACCGCGCCCGAAGGCCGGATATCCACCCGTCCGTTCACTTTGTCTTGAAAAAAGACAGAAATTCTATACCCGAATAACTCATAAATGGATAATTTTATCTATATTTGCAGATAAGAACTCTCCGCCGACGCGTGAGAAATAACAACTTTAAAAAAGACGATTATGAAAAAGACACCGACACCCCATATCGGGGCACAATTTGGCGATATCGCCGAGACAATGATTATGGCGGGCGACCCGCTACGCGCCAAGCTCATGGCCGAGAGATTCCTCGACAACCCTGTGCAGTTCAACAACGTGCGAGGCATGCTCGGATTCACCGGCACCTACCAAGGCAAGCGCATCAGCGTGATGGGACACGGCATGGGCATGCCATCTATAGGCATATATACCTATGAGCTGTACAACTTCTACGACGTGAAGACCATCATCAGGGTAGGATCGGCAGGGGCGATACACAACGACCTGCATATCGGCGACCTGGTCATCGCCGAGGGAGCCTGCACCAACTCCAACTACGCCTTGCAGTATGAGATGCCAGGCACCTATGCGCCTATCGCCAGCTTCGAACTGCTCAGGAAGGCCGCCGAAGCCTGCGACCGCATGGGATACAACTACAAGGTGGGCAACGTGCTCTCGTCGGATGTCTTCTATTCCGACAACCCGCACAATGACAAATGGATGGCCTTGGGAGTGCTCGCAGTGGAAATGGAAATCGCAGCCCTCTATATGAATGCCGCCCGCTCAGGCAACCGCGCACTGGGCATCTGCACCATCTCCGACCATATCCTCACCGGTGAGGCAACGACTGCCGAAGAGCGGCAGAACACCTTCACACGCATGATGGACGTGGCCTTCTCGCTGATTTAGACAGTGATTTAGACAGTGGCAACGGCCACCGCCTCGAAGAGAAGCTCCACCAGGCGAGGCACACCATAGCGCACGATATCCTCCTCACGCACCCACTGATAGCCGTCGGGAAGCTGCGGACGCTCGTCAGGGCACCACAGATAGAAATCGGCCAGCAGGATGCGGTGGGTGAGGATGTGGCGCACGTCCTTTGCCAACAACCGCAGACGACCTTCGGGCAGACGGTCCTCCACCAGATAGGGCTCCCACAACCCTTGCCAGATGTCTCCGGCACCCCTCCGACGCAGCGCCGTCTCACCGTCATATCGGATATAGATATAGGTGAGGCGGCGCTCTGTCACCTTCACCTTTCTCAGTTTGACGGGCAACGATACCACCCGCCGCTCACGCCACGCCACACACGACTCCTGCAAAGGGCAAGCCACACAACAAGGGCTTGCCGGGACACACTGCGTGGCGCCGAAATCCATCATCGCCTGATTGTAGTCGGCCGCAGCCGACACCGGCAGCAGCGACTGCGCCAGCGCCCCGAACTCCTTCTGCCCGGCCGTAGTGTTGATGGGGGTGGCAATGCCGAAATGACGCGCGAGCACACGGAACACGTTGCCGTCGACCACAGCCACGGGCAATGCGAAGGCGAAACTGCCGATGGCGGCCGCGGTATAGGCCCCTACCCCCTTCAGCGCCAGCAGGCCCTCGTAGGTCCGCGGGAAACCGCCGGCATCGACCACCTGCCGCGCAGCCTCATGCAAGTGCCGCGCACGCGAATAGTAGCCCAGTCCCTGCCACTCACGCAGCACCTCGTCCTCGCTGGCGGCAGCAAGCGCCTCCACCGTGGGCCACCGCCGCATGAACCGTTCCCAGTAGGCACGTCCCTGCTGGATGCGCGTCTGCTGGAGAATCACCTCCGAGAGCCAGATGGCATAAGGGTCGCTCGTCTCGCGCCACGGCAACTGCCGGCCGTGGTGCACGAACCATCCGAGGATGGCCGACGTAAAAGGATGCTGCATCGCGTTGTCTTTCATCTCAAGCACATGTAGTCGTTCGTTTCAGGCACATGTGGCCGTTCATTTCAGGTGGATGATGTCGCTCCAACGCGTCGTGGGATTCTTGCTCCTAAAGTCATGGCGGATAGCGTTGGCGAAAACGTCCGCCTTGCCCTTTCCACCATGCCGCGTGTATTGCTGCGACCCCAGCACCACCGTCTCCGTGCCGTTGACACGGTTGATGCGGTCGACCACGGCATCGAGGCGCATCCGCCGCTTGATCTGGTCGGCACTGACATCGAAGAGGTCCTGCTGTATCGCATTGTCGGGACTGATGCCCATCACAATCACGCCAGCCTTCTTATACTGATAGCCCGGGATGTAGATTTGCCGGAGCACCTCATGGGCGGCCTCCACTATCGTGATGGTGGAAGCCGACGGCGTGACCAGGCGCTTCTCCTGAAAATTCCAATACTGCGGGAGGTCTTCGCGGAAGACATTGGTGTGAAGGAATACGCTGACCACAGAGGCCACCGTGTGCTGGCTGCGCAGTTTCTGAGCGCAGCGGGCGGCATAGTTGGACACGTGAGTCATCAGACCGTTGAGGTCGGAAATCATGCCGTTGAAACTGCGGCTGGTGCAGATACTCTTCTTCTTCGCCATCTCCTCGTCGGGCACACAGTCCTCACCGTTCAGTTCACACCATGTGCGGAGGATGACCACATTGTTGAAGACAGCACGCACCCAGTCGCCGTGATGAGCGGCAAAGTCGTAGGCTGTTCGCACACCCATGCTCTGCAGACGGGCGGCATAGCGGCGGCCGATGCCCCACACCTCCTCGATGGGATAGAGCCGCAGCGCCTTCTCGCGTTTCTCGTCGCTGTCGATGACGCAGCAGTGGCGGTAGCCCGGATATTTCTTGGCAAAATGACTCGCCATCTTGGCAAGCGTCTTCGTGGGCGCGAGGCCGATACTGACAGGCATGCCCACGCACCGCTTGACTTTCTCATGCAGACGCTCGCCCCACTGTTTCAGGTCGAGATGGTCCATGCCGTCGAGACAGACAAAGCACTCGTCGATGCTGTAGCGGAAATAGGCGGGCGCCTCATGGCGGATAATCTCCACCACACGGCCCGTGAGTTCACCGTAAAGTTCGTAATTAGAGGAAAAGACGGCCACCTGCTGAGGCGGAAACTGCTGTGCCAGTTGGAAATAGGGCATGCCGGCCTTGATGCCCAGGCGCTTTGCCTCGTTCGACCGCGCCACGACACACCCGTCGTTGTTGGAAAGCACAACAACGGGCTTGCCGTTCAGGTCGGGGCGAAACACTCGCTCACACGACACATAGCAGTTGTCGCAGTCGATGATGCCGTACATATATCGCTATTTCTTCCAGTTTCGGATGGTCCACACCACGACGCCCCAGACCTCAAAGTCGTCGGACTCCTCTATGCGGATGGGCTTGAAAGCCTTGTTCGCCGGGCGGAGCTCGATATACCCCTCGGCTTTGTGAGAGAGGTCAAGATACTTGATGGTGAACTCGTTGTTGACATACCCCACCACCACGTCGCCGTCCTCGGCAGACAAGGAGCGGTCGATGACGGCGATATCACCGTCGCAGATGCCGGCATCAATCATGGAGTCGCCCTCCACCCTGCCATAGAATGTCGACTCGGGGTTGCGTATCAGGTCGCGGTTGAAGTCGAGACTGTCGTGCAGATAGTCATCGGCAGGCGACGGGAATCCCGCCACGATGCCGGGAGCGAACTGCAGGTCGAGCCTGCCTTTGAAGTCGCCTGTGATTATTCGGATATTTGACATAAGCAGTATCTCTCTGGTCGAAAGTGATGCCACCCAAGACTCTGGGGGCAAAGATAAGGCGGGGGTGTCTCAAATCATGGCACATGCTCCCGGAAAAAGAGTCCCGCAGGAAAAAAACGGCTGCAGCCTGCCGACTACTGCCACCGGAAGATATAGCAGACGGAGAGCACCAGTTCGGCAGCCATCACATAGAGCACTATCAGCGGAGCGGCACTGGCGATACCGTCGGACAACGCACGCACCACATCCGACGTGTTGCGGAGCACACCGGCAAGCACCCCGTAGGTGATGGCGGCAACCGCCACGCAGAAAGCCAACGTAGGAATGAGGCTACGGCTGAAACTGCTGGGGAACAGCTGGCCCGTGGCACTCAGTAGGGCTGCATGAGGGACAAACGAGATGAACGCGATGACACCGAGGAAAAGGAGCAACAGCACTGCCGTGACACGCAGGGCGAACGTCTGCCGATAGGTGCGCATCACCTTGGGCGGCCAGAGCACCGTGGTGAGCTTCGACGCCCTCAACGCCCCATAAGCCATGGCTAAGACCAGTATCCACACGAGCGGCGGCGAGGCCACGTTGCTGGCAAACGTGCCCCAGAACCACCTGATACCCTCATTGCTGAGCAAGGAGCGCACCACCGACTCCGGCCACGCGGCATTGACAAGCCACGACACCAGAAAGAGCGACACCTGCATGGCTGCGATGACCAGCACGGTGACCGCGAGTGCGCCAAATGCCCTTTCAGTCCTCATCAGGCAACAGGTTGTCGATATCGAGGATCCTCAGTTCGCAGGCCTTCACCACAAGCCGGGTGGCATTCACGCCATAGCCACCGTTGCCGTTGGGGAAGAGTTTCTGCACCAATTCGTTCTGCCGTTTCTCAAGGCTCTTCACGCCGAAAGGCATGCCACGGAGATTGGTGATCTGCTCCTTGGTATAGCCCAGGGCGAGATGGCGCAGGAACCGCTCGTCGTATTCGTCAATCTCATAGTTGACCAGGGCTTCCTGACGCATCAGCTGACTGCCTACGCTATACTTGAACCGCTCTACAATCTTCTCGAGGATAGGTTGGTTGAACACCAGTTGCTTGCCGTTCATCACACTGAGCACGTCGCCACGGGTGAGCAGCTCGCCTGTCTTGAGGATGATGCCGTCGGCACCGGCATCGAGCACGTCGACCCACAACTTCTCATTAAGTATCTCGCCGGTGAAGATCAGCACCTTCACCTCGCGATACATCTCCTTGGTCTGACGGCAGATCTCCACGCCCACCGTGGTGGAACCGCCAAGTCCCAGGTCGAGCAGCACCAGATCGGGCAACTGCTGCTTGATCAATTTCCAATAGGCGGCCTCATTGTTGGCCGTGCCGATGATCTGCGCCTCGGGGATTTCATTGCGGATGATGCCCTCGGTGCCCTTGAGCTCGAGCGCCACATCCTCGACGATGATGATTTTGAATGTATCCATATCCATTGATGATTATTGATGATTTCTTCCTAATGTCTTTTGCGCCTTCACCAGTGTCACCACCACATCCGTGCCGCCATGCACGCCAGCCTCGGCCATGATGCCGCAGCCACGGGCATTGGTGCTCTCGCCCACGTCCCTCACAATCTGACGGCAGAGCAGGAAGGGCAGGTTGCCCGGCGCAGGGTCGAACAGCTCATGGCGCTCTTCCTCCGACAATTCCAGCGAAGGGAATGAGACCCTGAACACCACATAGTGGGGATTCTTGTCGGCGACAGAGACCGACATCTGGTCTCCCCCACCCTGTTTCTTGAGCAACTGAAAGAGGTAGCGGAGCATCTGTCTGTCGCCATAGATGGCTGTGGCCGACAGCGGATGCGAGGCCAACTGTGGCAGCAACTCGCCGATAGGCACCGCCACACACTCGGGCTTGACACTCTCCACCTGCCGCATGGCCTGCGCACTGAGCAGCGTGTAGAGCTCCTTGTAGTAATCGGCCAGTTCGGAGATACTCTGCAGCTGGGAGCCTCCCGAGTCGATGAGTGCGCGGATGCGCGAAGGGAAATACATGGTCTCATGCTTCAGCGTACTGAGGCAATTGTCGAGCACGCTGTTGCAGATATGCAACTTGTCGTTCTCCATCTGGCAGCGCCTCACCTCATCTTCGGCCAAGTCGATGTCGGCCATTTTCTCCTGATTGACGGCCATACTGCTCTTGAGCGTGGAAATCAGCTCATCGGCCACCTGCTGCAACGGCTGCGGCAACCGCTCATTGCTGTAGAGTCCACGCCGCCGGCCGCCAATGGGCGGTTCCTGACTGTCGTAGCCAGCCAGGCGCTCTATCTGGGCGAGTTTGTCGGCATCTCCCGCCTCCGACCGCAGCACGCCGTTCATCGCCCTCACCCGCTCCAGGCAGAATCTGTAGTACACCTGATGGCGGTAATAGAGGAAGAAATAGGCCACGAGAATCAAGAGGAAAAGGATGATGAGGATGACGATGGCCATATATTTGTTTGACTGCGACTTCTGCATGCCACGGCAATAGTCCTCCAGTGTGTCGTCGGCCGACATCTCTTTATAGAGTTGGGTATACACCTTATTATTATATCTGTAGACGGCCCACTCGTGAAGGGCGAGTGCCGCCACCGACATCTCATTGCGCAGCAGACGGATGACCTCAAAGTCGACAGGCAGGCGCTCATGATACCACAGGATTTCGGGTTGAAAGACGGCCTTATCGCTCTGCAGCACTAAAGTGTCGGTGCCTTGCGGACGGATAAGTTTGTAGGCCTGATTGAACATGCACAAGGCGGAGTCGGCATAGACGAGCGCATCGTCGGGCAGGTTGGCGGCATTACACTCATGCACACGCTCAGCATAACCGCGTGCCCTGCCCAACAGGTCGGCATACGTCGTCTCTGTCGAGGCACTGACGCCTTGGGAGAGAATCAGCATCACCCCGATGAACAGGCGCATCACTCCCTTGGGCAGACGGAAATAGAACCGGCTTCCACGGCCTTTCTCACTCTCCACACCGATGTCGCACACACGGAAGAGTGAACTGATTTTCTTGTATTTCTCTATAATACCCTTGCAGTTGACGAGTCCGAAACCATGGCCGCTCTCACGTGCCACGGCCAGCGACGCCGACGTGGACGTCTGTCCGGAAGCGCCCTCGTCATTGGAGATTTTCTTCTCCACACTGAAAGCCTCTGCCATCTGCTCACGTGTCATGCCGATGCCCGTATCAGCCACACTCACCTCCACATAATCGTCGGTGGCGCTGGCCGACACAGTCACCTTCCCTCCCTTGCCGGTGAACTTGCGGGCATTGTCGGCCATCGTGTTGATCATGAAAAGGGTGAGTATCCTGTCGGCTTTCACCCATTGCGCAGTAGGCTCCACCTCCAACTGGATGTCGCGCATCTGGAAGCCGCGACGGCCGTGGGCCACGATATCGAAGAGTGGCTGCAAGGCAAAACTCTCGATGTGAAGGCTCAGTTCGCCCTTGCGCAGTTGTATCCACTGTGTGAGGATATCGTTGTATTCGATGATGCGGTCGGTGAGTTCAGCCACATAGTCATAGCGCTCTGCCCTGAGCCGGTCGTCCTCGCTGCCGGTGTTGAGTTTGTGTATCTCATGCAGCATCCGGTCGATATAGGGCGTTATCATGTGGACAAGCGACACCTTGGCACGCTGCTCCAGATTGAGACGTTTGTTGTTGTCGATATGCAGACGGCTCACCGCCATCTGCTCCATCGTATCCTCATAGCGCTCATTGAGCTGCTCCACATAGTGCTGGTTCTCTTTCTTCCACTCCTCAAGAGGTAGGAGGAGCGAGCCGACGGAATTGCGGCGGGCCTCACGACGCCGGAGATAGGAGAAGACAAATAGCATCGCCACACCCAGAAGCACCACCACGACGATGGCGGAGAGCATGATATTGAGCTGCCTGACCGACGCATCGAGCTGGTCGGCTCTCGATTGCAGGTAGAGGTCCTGACGTGTCTTGTCCTGCGTCTCGATATAGTAGTTGCGGTTGCGGTGCGACTCTTCCTTGTTGTTGAGCGCGGCATAGACCACGCTGAGCTGCTCACGGATGGAGGCCACCAGGTCGGGAGCCTTGAAAATGGCCGAGTCGTTGTGGAGGGCACCATTGAGGCAGCCAAGTGCCGACTCAAAATCACCGATATACCAATAGCATTGTGAAAGGGTGCGGTAGGAGCCTGCCATCTGGTAGACATCGCCATAGTCGTGAAAGAGGTCCAGCGAGCGTTGCGCCAGGTTGCCGGCGAGCAGACTGTCGGGCATATCGTCGACATTGACCTGACTGATGGCGGTATAGTTGTCGTCGATGAGTTTCTGTCCCAGCACCGGCACCTGCAGATGCTCACTCATCGCCTGCATGGAGTTGGCCTCCCAAAAAGGATATCCCTGCTCCACGGCTATACGGTAACACTCGAAGAGATAGTCCATCTCTGCCTGGTTGATCTCCTCCTGTGTGCCGGTGGTGATGATGCCGCCCGCTCCCACATTATAGTAGTAATTGAGCAGTTGGGCCACATCTCCCCGCACCTCTCCATAAGGGTCTATCTCATTGATGGCATCGAGCGACTGCTGGTCGAGGCCCACATAGTAATAATAAGTGGAAGTGACGATATGAAACTCAGAGCGCGCATAGACCATGCGCCCCCGTTGATGCTCGTTGAGCGTGCCCTCCTCCTCGCTGATGCGCTTCAGGCGCGCGAGGGCACTCTCACGAAAAGTATAAAACTCCTTGTTGTGCGACTGCCGTTGGCAGAGCCTCATCTGCTGGATGTCGGCGACAAGGAGCTCTATCTGGTTGTCGGTGATGGCGTACACCGAGTCGAGTTGGCGGGCAGCCAACTCATACTGCATCCGTGCGATACTCACGAATGCCTTGTTGTTGTAGGCCTCGGCCCGGCCGCTTCCATACGAGGCAGAGGCACGCATGGCCTTGTCGGCATAATAGAGGGTGGAATCGAGGTTGCGGTAGTGGAAATCGTAGGAGATTCCGTTGAGGCGGTCGGCCTTCTCTGTGCCCGCCGTGGTGCACGACACCGACACGGCAACGGCCATCAGTACCGCTGCCATGAGCCTTATGAGGCGACGGATACCGTGCTTGGGACACATCCTCGATTCCTCCTTTATTCAAAGTCAATACCGCCAGACACTTGTTCTGACGGTACCGACTTATCTATTACGAATTATTATCCACGCGCCTTGGCGATGTAGCCCAACGCTTCCTCACACTTGTCGGAGATGGCTTTCCAGTCCTTGGCAGCCACCACTTCCTTGGGGAAGAGTTTCGAGCCCATGCCCACGCAGAAGACACCGGCCTTGAACCAGGCCTTCAGGTTGTCTTCGTCGGGCGACACACCGCCTGTGACCATGATTTTCGACCAGGGCATAGGGGCTTTCAGGCCCTTCACCATGCCGGGTCCCACTACGTCGCCGGGGAACACCTTTGTGAGGTCGCATCCCAGTTCCTGTGCCTTTCCAATCTCCGACACTGTCATGCATCCCGGGCAGTAGGGAATGAGCCTCCTGTTGCACACGGGTGCGATGTCGGGATTGAAGAGCGGGCCTACCACGAAGTTGGCACCGAGTTGGATATAGAGTGCTGCTGTGGGAGCGTCTACCACGGAGCCGATGCCAAGGGCGAGTTCGGGGCATTCCTTGTCTGCCCATTTCACCAGTTCGCCGAACACCTCTTGAGCGAAGTCGCCGCGGTTGGTGAACTCGAAAGCCCTGACGCCACCCTCGTAGCAAGCTTTCACCACGTTTTTGCAAGTCTCCAGGTCTTTGTGATAGAAGACGGGCACCATTCCGGTGTCGCTGATTTTCTTCATCACGGCCAGTTTATCAAATTTTGCCATAATATCTATTCTTTATATTCACGTTTGAGATAATATGTGCCGCTGTCTACGGCCACGAGTTCCCAACCTTCAAAACCCAGTTGGTTCAATTTCTTCTCAACGCCTAATATTTGTGTAAATACTTTATATTCGAACTGTTTCATCACCCTTTATCTTTGAACGCGTCCTGAGGCATCGCCACCGGCGAGGTTCTCCACCTCTTCCTTCGACACCAGGTTGAAGTCGCCGGGGATAGTGTGCTTCAGTGCGGAGGCGGCCACGGCAAACTCCAATGCCTTGCCCTGGTCGTCGGGATAAGTGAGGAGACCGTGGATCAAGCCGCCCGAGAAAGAGTCGCCGCCACCCACACGGTCGATGATGGGCACGATGTCGTAGCGCTTGCTCTGATAGAATTCCTTGCCATTGTAGATGAGGGCTTTCCAACCGTTGTGAGAGGCCGAGAACGACTCACGCAGCGTGCTCACCACATACTTGAAACCGAAGGTCTCCATCATGCCCTTGAAGATGCCATAGTAGCCCTCGGCATCGGTCTTGCCGCCTTCCACGTCGGCCTCAGGCTTGAAACCGAGGCAGAGCTGTGCGTCCTCCTCGTTGCCGATGCACACGTCGACATATTTCATGAGAGGCTTCATGATGCTCTGTGCCTTCTCCGACGTCCACAGCTTCTTGCGGAAGTTGAGGTCCACGCTCACGGTGACACCATGGCGCTTGGCAGCCTCACAAGCCAGACGGGTGAGTTCGGCAGCCTTGTCGCTGATGGCAGGAGTGATGCCGCTCCAGTGGAACCACTGAGCTCCCTCCATGATCTGGTCGAAATCGAAATCCTCGGGATTGGCCTCGGCGATGGCACTGCCGGCACGGTCGTAGATGACCTTGGAGGGCCTCATCGATGCGCCTGTCTCCAGGAAGTAGATGCCCACGCGGTTGCCTCCGCGGGCAATATAGTCGGTCTTCACACCATAACGGCGCAGTGCGTTGACGGCACACTGTCCGATTTCGTGTTTCGGAAGTTTGGTCACGAAATATGCCTCATGTCCGTAGTTGGCTGCACTCACAGCCACGTTGGCCTCGCCGCCACCATAGACCACGTCGAAGAAGTCGCTTTGAATGAATCTTTTCTGTCCAGGTGAGGAGAGACGGAGCATAATCTCGCCCAATGTGATAACTTTAGCCATGTCTTGATAATTTTGATGTTTATAGATTAATTGAATTTGTTTATTGACGTACAAAAATAATGCATTTTTTGCGAACTGCGAAATTATTTCTTTGTTTTTTAATAAATTGCCTTCTATCACGCCCCCTTCCACCCTCTTCACGCCACTGCGGACCACGGCAGACTCATGGCAGACTCACGGCTTCAGAGCCGGAGACCATTGACAAGAAGACGACGGATAGCGGCTGCCTACGATGGCTCCGCGACAAAAAAGGGGCAGCCTCACGGCTGCCCCGATACCTAAATAATAACCTAAAACTAATCTCTATAAGCAGGATTCTGATATGCTTTCTTCTCATCGTTCGACATGATCATACCGTCGAGCTGACCCTGCGGAATCGGACGGAGGTAGTATCCGTCGGGGATGGTGCGGGTGTAGGTCTCGAGATCCTTGTCGGTGTAACCGCTGCCTGCAATGCGATAGGTAGTGGCACGGTCTTTCCATGTCTGGGTGCGAACAAGGTCGAACCAGCGGTATCCCTCACCCCAGAACTCGCGGCTGCGCTCGTCGAGGATGTAGTCGATAGTGATGGTAGCCGGTGTGGCGGCCAGCATCTCAGCGGTGTGGTCGACAGAGACGGCCTCATTGTCATTCTGGCTGAAGGTCTGCTTGCCGGCACGGGCACGGAGCACGTTGACCAGGCGCTTGGCCTCCTCGTTCTGGTTGAGTTTCACAGCAGCCTCTGCAGCGATGAGGTAGAGCTCAGAGAACTTGGCGATGTTCCAAGGACGCG
>ODAI012782734.1_pt1 | contig 14359 bp, 9 predicted proteins | sample 1539321 | NCBI WGS metagenome assembly ODAI01 (sample SAMN02144231, study PRJEB22623) | gut metagenome | biome: sheep rumen | host: Ovis aries | place: New Zealand
AGACAACTTGCGAGAGCTACGCGAAGTAAAGTGAGCGATATAAGGATTCAAAGTCGTGGAAATTTCATGCTTGCATGATAATTTACATGACCTTGAAGACTTAACGGACATGAAGAAAAAAGACACACGAAGAATGAGTGTGGCGTTTTCTGAATGACCGTCGGATTTCGAGAACAAGGTGAAGAAATCCGAGTATCGCGATAATAATTTCAACTCTTAATCAGGCCCGGATTCATTAAGTTTCCGGGCCTGTTTTAAACTAAAAACGCTTGCGCATTGGTAGAAGGAGGCTGATGGTATGGCAAATGGCGCAGAAAAAAAGAAAAAAAGTGCAGCGTCTTTGTTTTTTGAAACTCTGGGAAAGGGCTTTAAAGGAATAGGGGTAACTTTTATTGAGGGGGATTTTAAGACTAAGCTTTCGTATATAATCTTTGGGCTTGGCCCCATTCTCAGAGGACAGATACTTATAGGAATCGCCCTGCTGCTATGTGAAGTACTGTTCTTTTATTTTATGGCCGGCTTTGGCTGGCAGTATCTTTCTAAGTTTTCAACCCTTGGAACAATTGCCACCAAGAAGGTGGGACGAAAGACAATATACGGTGATAACAGCTTTCTGATCCTGTTATTTGGTGTTTTATGTATTTTTGCCATAATCGCTTTTATCGCCATCTGGTATATCAATATAAAAGAAAACCGCAGGGAAGAACTTCTTATAAAAGCAGGCAAAAAACTTCCTTCCAACAAAGATGTCTTTTTATCACTCTTTGACAAGAATTTCCACAAGACACTTTTGGCACTTCCTATAACCGGAATTTTTGTATTTACTGTTCTTCCTATTGTATTCATGATTCTGGTTGCGTTTACCAACTATGACAAGAATCATCAGTCACCGTCCAATCTTTTCACCTGGGTGGGACTTGAAAACTTTAAAAACCTGGTTTCATTTTCGGGAGCAGGTATAGGCGGAACCTTCATGCAGGTTCTTTTATGGACACTTGTGTGGGCTCTTTTTGCTACATTCACCAACTACTTCCTTGGTTTGGCTGTAGCTATGCTGATCAATAAAAAGGGAATAAGGTTTAAGAGACTTTGGAGAACAATTCTTGTTCTTACCATTGCTGTTCCTCAGTTCGTATCACTTCTTTATGTCATGAAGATGTTTGCCAATGACGGACTTATAAACGGCTATCTTATGAAGTGGGGGATCATCAAAAACTATATTCCTTTCTGGACAGATCCGATGCTGGCAAGGATCACAATAATCGTTGTTAATATCTGGATCGGTATTCCTTACATGATGTTGATCGCAACGGGACTTCTCATGAACATTCCCGAGGATCTTTACGAGAGCGCAAGGATTGACGGCGCAAATCCCTGGCAGATGTTCAGAAGTATCACCCTTCCATATATGCTGTTCGTCACAGGACCTTTCCTGCTGACACAGTTTACAGGAAACCTCAACAACTTCAACGTTATTTACCTTCTTACACAGGGTAAGCCACAGTCAGTCAACCTTGCAGAGAAAGCCGGATATTCAGACCTTCTTATCACATGGCTTTACAAGATGACTGTAAACGACACCAACTATAGAATGGCGGCGGTTATCGGAATCATGGTATTCGTAGTAACAGCGGTAATTTCACTGGTTGTTTACAACATGCTTCCATCAGTTAAAGATGAGGAGGGCTTCCAATAATGAAATCATACAAGACCAAAAGAGCCATCGGAAACGCAATTGGCTATATCATACTGATACTTATAAGCATTATCTGGCTGTTCCCGTTCGTTGGACTGGTTCTGCAGAGCTTCAGATCCTATGCGACAGAGTACGGCGGAATGGTAGATTATCTGGTACCCAAGCACTTTTCGCTGGACAACTACAAATTCCTCTTCGACAGCAGTCAGACCAATTACCTTTTATGGTATAAGAACACGATCATTATTGCGATATTCGTATCGCTGTTTCAGACAATCATTCAGCTGTGCGTAAGCTATGCACTTTCAAGAATGAGATTTGCCGGCAGAACATTTCTTATGAGATTCTGGCTGATCCTTGGTATGTTCCCCGGATTCCTTACCATGATCTGTCTGTATTTCCTTCTGAAGCAGTTTGGACTTACACAGGCAGGAGCTATTCCCGGACTCATTCTGGTATCTGTTGCCAGCTGCGGAATGGGATACTATGTCTGCAAGGGATATTTTGATACAATTCCAAAGGCCCTTGATGAAGCAGCTATGATCGATGGTGCAACAAGATCAAGGATATTCTTCACAATGATCATTCCTATGTCTAAGCCGATCATTATTTACACTGCCCTGGTTGCCTTCATGGCTCCATGGTGCGATCACGTATTTGCTTCATATGTAGCTTTTGGTCACGACACCAGCTACAACGTTGCGGTAGGTATGACAAGATGGGTTTGGACCAATGACTATCAGGGATACTTTACAAGATTCTGCGCAGGCGGCGTTCTTGTTGCAATCCCTGTAACACTGCTGTTCATGTTCCTTCAGAAATACTATGTTGAAGGAGTTACCGGAGGAGCTGTTAAAGGCTGATAACTTATGGCAGATGGCAAAATTACTATTGATGATGTTGCCAGGGCTCTTGGTATATCTAAGACCACTGTATCCCGTGCAATTTCTGGAAAAGGAAGAGTTGGCGATGATACCAGGCTGAGAGTCCTGGAATACATTGAAGAACATAATTACAGACCCAATTTGATGGCAAGAGCCCTTGCTCAGCAAAAGACCTATAACATAGGTGTTATATGGCCGGATGATTACAACGCTGTGGATCTCCCGTTCTTTCAACGCTGTATGATCGGCATGAGTGAGGTCACTTCCGGGTACGGCTACGATATCATGGTGTCACTGGTAAGCGGGGATGATTTTTCAGGCCTTCGCAGGATAATTGATAACCATAAGGTTGACGGCATTATCCTCACCAGGACCCTTGTGCATGATAGACCGGCCAGATTCCTTAAGGAGAGCGGGATCCCCTTTGTGGCAGTAGGAAGCAGTGATGATAAGGATATCATCTCTGTTGACAACGACAATTATTCTGCCTGTAAGGAACTGACTTCTATACTCATCGCAAAAGGGCTGAAGAGGCTTGCTCTTATCGGAGGGGCAACCGAGCATATCATTACAAGGACCAGATATCAGGGATTTGCTGATGCCTTTAGTGATGCGGGCATAAACATAGACAATTCCCTGATCTATCTGGATGTTGAGACCATGTCAAAGGTGGGCAATATCCTGAAGGACCTTCGCAAAAAGAACATTGACGGCGTTGTCTGCATGGACGACAACATTGCCGGAGAAGTTATTGCAAGGTGCAGGGATGAGCATATAAGGATCCCTGAGGATCTGAGGGTTGCTTCTTTTTACAACAGTTCCATACTTGAGAGTGCAATACCCTCAATTACATCACTGAATTTTAATGACAGAAATCTTGGCGCAGTGGCAGCCAAGACACTCTTGGATATTATCGACAATGTACCTGTTACAAGCAAAATGCTGGGAGGTTATGAGGTAATACTAAAAGAGAGTACTAAATAAGAGGAGCTATTATGAATATCACTTCAAAATCGAATATTACCTTCGATCCCATCAGTCTGATCGTCGATGGTAAGCGTATCTATCCCATGATGGGAGAGATGCATTTTTCCAGATACCCGCGCAAGTACTGGGAGGAAGAGCTGCTTAAGATGAAAGCGGGAGGGATCGATATTGTATCCCTTTATGTCATCTGGATCCATCACGAGGAGATACAGGGCGAATACGATTTTACAGGCGACAGAGACCTCAGAGCTTTCCTTGAAACGGTTAAGAAATGCGGACTCTACTGTATTTTAAGGATCGGACCCTGGGCTCACGGAGAGGCAAGAAACGGAGGCTTCCCGGATTGGCTTTTACAGGATGCAAAGGAAAAGGGATATGAGCCTAGAACTGACGCACCTGCCTATCTTGAGCACGTCAGAAGGTTCTATGAAAAGACCTTTGAACAGGCTAAGGGCTTTCTTTTAAAGGATGGCGGACCTGTTATAGGAATCCAGATTGAGAACGAATACGGTCACTGCGGAGGCAAAGGCGGAGAAGAGGGTGAGCAGCATATGAGAACCCTTCTTGCCATGGCCAAAGAGATTGGATTTGAAACTCCGATCTACACAGCTACAGGCTGGGGCGGCGCTGTCACAGGAGGTATGATCCCGGTTATGGGCGGATACTGTGAGGCTCCGTGGGATCAGAGAACAACTGAGATCGAGCCGAGCGGCAACTATATTTTTACCAGAGAAAGAAATGACCATAACATCGGCTCCGATCACGGCCTTGGAGTCGGCATCACCTTTGATATGGATAAGTTCCCGTATCTGACAGCTGAGCTTGGAGGAGGCCTCCAGGTTACAAAGCACAGAAGACCTGTTGCTACAGGCACAGACACTGCAGCGATGACAATGACCAAGCTTGGCAGCGGAGCCAATCTTCTTGGCTACTACATGTATCACGGCGGAACCAATCCAAAGGGTAAACTGACAACTCTTCAGGAGACCAGAGAGACAGGCTATCCCAACGATCTGCCGGAGTGTTCCTATGATTTTAATGCACCTCTTCGCGAGTATGGTCAGATGGAAGATACCTACAGGCATGTGAGACTTCTTTCTGCTTTTATTCACGATTTTGGTGATGATCTGACTGACATGGCATATACAGAGCAGCCGGGAAATCCGTCTAAGCCTGATGATCTTGTAAGCCTTAGAAGTGCAGTGAGATTTAAGAGGGAGGTTTTACCTGATGGCAGGACCAGCTCAAGAGGATATCTGTTTGTAAACAACTATCAGAGAAGATATAAGATGGCGCTTCACAGGGATGTCGAGCTTAAAGCTTATGCAGAGGATGGAAAAGAGATCCTGGCATCCTACCCTGTCAGGGATGTGAAGGATGGCGACTATTTCTTTTACCCGTTCGGTATGCCTGTCGGAGAAAAAGCTCTTTTGACCATTGATGCTACACCTGTATGTATCCTGCACGGTGCAGGAGCTGACGGAAAAGACGCTTACGTGTTCTATACCGACAGCGACAGACAGGCGAGTGCCGATGTAAAGGGAGATCTTGACGGAAACAGCATTATAGTCCTGACAGCAAGTGAGGCTCTGCACAGCTCGAAAGTTATCATCGATGGAAAAGAGCATCTGATCATTTCGGATGCTGAAGCAGTAACTGACGCAGACGGACATGTTCAGCTCTATTTTGAGGTTGATCAGAAGGAGCGATTTAAGACTCCTGAGTTCAGGATATATCCTGATATTGACAAGCTGCCTCTTGACTTTGAGAGGGATAAAGATCAGGGAGAGGCACAGGATTTCCTTAGCGGAGATGCTTTTGCCCTTTACCGTGGAAAGAACAGGTTAGGAAATGTGCTCACAGCTGAGTTTTCTCAGAAGAGCGAAAATCTTTATGAGATCACACTTCCCGGCAAACTTGACGGCGTTGGAGAGATCTTTGCCCATATTAACTATGAAGCAAATACTGCAAGACTTCTTAAGAATGGCGAGGTCCAGGACGACAACTTCTATACAGGACAGAGCTTTGAAGTAGGACTTAAGAGATATTTCGATAAATTCGGAGAAGGAGACGCTCTTACCTTTGAACTTGAGCTGGAACCGCTCTATGAAAATGATAAGATATATCTCCAAAACTGGCCAACCATGCAGGATGGAAAGGCTTGCAGACTTGTTAATATACTTTTAATAGTTCAATATTGTATCAAAATATCATAACTTGACGTATAATAGTGTTATCGGATTTATGCCCTCCGATAACACTATTTTTATGGGATCATAAAGGCGATATATGCAGTACAATTTCTACTTTGATGTTTGCGCTTTGTGTATATTGGGAACTGTTGCTATAACCTCTCTGTCAAGACGCTGGGTACCGGCGTACAGGCAGAGAGCATATGTCATGCTGTTTTTGGCTATTTTTGTAGCTACACTTTCCGAGAGGATAGAGACCTGGCTTCAGATGAATCCTATTGATGCTGTCTGGTATCATCCTTTGGAGATGCTGTGCGGTTCAATGTATTTTATTGCGCATCTTGGCACGGGATATTGTTATCTGAAATATATCCTGGCTGTTCTCGATATCTATGTGGATACAAAAAGAATTAAAGACCTGATAGGCGTTATGCTTGGCTATTACATTGGAATAGCACTGGTTGTGATCAATCTTTTTGTGCCTGTCCTTTTCAGCTACGGGGAAGACGGACTGTATCAGAGAGAAAATTTCATTTTCCTGTACTACATCCTTGCGGGATATTATGTGTTCTATGGAATTGCGCTGGTGCTGAAATATAAGGCCCTTATGAGGTTCAGGACCAAAGCGGTTACTGCATCTTATGTTCTTCTGGTCATTGCCGGCATGGTCATCCAGTATTTCTGGCCAACAGTACTTATTGAGAATTTCCTTGGTACTATAGGCGTGACGCTTGTTTATATTTCTCTTCAGAACCCTACTGAAATGGTGGACGGTAATCTGAACATACTGAACAGGAAAGCCTTTTTAGAGGGACTTGATCTTAAGATGGGCAGAAACTCTGTCAATAGTACGATCTTTGTGACCATAGATAACATAAAAGCCCTCAGTGACGAAATAGGATATGCACAGGCGCAGGCTGTTCTTAAGAAGATCGCGAGATACCTGAAGTATGCAGGTAAGCTGGAGTACAGGATCCAGTGCTATGTGTACAGGTATTCCGAGTATGTTTTTGCAATCACTGTACATACTGTTGATAAAAACAAAGTATTGGCGCTATTGAACAGCATATCAAAGAGACTGCAGCAGTCATGGGCTTTCTCAAATATGGCCATCAAGGTTGAATCTCACTGCTTCCTTATGGAATATCCTGAGCATTACAGGACTTCATCCGAGCTTATCTCCAGGCTTGATCTTATTGTTGAACGTGCTGCTTCCGACATGGATCAGATTATTGATGTAAACAAGCCGGAGTACAGTGAGCTTCGTAGGATCACCGATTACGATATGCTGGCGAGGCATAATCTCGATACCAAGAGTTTTGTTATCAGATATCAGCCAATCCTTTCAAAGGTGTACAGGATAAATTACAGTGCAGATGTTTTATGCTTTTTGAAGGATGAATACGGAAACGAGATCGATATGCGCGGAAGTATTCCGGACATAAATGCTACTCAGGCTCTTATGGATACTGATGAGATGGTATACAGAAGAGCTTGCAGGGCTCTTGCTTTCTGGAATGCAGGAGATAAGAACGGCAAATACAGGGCTGTGGTCGGAATGTCCCAGGGTGAGATCTCCAAAAATGATTTTGTGAGAAGGATAAAAAAGATTGCCAGGGAAGAAAAGGCAGAGAATAGCTGGATCACCTTAAAACTCACGGAGACAACCATTACAACGATGAACGCTGTGGCTGAGAGAAATCTTAAGCTTCTGGGAGAACAGAAATGTTCCATCATTGTCGATGATTTCGGAAGCGGCTATGGCGATATGGACAGGATAATGGCTCTTCCTGTGACTCAGGTCAACATTGCTCACGACATCCTTGTAAAAGCCGGGGAGTCTGAGAAAATGAAGATTGTGGCAAAGGGAATAGTTAATCTTTTCCATGACATAAGTATTTTTGTGGGAGCCAAAGATATAGCAAACGAAGATGATAAGCATATGGCTGAAGAGCTTGGCTGTGATTTCCTTATAGGTGACTTCATGGGAAGCCCGATGAAAGACAGCTCTTTTGTCAAATATATCGATGCTTATTTTGAAGAGGGATAATGATGAGACTCATCACAAGTCCTGAAAATTACAATATATGTTTTTGTGTCGCATCCCTGTTTTTGAACCTTGTTGTGCTCATTATCCATCTGTCCGAGGAAGTTCACGACAATAAGCAAAAGCGGATTTTCGGGATGATCATTTACGATGCCCTGATCCTGAATTCTGCAGGACTGCTTCACAATATATGGCTTGCCAGCGACCAGTTCAGGTTGCTCTTTCCTATGGAGGCAAACAGTTACCTGGTGCTGATTGAAAAGATCTGCTCTTATTTGCTTGCATATCTTTCAATGATATATGTTATGACAATCTTTCGCATTGAGCTCGAGTCGCCCTTCAGAAAGATACTCCTGTTTGTGCCGACCCTTTTTTCTGTGCTGTTTTTCTTAAGCGGTATCATAAGTGACTTTTTCTTTACATTTTCCTATGAAGGCGAGCTGGAATACAACTATCCGCAGGGAGCGCTGGTCAATTTTGCACTGTATGTTTATTTTGTCTATGCTGCGTATCTGTACGTAAGATACTCAAGGTCACTTAGCTCTGAGAAATTCATTTCTCTTATTGCTTACTATGTTCTTATGCTGGCAGGTGTGCCCATAAGGATAATAACCGGATCCAGTGCTATATTTGAGTTCAGTGTATCTCTTGCGCTTTTGCTCTGTGTATATACTGTCCAGAATCCCGGAGAATTTCGCGACGGCATAAGCGGAGCCGGAACCCAAAATGCTTTAAACTTCGCGATTTCAAGTAACCTGATTCAGAAAAAGATATTTACGGTGTACGGGATTGCTTTAGAAAGGCTGGAAACTGTCACCGGAGGAGAGTCGCTTGAGACTGTTGCCGACCTTTTATCCCAGATTACATACTATTTAAAGCATCTTAGTTCTACCGGCGAAGTATATTATACGAATGACGGAAACTACTATATGATATTCCCTGATGTTGATCCCGATGATGCTGTTATTGAGAAAATCACCGAACAGATAAGAAAGAGATTTAAGGATCCATGGTCTATGAAGGGCGGGGAGATTAAGATATTCGTTAACTCATACCTGATTGGTTTTCCTGACGAGGTGGATTCGGTTGAGAAGTTCAACGAGGTGAGGGAAGTGATCAAAAAGACGCTGCTCCACCACAACAAGGATATCCTCAGGGTATCGGATCTTAACCTCAAGCACATCGAGCATGACAAGAAGATCGATATGATAGTCAAGCATGCTCTTGATGATGAACTTTTGGAGGTATATTACCAGCCAATCTATGATCCGGTTACGGGGCTGTTTTCTTCCTGTGAGGCGCTTCTCAGACTTCGCAACCCGCAGATGGGATTTATTTCTCCTGCTGTATTCATGCCGGTTGCAGAGAGAAACGGTATGGTTGTAGCTATCGATAATTTTGTTTTGAATCAGGTCTGCGAGATGATCTCGACTACTGAAGCAACGCAGCTTGGTCTTGATTATGTAGAGGTGAATCTGTCTGTAGTTGACTGCATCCAGACAAATCTTTCTGAAAACATAATAAAGACCGTGGAAAAGTATGGTGTGAAGGCCGGACAGCTCAACTTTGAGATAACAGAGACCTTTGAAGAGGGTATCAGTTCTGCAATGGATGAAAATATTGAAAAGCTTATGAGCTACGGCTTTCCGTTCTCAATGGATGATTTCGGAACAGGATATTCGAATCTTGCAAGGATATCGTCGCTTCCTGTGGAAATCTTTAAGCTTGATAAGAGCATTATCCAATCTGCCTTTGAATCTGAGACCTCCTATATGGTGATGATAAATCTTGTTAAGATCATTAAGGCTTTGGGAAAAGAGATTGTGGCAGAGGGTGTTGAAACAGAGGAACAGGCCGAGCAGATCGTCAGGATCGGCTGCGATCACATTCAGGGCTTTTATTATGCAAGGCCCATGCCCAAGGATCAGTTCATTGAGTTTTTGAGAGAGAATAATAAGCATTAAAACGCTTGTGCTTACTGCCAAATAATAGTAAAATCTAGCAGTATATAGTTTTTTGGAGGTTTTTAAGAGATGGCACTGGTAAAAAAGCCCGTTACGGGCATGAAGGATATACTTCCTGCTGAGATGCAGCTCAGAGACTACTGCATTGGAGTGATCAAAAAGACTTACGGTGAGTTCGGCTTTACATCGATCGAGACACCGGCGGTTGAATCCCTGGCGAACCTTAACAGCAAACAGGGCGGCGAGAATGAGAAGCTTATTTTCAAAGTTATGAAAAGAGGTGAGAAGTTAAACCTCGAGACTGCAAAAGAGGAGAACGACCTTACTGATTCAGGACTTCGTTATGACCTTACGGTTCCGCTGGTCCGCTTTTATGCAAATCACGCCGGTGAGCTTCCTGCGCCTTTTAAGGCACTTCAGATGGGAAATGTATGGAGAGCCGACAGACCACAGAAGGGCAGGTATCGTCAGTTCATGCAGTGTGATATCGATATTCTCGGAGAGGCATCAAACCTGGCAGAGATTGAGCTCATCCTTGCTACGACCACAACTCTGGGAAGACTCGGATTTAAGGATTTTAAGATCAGGATAAATGACAGAAGGATCCTGAAGGCTATGGCAGCCTACAGCTCTTTTCCCGAAGATGAGTACGACAACGTGTTCATAACACTGGACAAGATGGACAAGATCGGAATAGAGGGAGTTTCAGAGGAACTTGTAAAAGCGGGATTTGCGCAGGAGAGTGTTGATAAATATCTGGATCTGTTCAAGGCAGCAGAGGGAAAAGACTCTCTTGAGGGACTTAAGGTTATCGCAGATAAGATAGGTGATTTCCTTGATACCGATACAAGACAGGGACTTTCAGAGATCATCAGCTCAGTAGAGAGCACTAAGACAGCACAGTTTGAAATGGTGTTTGACCCGACTCTGGTCCGCGGAATGAGCTACTACACAGGAACCATTTTTGAGGTTGCTATGCCACAGTACGGCGGAAGCTGCGGCGGTGGCGGAAGATATGACAAGATGGTAGGTAAGTTCCTGGGACAGGACACTCCGGCTTGTGGATTCTCCATCGGATTTGAGAGGATCATCATGATCATGATGGATGAAGGCTTCAAGATTCCCGGAGCGGATCAGAAGAAAGCCTTCCTTATAGAGAAAGGTATTGCGGGAGAGCGACTTTCAGAGATTATCAAGGAAGCTCAGGATGAGAGAGCAAAAGGTACTCAGGTTCTGGTTGTTCGTATGAACAAGAACAAGAAGTTCCAAAAGCAGCAGCTCTCTGACCAGGGCTATGAAGACTTTAAGGAATTCTATCTGAATCCTCTCAGCTAATATATTCTAAGGAGGCTAAATTGGACGTACACTTGCTTAGGATAATAATACTTGTTGTTCTGGTATTATTATCGGCATTCTTTTCATCGGCGGAAACGGCGCTGATGACCTGCAATAAAGTTAAGATGAAAGCACTTGCCGACGAGGGGAGCAAAGGCGCTGCGAGAGTCCTTCATATCTGCGAGGACACTCAGAAGATGCTCTCGGCGATCCTGATCGGTAACAATATTGTAAATTTAAGTGCATCGGCACTTATGACCGTCCTGGTGACGGATATGTTCGGAAGCTTTGCCATTGGTATAGGAACCGGTGTGCTTACACTGGTCGTTCTTATCTTTGGCGAGATCATACCCAAGACTATTGCTACGGCATATGCTGAGAATATCTCATTGTGGTACTCGGGTATCATTGTCGGGCTCATGGCGATCATGGTGCCTTTAAGTTTTGTTATCAACGGTATAGCAACGGTGATACTTAAGATCCTTCATGTTGATACCGACAATCGTCAGGCTATGACTGAGAACGAGCTTAAGACCTACGTTGATGTCAGCCATGAGGACGGTGTCATTGAGAGCGGAGAGAAGGAGATCATATACAACGTATTTGATTTTTCTGATGCCGTGGCAAAAGACATCATGATACCAAGGATAGATATGAGCTGCGTCAGCACTCAGGCTACCTATGACGAGGTCATGAAAGTCTTTAAGGAGAATATGTACACCAGGATCCCGGTGTATGAAGGCAATGAACAGGACAATGTTATCGGACTGATAAATGTCAAAGACCTTATCCTTCTTCAGGACAAGGAAGGATTTAAGATCTCCGATCACTTAAGAAAAGCGTATTATACTTATGAATTCAAGAAGACTGCAGACCTTCTTGTGGAGATGAGAGAGAAATCACAGAATGTGGCGTTTGTTCTGTCTGAGTACGGTGCCACGGTTGGAATGATCACCTTAGAGGACCTTCTGGAGGAGATCGTCGGTGAGATAAGAGATGAGTATGACTCTGATGAGATCAATCTCATCAAGAATGTGGGCGGAAGGCGTTACCTTGTAGAAGGTAACATGAAGCTGGACGACATAAATGATGAACTCGGTACAGACCTTGACTCTGAGGACTACGATTCCATCGGAGGACTTATGATCGAGGCTCTTGACAGACTTCCGGGTTACGGAGAGACTGTTACACTTGATAACGGTATCACACTTACGGCAAGAGGCATAAAAGGCAACCGTATTACCAAGGTTTTGATCACTGTAACGGCTCCGGTACAGGAAATAGAAAAACTTTAAAAGTCTACTTTTATCTTTGGGTTTTTTATGGTATACTAAATCGACATAAAACTCGAAGTGCGTAGAATAAGCATTTTCAAGTAGGAGGCAATATTATGAAGCATGTTAAGTCATTAGTAACAAGAAATCTTAAGGAATCAATGAAGAAGGGCGGATGCGGTGAGTGCCAGACATCATGCCAGTCAGCTTGCAAGACATCATGCACAGTAGGTAACCAGAGCTGTGAGCAGCTTAGCAAGTAATTTTTACCGATAAGTTAAGCAATCATGTTGGGCAGCGACCCCATTCATCGGTCGCTGCCTATTCTTGCGTTATATGATTTAATTAGTTAGGAGTTTTATTTTTATGGTTCACGCGTACACGAACAACGGCTACAACATAGTCCTGGACGTGAATTCAGGTTCTGTTCATGTTGTGGATGACGTTGTTTTAGACCTGGTACCTATTGTTGAGGAGAAGCTTGTAAGCTACCATGGTACAGCAGCAGCTCCCCAGGGTGAGGACAGGGAAGGCGATGAGGATTTTCAGAAGCTCTTTAATGAGATAATCCTTATGCCTGAGATAACAGACAAGTATTCTCCGGAAGATATCGGAGAAGCAATTTCAGAGCTCTTAGAGCTCAGGGCATCAGAAGTTCTTTATACTGATGATGTATATGAGAATTACGTTGAGGAATTCCAGGAGAGAGATACGGTAGTCAAGGCTCTGTGCCTTAATATAGCCCATGACTGCAACCTTCGCTGCAAGTACTGCTTTGCGGATGAGGGTGAATACCACGGAAGACGAGCTCTTATGAGCGAGGAAGTCGGCAAGGCTGCCCTTGATTTCCTGGTTAAGAATTCCGGAAGCAGGAGAAATCTTGAAGTTGATTTCTTCGGTGGAGAGCCTCTCATGAACTGGGAGGTTGTTAAAAAGATAGTTGAATACGGTCGCAGCATTGAGAAGGAACATGACAAGAACTTCAGGTTCACGATCACGACCAACGGAACCCTTCTCACAGATGAGATCCTTGATTATGTCAACAAGGAGATGGGAAACATTGTTCTTTCCATCGATGGCCGCAAGGAGGTCAATGACTTCATGCGTCCCAGAAAGGGAGGACAGGGCTGTTACGATGACATTGTGCCCAAGTTCCAGAAGGTTGCGGAGTCCCGTCATCAGCTGCGTTATTTCGTAAGAGGAACCTTCACTCACAATAATCTGGATTTCTCAGAGGATGTTAAGCATCTGGCTGATCTTGGCTTTAAGCAGATCTCAGTAGAGCCCGTAGTGGCTAAGCCTGATGACTGGTATGCACTCAAGGATGAGGATATCCCGAAACTCTGTGAGGAATATGATAAGCTTGCGAAGTTTTATTTAGAGAGAAGGAAAGAGGGAAGGGGCTTTAACTTCTTCCACTTCAACATAGATCTTGAGGGAGGCCCTTGTGTGGCCAAGAGACTTTCCGGATGCGGATCGGGATGTGAGTATCTGGGTGTAACTCCCTGGGGAGATCTCTATCCCTGCCATCAGTTTGTCGGCAATGAAGACTTCATTATGGGAAATGTCTTTGAGGGTATCAAGAGAGATGACATCCGTGAGATGTTCAAGAAGAGCAATGTTTACTCAAGACCTGAGTGCGAAAAGTGTTTCGCAAGATATTACTGCAGCGGCGGATGTGCTGCCAATGCTTATAATTTCAATGGTGATATCAATACGACATATAAGCACGGATGTGAGCTTCAGAGAAAGCGCATCGAGTGTGCGATTATGATAAAAGCAGCATTAGCTGAAGAAGGTTAAATGGAGGAATAAACAGTCATGAAAAGGTTAAAGTATGTATTGGCGCTGATCCTGACCCTGGGTCATCTTGGGGGAATCGGATTCTCAGCAATTTACGGACTTGGCGCCGACAAGTCAGGATCACTTGATAGTATTGATCTCGGACTTGATCTTGCAGGTGGTGTCAGCATCACTTAC
>ODAI011861220.1_pt1 | contig 14357 bp, 6 predicted proteins | sample 1539321 | NCBI WGS metagenome assembly ODAI01 (sample SAMN02144231, study PRJEB22623) | gut metagenome | biome: sheep rumen | host: Ovis aries | place: New Zealand
AATTATCATCAATATCCATCGGATGAAATATCCGTATCGTCCTGTCTTTTTCAAAGTCTATAAATAGATAATAAGATTGAAAGTTAATGTTCAAAATCACTCTCTATGACCAATGCACAGCAAAGTCCATAGAGAGTGAAACAGTTGCCGACGAGTCAATTAGATTTTCTCGTCGATAATCTTAATCTTCTGCTCGAGCAGTGCTATCTCGTCCTTGAGGTTGGCAATCTTGCGCTCCATCTCCTTGACGATAGTGTTACCACTCTGCGACCTGGCATTGAAGAATCCCATGTTGTTCTCGTAGGTCTTGAGCTCGTTGCACTTCTGCTCAAAGGCGCGCACCAGTCGCTCACGCTCGTGGTAAACCTTGTCGGTTCCCGACTGGCTGAGAGAGTTCTCAAAGCTAGTGAGTCGAGCACGAATAGCCTTCATGTCAAATTTCTCAAAGGCTTTGTCGATAGCCTCCTTATAGCTGGCATAGATTTTGTCTTTCTCCTTGTAGGGCACATGACCAATGCTCTGCCACTTAGCCATGAGGTCTCTGATTTGTTGTGGTGCGTCCTCGGCCTCTTCCTCGGCGTTGAGAATAGCGTTGATTTGAGCAATCACCTCTTTCTTGGCCTTGAGGTTCTCGTGCTCTACCGAGCGCTGGCTCGAAGTCTGCTTTTTCTTCTGCTCAAAGAAGTAGTCGCAAGCAGTGATGAAACGTTTCCACACGGCATCGCTGTGCTTCTTTACCACTGGACCAATGGTTCTCCATTCCTTTTGGAGGGCAATAAGAGCGTCGGTGGTAGCCTTCCACTCGGTAGAATCCTTCAGAGCCTCGGCTTTCTCGCACAGCTCATTCTTCTTAGCCAGATTGACAGCGAGTTCCTCCTTCATCTGCTTGAAGAAGACAGCCTTCTTGGCAAAGAAGTCGTCGCACGACTTGCGGAAACGGGTAAACAGAGCCGTGTTCACCTTGCGTGAAGCGAAGCCCAGTTTCTTCCACTCTTCCTGGAGCCCGATAATCTGCTTAGTCACCTCGTCCCAAGCGGCATAGGTCTTGAGGTCGTCGGTAGTAATCTTCTCGATAGCCTCACACAGAGCGGTCTTAGCGTCGGCATTAACCTTCTCGCTGGCCTTGCGCTCCTCGAAGTAAGCCTGATGCTTCTTGTTGACCACAGCCGATGCAGCCTTGAATCTTGCCCAGAGCTGCTCGCGAATGTCCTTAGCCACCGGCCCTGTCTCACGCCACTTGTCGTGCAAAGCCTGCAGCTTCTTGAAAGCTGCAATCACGTCGTTCTCCTCGTCGAGAGCCTCGGCCTCCTCACAGAGTCGCTGCTTGATTTCCAGGTTCTTCTTGAAATCGTAGTCACGCAGCTCCTTGTTGATCTTGAGCAAGTCGTAGAAGTTCTCGATAGCCTGCTGATAGGCCTTCCACACCTCGGTAGTGCTGGTAGAAGGTACTTCGCCAATAGCCTTGAACTCCTGCTGCAGCTGCTGCACGCGAGAGAACTGACGGTTGATATTGTCGGTGTCTTGAGATATAGTCTTAATTTCCTCGATAATGCTCAGTTTCTTTTCAAGATTAGCCTGCTTGATGGCCTCTTGCTCAGCATTAAACTCGGCGCGTTTCTCTTTAAACTCTCCCAGCAACTCCTTGAGTTTCAGCTCATCCTCATCCTCGGGAGCGACAAATGCCTCCTCGGCGTTGCCTTGCTCCACAAATTGAGCCTTGGCCTTGGCAATCTCTTCCTTGTGGATGGCAAAGAATGCAGCCTTGATAAGAGCTACCCTATCTTTTACACTTTCTACCGAATAGCCAAGCAGTTTCTTCAGTTCCTCAACCAGTTGCGACTTGGTGAGAGCCGAAAAATCAATTTTAGGAAGTTCGGGCGCATCCTGAGGTTTCTCCTCCTCTTGAACTGGCTCCTGAGATTTCTCCTCTTGAGCGGGCTCCTGAGGTTTCTCCTCCTCTTGGGCTGGTTCTTGAGGTTTCTCCTCCTCTTGAGCGGGCTCTGGTGCCACTTCCTGTGCAGCAGGCTCTGCCACAGGCTCGTCTACCACTTCCTGATTTTCAACTTGATTGTCAACTGCTACCTCGGCATTTTCCTCGGCAGGTTTGTTTTCAACTGTCTCTGAAGCTGCAACAGCCTCAGTATCAGCATTGAGAGTTAAGTCTTTCTCGAGTTCAAACTTCGATTCTGACATTTCACGCGATTCCATATTAAACAAATTTTAAAAGGTAAAATAAACCTATTTTTAATTTTAACTCCAAAAATACTGCTTTTTTACCACATAGCGAAAAAAAACGAGTGTTTTTTTCATCAAACACCCATTTTTTGTCACATTTTTACCATTTAGTCCATCTCAAGATGAGAAATAGAGGCACGCAATGGCATGATATCATGCCAGGTTAATACCCCCCCGGATGGTCAAGCGCCAGGACCATAGTAGATGACAGAGCAGTTATTGCTGTCGAAGAGCTGCGACGCCACGCGGTGTACTGCCTGTGGCGTGATTTCGCGGTAGCGGTCGTTCTCGGTGTTGACACCTTGAGCGCCCCACAGCAGCTCGTGAGTGCACAGCGACACCGCCTTCTCGGCATACCCCACATTCTCAAAGAGCTTGTTGGATATATACTTGTTGACGCACTTGTCAATCTCGTGCTTGGTGGCGCCTTCCTCGATGAGCTGCCGCAGCACCACGTTGATGGCATCGCGTGCCTTGTCAAAGTCGACACCCTGCTCGAGCCTTGCCCTGATGTAGAACAGACCTGGGTCGCGTGAGCCCAGCACCGAGGCGTCGACATCGGCAAACATGCCATTGCCGTTCAAAATCAACTGCTGGTAGAATCGCGACGACATGCCATTGCCCAGGATGTCGCTTATCAGGTCGGTAACGGGATAGTCGTCGCTGGTGCGTGAGCACATGTGATAGGTGAGGAAGAGCATGTTGTTGGGCACATCGGTCTTGTGGGCGAGGAAGCGGCATTGCTGCTGGGCTGGCTCCTTGGGCAAGTTGCGTGGCACAATGTGGTGAGGCTCAATGTCGCCAAACCACTTCTCGACCATCGCCACAGCCTTGTCAAACTCCACATTTCCCGAGATGCACATCACCAAATTATTGACAGCATAAAACCGGTTGTGGAAGTCGATAATATCGCTGCTGGAGAACGACTTGATAGTGTCCACGTCAAGTCCTATCGTGGGCCAGCGGTAAGGATGCACCTCATAGGCCAGTCCATGAGTGAGATGATGCACATCGCCATAGGGCTGATTAAGATAGCGCTGCTTGAACTCCTCGATAACGACACTTTTCTGCACCGCGATGTTCTCGTCGGTAAGACTCAGGTTTACAAGCCTTTCACTCTCGAGCCACAACGCAGTCTCCAGGTTGTGAACCGGGAGCACATCATAGTAGCAGGTAACATCGGCGCTCGTCCAGGCATTGCTGTCGCCCCCAGCGCGCTGCAGCATGTCGTCATGCTTTGCCACATTCTTCGAACCCGAGAACATGAGATGCTCAAGGAGGTGGGCAAGGCCTGTCTTGCTGGGGTCTTCGTCGCTCGAGCCCACATCAAACATCAAGTTAACCGCCACCATGCTAGTGGTGGCGTTGTAGTGGTGAATGAGCCTGAGCCCATTCTTGAAGCGATGAGAATTGAAATGTATCATCGAGAGAGCCCCAGCAAAATTATTCCAGCACCCTTGCCGAGATGATTTTCACATCGTCGACAGGACGGTCGTGCTGACCTGTTGTGACATTCTGAATCTTGTCGACAATGTCCATTCCCGAGATCACCTCGCCAAAGACGGTGTACTGCCCGTCGAGATGAGGCGTTCCGCCAATGGTGGAATAGGCGGCAATCTGCTCAGGAGTGAAAGTCACTGGCGAGAGCTTGTACTGCTCCTCGGTCTTGGCGATGAGCTCATTTTGGAGGTTATTGAGCGCCAGCGTGTCGCCTTGCGCTTGCAGTGCTGTGATCTCGGCACCACGCTCGCGTGCCAGCGACTGGAAGATGCGCATCTTGGCCTGGTCGGCAAATCGCTCCAGCATGCTGTTGAGCTGATACTCCGAGTAGCGCCTGCCAGTAACGATGTAGAACTGCGACCCAGAGCTCTTGCGCTCGGGATTGGTCTCATCGCCCTGTCGTGCAGCGGCAAGAGCGCCGCGCTTGTGGAAATACTTGGGGAATACGATCTCGGCTGGTATGTCATATCCAGGCCCTCCACTTCCCAGCAAGTCGTCGATGGCTGCTGTCTTGGAGGTGGGGTCACCGGTCTGGATCATGAAGTCCTTAATCACGCGATGAAACAGAACGCCGTTATAGGTACCGTCGTTTACCAGTTTCACAAAGTTGTCGCGGTGCAGTGGAGTCTCGTTGTAGAGGGCAATCTCGATGGTGCCGAAAGTGGTCTCGAGGGCCACCTTGGTAGTATTGCTCAAATCGGTAGTCATAGCAGGTTGAGATAATTGTTGGTCTTGTGGTCCATTGCCATTAGCATTAATTTTAAAAGTCCACACAAAGGCGGCAATCATTACTGTAGCAACAACAGCAACAAGAACTGAAGAATGTAGATGTTTCATGCGTTAAATCATTAAATTCCAATAGGATACAGACGCTTATAGATGCGGCGGAAGTTGTCGTCGGCAGCAATCAGGCTCGAGGCGCGCTCCTTGTAGTCGTTGCCCCAAATCGAGGCAGCGAGGTCGGGCAGATAGGCCCTCTCACGGTCGGCAACGATAGCCGCCTTTATCAGGCGGTCGATCTGGCTGTTGTACTTCACCTTGTCGATAGCGTTGAGGTAGCGTGCTGTGCTCACGTCAAACTGTCCCGACTTGTCCACATTAATAATATTGTCGACGAGATCGTCAATCTCCTGCGCGAGGTCGGCATTGTTGATATTGTTGGCTATATACTCATAGGTGAGCAGCCCAGTCTCGTCTTTCTCAAGTTTTTTCTTTAATTGGTCATTCATAGATAAAACAGTTTTGCACGGCAAATATACAAACAATTTGTCAAACTATTGCTCCACAAGAAGTTTTTTTCACCAGCGAAACAGTAACTTTATACATTTTGCCAAATGGGGATTAACCTTTATTCATCGTGTGAGCTTCACGCCATGCGTTCTCTGAGCCATATCTCCAACAGAGGATCGGATACCGAGAATTCATGCCCTTTTTGAGTTATAATGTCATAGTCGAGCAGGCGTTTTGCTGCCGACTGGACTGCACTTGCCGATTTCAGCTGATGTCTCTTGACAAAAGCCGCCGAGGTGAGTTTAGTGGCAACCCCTTCACGCGCGATTGCATACAATAATTCTTTTTGTTGAACTGATATGAATGCCAGCAGTTCTTGTAACCGCTTCTCATTTTGAGCAATGTAAGTTGCAGTTACATCTTCAATAACTTGCATTGTACAAGACTCACCTTGCTGAACATTGATGAAAGCATCGTGGAAAATGCGATGCATATACATAGTTATCCCCTGCCACTTGTTATAGACACTAGCCACTACGTCATCATCAACATGCTTTCCATTAACCTGAAAATGATGTGCGACAAAAGCCTTGTAGTTATCCAAACTAATGGGATCAAGATAAAGCAACGACGCACTCTGATAGAACGGGCGCTTACTTGAGAAGAACATTTCACTCATGATTCGCCGCTCGCTACCAGCAAAAATGAAATAGGTGTTGCTAAGCCTTTGAATCCTGCCACGCAACAATGCCTCGATGTTTTTCTCGGGATAGTTTGTGATTTGCTGAAACTCATCGATAGCAACCAGGCATGGTTTCTCGGCTTCCTCCAGATAGCCCAGAATTTCATCTAGAGTATAATCTGGGGTTGCTACTTGTCCCAATTTGATTTCAAAAGTTGGAGTTCCCTTAAGAGGATCATATCCAAAGCTTGCCCTTAACGACCGCAATGCAGCAGTAAATTTAGCCATCATGCGATCGCTTCTCTTAGCCACATTCCTAAATACCGCATTCCCCAACTCCATAATAAATTCACTGAAAGAAGTAGTGTGCAATATGTCGATCGACACAGTGATAAAATCATCTTTTATGACAGGCTGCTCAAAGCAATGGTTTATCAATCCAGTTTTTCCCACACGACGCGGAGAAATCAGTACAAGATTGCCTTGATTAGTAACCGTTTTTATCAATTGATGAGTCTCATGTTCCCTATCACAAAAGTATTCCTCGGGAATCATGGGAGTAAGAATGAATGGATTATTATTCATGACTTCACTTTTTTATATTCCGACGGCAAATATAAAGCAAAAAATCAAATTATGCAAGAAAAATTATGCTGAAAGAATAATTCTTTCAGCATAATTTAAAACCTTTATTAATAATTTTACCAGTAACTCTTGATTTTCAACGGCTTGCCTACTTAGTGAGTGAGATGTTGAGCGAGATGCCGTAGTTGGTGTTGGTAGTTGGGTAGGCAGTAGTTGAAACGAGTGGCGTGTTCACCTGGTGGTCGAAGAAAGCACCCAGTGTGATGCGCTTGCTCATCACATAGTTGGCCGAGAAGTTGATACCCAGAGTCCTTGTTCCACTGGTGGCCTGAGTGGTGTTGACGTCAATCTTGCGAATGAGCGCCGTGTTGTTGTTGAACTGCAGGTTGAAGTTGAGCGTGAGGTCGTTGTTCACACCTTCCTGCTTCTTCTTCATCTTCAATATTGTGTTGAAGTTGGCAATCTTATAACTTGCGCCCACGACAAACGACTTTTGCAGCGTCTCCACAAGCTGCAATGCAGCAATGTTGAGAGCGAGAGTGCGTGCGTCGCGATACTCTACATTAAACGACAGGTCGTTCTTGAACGTGGCGTTAACACCAATGAGAGGCGCAAACTTCTCGGTGATGGTTACCGAAGAGATGTTATAGGGCGAATTGGGAATTGGGCCTCCAGTGAGAGCGTCGCTGGTGAATCCCATGTTCTCGCCAATCGAAACCCAGTCGGTATAGCTCGTGAAGTTGCCCACCGAATAGGTGCACTGGTAGGCATGAGTGAGCGTGAGACTCTTGAGCACCTTCTTCACTGCCGCGATCTTCGACAAGCCATCGTAGGTCACGCGCCAGTTGGGCAAAATGCTCTTGATGCCAGGGAATGGGTTGAGGTTAACCTTGCTGGCGTCGCGTCCTGAGTAGGCTGCCAAGAATGCAGGAATCATAACATCACTACCCGATGCATTCACTGCTCCGTGCTCGGGGTTGAAGGGGGTGTTGGCATATCCTGTACCTCTCAAGAATCCGCGGTCGGGATAGTTCTGTCCCACATATCGGTCTTGCAGTCTCTGTGCCACAATAGGAATATTATTCAAGAACTGGCTGAAAGCCGAGCTCATGTACTCATTGTTGGCACTCACACCCCTGAGGGCTGTGGCGATAGCCATGTGGGTCTTGGTGTAAGAGCCCGAATAAATCACTCCCATGTCGTCATACATGAACTGGACTTGATTAGTGCGGTTGTCGGTGCGGTTACCAGTGAGAGTGATCTTGAGTCCTGTGATAGGCTCAACCACAACCTCCATGTTCAGCTCCTGAGTCCTTGAGAAGATGGCTGGTGACGTCTGAGTAGAGTCGCCCAGGAGCCATCCGTGCCTCTTGGCCCTCTCGATATAGCTCTGCCCTACCAGACCAAATGCGAAGTCAAGACCTGGTGCCAGTGCATCGTAGTGAGTGTCTTGTCCAAAAGCATCGCCCACACTGGGCTTGAACTGCGGAACCGACATCGACTGCACATGTCGCCAGCGCACATTCACACTCCTCACGCTCATTGCCAGTCGCGTGAGATATTGCGCGAGCTCGGTGCCAAAGTTCTTCTTGTCGCTGCCCAGAATCTCGGTTACAGTAACCTTGATGCTCTTGCTGTCGCGGTTAAGAATCTCGATGTTATTGTTGTCCTTGATGTTAAACTTAACAGGATAACGCTTTCCGTCGACAGTGGTTGCAGTAACCCTCACCTTCTTCACGTTCATGTTGTGCTTAACCATGGTGGTGGTGTCGTTGCTGAGCTGGAAGGTGCGGTCAAATTTCTTGGCCTTCTTGGTCTGCTTCTTGTCACGGTCGTTGTTGCGGCCACCGCTTCCACCCGAGAAGCGCTTGTGCACGTCCTTGAGGTAAGGCACCTTGCTGTAGAGAGTCTCCATGTTCAGCCTGCAGTCGACATTGAACGACGACTGGTTGGCAATATTATTACCCGAGAACACATCACCAATCACTGTTCCACGGTTCCAGTTGTAGGTGGCGTTGTAGGTAGCGTTGGCAGTGATGAAGCTCAAGATGGGGATAGCGTTGAATGGCGCCTTGTAGGAGGCGGTAAACGTTTGGTTATAGGCCCATGGCGTACCCAGGTCCTTGATACTTCTCCACACGCTGTCGCGCCACTCTCGATACTCATCGGGGAAGAGCTTGCGGTTCACCTGACCCATAGGCTCCATGATGTGGGCTGTGGTCTGGCTATTGAACGACATGTTGAGCGACTTGGTGAAGTTCCATGTGAGTGCAAACTGCCTATCCCACAAGAAGTTCTTGCTCACCGACACTGGCAGCACGATGTCGACATCGGTCTCATTGCGAGTTTGCTGCTCATAGTAGTATCGTGAGATATTGGTGCTGAATGCCAGCGAGGTGGGCAGCCATCGGAACTCCCATTCCCTGAAGAACTTCATGTTCTTGTTCTTAGCATCGATAGCCTTCTCCAGTGGCCTAAAGGGCTTGATGTAAGGAGTCCAGGAGTATTGCATGCTACCACGATAGTCGTTGGTGTTCTCATACACATAGTTGGGGTCGGTCTTATGGCTCTTGTTGAACGAGTAATTGAATGTGAAGTTGGCAGGATCCCAAGGCATAGGGTTCTTGCTCTTGACATCAAATTTCAATCCCGAGATAGAGAAATTCTTCACCACTTGCTCGGTGACAGCATAACTCTTGATAGAGTCCTTCTGCTCCTCGGTGCTGCAAGCGTCGAGCGCGTCCTTCAAGAGCACATCCTCGTCGAGAGGATTGTATTTAGGAGTTGTCTTCTCGTTGCTGTAGGAGAAGTAGACTGGCGCCCTGAGTTTCACCTTCTCGGGGATGAAGCGTCCCAAGTCGGCCTGAACGGCTACGTTATACTGGTCATAGTTGTCGAGTCGCCTTTGCGTCATGCTCTGGTCAACCGAGCCAAATCCGCTGGTTTCCTTGTGCCATCCCACGTTGAGCACACCAATGTCGCTAAGGTTCAGGGTCATGTTGGCCTTGGCAGCCCATCCGCCCTCGCTGTCGAAGTCGGTGACTCTGAGCTCGTCGACCCAAACCACAAAGTCCTTAGTAGTACCTGCGGTGTTGTTTCTCACACCAATGAGCATCACCCTCACCTTGCTGAGCGATGGATTACCCATCACATAGACGTGGTTGCGAGGATTGTTGGGGTCTTGCTCGTGGTAGCGCATCGTATAGGCCACCTCGGGGTTGCCAGCCATCTTCTCGGCGTTACGGTTCTTCTTCACTGCGGTGAGCACGTCGAGGTCAAGGTCGAGCATGTTCTCTTTGGGCCACACAGTGAGTCGGTCGGCCGAGCTGTTGGTGCTATAATGTCCAGGAGGAGTCACCCTGAGAGGGATCTCATACTCATAGTAGTTGTTCTTCACATCCGAGCCCAGTCGCACGAAGATTGACACGTCGCCATCCTTGAGATTAGTGGCATCGTTGATGAACGCCTCGTTGTGGACAAACATCTGCAGTCTCTTATAGGTGCGCAAGTCGAGATTAGTGTTGCGGTACACACCACGAGCGTCGCCAGCCTCAAGGCCCTCGACCTTCATCTGCATTGACTGCTCGTTGAGCTGGGTGATTTGCGACTGTCCTGAGTCGACAATACGATTCACGCCAGGAGGCAAGACATAGTTGACAGGCTCGCGGCTTGCGTTCTCCTCGATGTTGACGGGGTTGACTTCAATCACACCGTTTCCAGGAGCATCGTTGCGCGAGTTGAGGTTATAGTCATAGTTGCGCCACTCGCCCCTGACGAGTTCGAGCGAAGCAAACCTGAGGTGGGTAGTCTCCTTGAAATTGGTGAGGAACATTCTCATGAACCTTATTGACGAGAAGTCGTTGATAGATCCCACCACCTTCTCATAGCTCTTGATGGGTATACAGAACTGATACCATGTCACATGCTGGTCCTGCCCGTTGCGGGTGCGCTGTACCGACTCCTGCTTGTCGATGATGAAGTTGCGTCCCACCTGCAAGTCCTCGGGGCGTATCGACACCTTGTACTGGAAATATCGCTCATACTCATTGAGCGTGTTGTCCTGGTTGATATCCTCGACATCGGGCACACTGCGGGCGCTCTGGTACATGCCATCGCTTGCATCTTCCTGGGCAAGAGAGTTGCCCTCGGTGCCGTTGTAGTGCTTGTATCGCTCCAGGATGGAGAGCTTCTGCTCGTCGAAGTCGTAGCCGCGGTAGAAGTGATAGTTGTCGCCAGCGGGGTCGTTGATGGGCGAGAACTGGTCTTCTTCCATCAGCGCGATGGTCTCGGCAGGCAGCGTGCCGCGCAATTTGTCCACATAGTTTTTATAGGTGGGGAAATCCTGCTCGGCTGCAGTGCTCAGGCCGTTGAGACCCACGTCCTGCCTGATTCGCGACCCGGTAGCCGTCTCAAAGGCATAGGTGAGCGACGACTTGGTGGGCACCTTGCCCCACACAGTGCTTTTCGTTCCTGTGGTGTCGTTGTCCACATAGGGAAGTCCGTTCTCAAAGCTCTTGAGACCATCCTTGAGGATATCCTCGCTCAGTTCACCCAGGTTGATGTAGAAGTCGCCACCATCCTTGTTGGGGTTATCGTCATCAAGGAATGGGTCGAGAAGCCAGAACTTGATGTACTCCACATTGTTGGTGACAAAGTCGGTGTTCTCAATCTTGCGCATGATACCACCCCATCGCCTCTCGGGGTTGAGCAGGTTGCCGCTGGGGTCGAGGTTCTCGGCATCGAGGTTATATGGTCCGCGCTCCTTGGGATAATAGGAGAGGTTGAGAGTTTGAATTGTCGACGACTCGCCATAGTTGAGCTCGCGGCCAGGGAACACCTCGGTGTAAGGGATCTCTCTCACATAGGGGCTGGAGAGCTGGTCGAGGTCGTTCTTGATGTAACCTGGCACATAGGACGAGTTGCGCTGCGTGAACAAGCGGTCGATATAGTACCACGACAGGAGCGAGCGGTTCTTGCCGTAGGCGATATCGTTAGATAGCGACGCCTCGGGGAACAGAGCGTCGTTGCCGTTGTCGTAGGGCGTTGACGCCAGGAACCACGAGTAGGGAGAGCGCAAGTCGACTCCCGTCTGAGTTGACTCAAAGTCGTCGATATAAGAGCTACCGGCATTAGAGCCCGTGCGCGACTGATGCGGCAGCAACTGGGCAAACTCACCGGTGAAGTTCACCATCGATGGCGCGGTGGCGTTCACAGTGGGTATCTTGTTGAGCAGGTTGGTGAGCCACATGAAATTAGACTTATAAGAAATTCTGGCTCCCCAAATGGTGTTGTTCACAATCTCGTTGCCTATTGCAACCTTCTCAACAAGGTTCTTCTCGCCATAGTGCATTACCGTACCACCAATGTGGAAGTTGTCGTTGAAGGCATAGTCGAGGTCGAGTCCCAGCAGAGTCTTGCGCTGCATGCTGAAGGTGGACTGGTTCTCGAGCGAGACGCTGATGTTGGTTCCCGCGTCGATGATGCTCTGGTTAGTGATGGTCACCGTTCCCATCGTGTAGTCGACGGTGTAGTCACTGTTCTCGGTGAGGGTGACGCCACCTGCGGTGACCACTACCGAGCCACGCGGCACATTAGTGGCATTGAGGCTGATGACGTTCTTGTTGGTCGACTGGTACTCACCTTGCAGCACAAACTTGTTCTTGTCCTGCACCTGCTGGGCTTCGGTGAGCTGCATGGTGTAGAGTTCCTGGTAGACATACTTGTCGGCAATAGCGTCGTTGCCTATCTTCTTGCGCAGGTGTGAGCCAAAGGGTTCCACAACAGGGAAGATCACCTTTCCACCCGACGATGTCACGGTAAATCCCTCGATGTAGTCGAAGCGGCCGTCGGGGTTGAAGTCGTTGTTGGCATCCAAGCGGTCGAGGTTCATCACCCTGAGGAGCGGCTCACCGGCAATGTTGCCCTCGTTGATATAGAACATCTCGGTACCAGTGGTGTCGTTCAAATACTTGACGTTGAGCTTGAAGTTGGCTTTTTGAACTTGATAGGCACCCAGCGAGTACACATTCTTCATCATCAGGTCCCACATGGGCACCTGAGTGTTGATGGTTGTGGCCTTAAGCATCTTCACATATAGCGACTGCTCGGTCGAGGCAATGTCGCTGGCAAACTCACCCACCTGGTAGGTCTTACCCATATAGGTGTACTGGTAGGCGACGGCGAGCACCTCGTCGCTGGCCAGTGCAGTGTTGAGCGAGATGTATCCCAGCGACTCGTTGAGCTTATATTCGTTGGCCGAGAGCAGTCGTGCGCTCTCAATTTTCTCATAATCCTTACCTCCCTCAAATCCGTAGGCGCTGAGCGGTGCCAGTGCGGTGGACGCTTGGCTGATGTAACGCGCCTCGGGATAGGAGTTCTTTATCTCATCGAGCAGAGTGTTGGACGCGTTGCTTGGGTTACTGATGCCGGTGCCTGTCCAGTGCGAGTTGCTGATGTGCGAGTTCTCGGCCACGTCCATAAACGCCATGATGTTGCGCGACTCGTTGAAGTTGCCGCGCTTGTTGGTAATCCACACCTCGATGCGGTTGATCTTGATACCACTCGACACCAGCGGCAGCTTTGACGTCCAGTTGTCGTAGTTGTCGCGGAAGAAGTGCGACAAGAAGAAGTGACGGTTCTGGTCATACTTGTCGGCGGTGATATAGAAATCGGTGGTCTGTGCTCCACCCTTGGTGTTTACCGTTTGTGATTCAGAATTCTGCTGCGAGACGAGTGCTGTGGCGGTGAGCCTGCCAAACTGCAACTTCGTCTTGATACCGAAGAGAGCCGATCCACCCCTGATGAGCGACGACCCGGTGGTCATGCTCACATTACCAGCCTCGATATTCTTGATGATCTCGTCCTCTTTGCCTTCATAGGCAAGCTTGAGGTTCTTGTTGTCAAACTCAAAGGTGGCGTCGGTGTTGTAAGTCATGTTGAACTTCATCTTGTCGCCCACCGATGCCGATATTGTGGCTTGGATTTTCTGGTCGAAGTCGAAATAGGTCTTTCTCTTAGCCGAGACCGACAGGGCAGGGTTGTCGGTCTTATTGGTCTTCACGCCCATCTTGATTTGCACCGAGCCCTGAGTCTTAAGTTGCACACCACCAGGTCCAAACACCTTCTCCAGCGGTCCCAGTCCAAACTGCATGTCAAGGAAGTTGAAAGGATTTTTCTTCTTTTCCTCGGCAGTCTCGGCATTCTTTTGGCGGTAATACTGCATCATCGACTCACGCAGGGTGAGATTGTTGTATTCGTCGGCAGTCAAGATGAATGGGGTGACGATGTCGTAGTCGCCCACCTTGGTACGGATGATGTAACATCCTGTCTCATAGTCATATTCCACCTCGGTGGTGATATTGCTTGGATTCTTCAGGTCGGCAGCATACTCACCCTCCTTCAGGTCGTCGTAGTTCTCAGGAATAGTGGGATGCACGCCGTAGCGCATCTTGACGTCATCCTTCTTCTTGCCCTTGTCCACCTCATTCTTGTCGGGGACAGGAGGTGGCGGATTAATTGAGGTGTTGTTGTATTGTGCATGCGCAACGCCGCTTGCCAGCACAGTCATCAAGAGCGCCAGCAAGAACGACATCGATGCATTCTTAATATTTACCGAACCAAAAAACGTCATCGTCAACAATTTTTACTGGTCCATCCACTTGCCACAAGGTTGCCAGGGTGCTATCACATCATCTTCAGAGCCTTCTTGATAGCCCCTTCGACTGTGATGCCGGGTTCCTCCTTAAGCAGCTTTTTCAGAGCCTTTTGCGACATTTGCTGCGTGAACCCCAGCATTACCAGAGCCGCAAGCGCCTCGTCGTAGACAGCAGTGCTTGAACCATCACTATCTAATAACGTATCGGATGCCACTTTTATTTTATCCTTGAGGTCAACTAATATTCTTTGTGCCGTTTTTGCACCAATTCCCTTTACCGATTTCAGCAATCCCACATTGCCTTGCGCGATGCATTGCTCCAGGTCTTGTGGCGAGAGCGACGAGAGAATCATGCGGGCAGTGTTTGGCCCCACACCGCTCACCGTGATGAGTAGCAGGAAGAGCTCCCTCTCGCGCTTGGCGGCAAAGCCATAGAGAACATGGGCGTCTTCTCTAATCGCCTCATACACA
>ODAI010838463.1_pt1 | contig 14355 bp, 13 predicted proteins | sample 1539321 | NCBI WGS metagenome assembly ODAI01 (sample SAMN02144231, study PRJEB22623) | gut metagenome | biome: sheep rumen | host: Ovis aries | place: New Zealand
TAACTCTTTTCCTTTACCGCTTCTCAGTACATCTATTACAGCATTGTATCCAAGAATTGCATTCAGATTATTTATATGTCTTGTCGCTATTGAGCCAAGACCAATAAAACAAAACCTCATCCATCAACCATCTTTTCTTTGTAATAACTATTAGATCAGAACTTTGACCAAATACAACAGTATAGTTTCAATCTTGATATACGTATTTGCTGCAATCATAGCATTTCCCATTGTTTCGGTTTCCGCCTACTGTACAACCCTGAAAAAAATGATCTCCGTGTTTTGCTCCGCCCGTAACACTGCCTAAATGGTGTTCACAAGACCACCTTTCAGGCATTTCTATAGCATAAAACAAGTCAACTGAATTAAGCATCTTATTAAGGTAGTATACTTTATCTGCAAGAGTATTCTCATCATTTTCAAACAATGCTTTTTTAACAATTATAAATGATCGCAGTATCACACTATAGAAAGGAGACAGCTCAGATGTCAAATACTTATTATTAAAACCAGATAATGAAGTTTTGGCTCTTTCATAAGCTTTCAAATGATACTTTTCAACAGTATCAAGTTCACCAAACTGCACAGAAAACATTTTAACTACTCAGAAACAACTTCAACTATAGTCATTGCATTCCCTCAATTTTATCAATAACCGAAAGAGTATACTTATCCTGCTCGATCGAATACTTCGGTATTGTGCCCTTGTTTACAGCATCAAGAAAATCCTGTATTTCATCAATATACTGGTTTTCTATGATATTGTCAGCATAACCTTCTCTATGCTCAATGCAATCATACATCGAAATAGTTTCAAGTTCCTTTGTCTCGATATTGTATACTTGCAGATCGTCGTTATGACCACGCCAGAAAATATGCAGATCCTCACCGATTACTTCAAGGCTTGTAGTTGCTTTTCTTGAAACAGTATCAGCAACAAAAACTCCAATATTACCATTTTCATGTTTAAAATTAGCAACAATACTGTCATTAAAATCAATATCGAGCTGAGTACATCTTTGAGCACTTGTATTGACTGTCGCAATCCTTCCAAATGTGTTTATTATCCAAGGGAGCTGTATTGCCAATATTTCTCTTACACCATTTGTTTCCTTTTTCCCAATAAAGAAATCCTTATAGCTTTCCCAAGGATGCCAGTCAGGCAAATACTGACCTATATGATAAATATAAATCACTGGCTTATTTGTACTTTTTACGAGCTCATCAATTTTCTGCAACTGCTTATTGTACAGCATCGTGCTTGACATAAATACAGTTACATTTTTTTCTTGTGCGTTTTGGATTATATTGTTATAATCTGTGCTAACAAGGTTCAATTCAGTAAACACATTGATCCCTGCGTCAACTAAAGCTAATAATATTTCAGCATGATGTCCAGGGGAAGTGCATACAAATGCAATATCAGGCTTCTCCATAATGGCAGTTTTTAGGTCATCAAATGCTCTGATACCTACTTCTTCAGCTTGCTTTTGTCTCTCAGGATTACTGTCTACGGTTATGATCTCAACCCTGTCAACAAGTTTTTGCAGTAAACGAATCCTTCTCCTGCCCATTGAGCCATAACCAACGATCAGTGCTTTCATTCCAATTACCTCATTAATACATATCGTAAAACTGTTTCTTCAAATCTATCATATCATTCAACAGATAGCCCTTAATAACACCAACTATCTTTGACGATGTCTCACCGTCACCATACATCAAGGTCGGAGTATGTTCTGTTATCTCAGCGGTGTTTATAGCTTTAACAATGCTCTCTGTATCAGGCAGACAGTTGATTATCGTATCAGCCATAAGCCTTCCACGCTGTCTGTCACCTATATTGACCGTGGGTGTCCCAAGCACTGGCGCTTCAACTATTCCGCTTGATGAATTACCGAGCACAAACCTCGCATACCTTACAGCACTCAGGTAACGGATCATTCCAAGTGATGATACAAGCTTCACGTTATCATGTTTATCCGCAAAATCCGCAAAGATCGAATTAACAGCATCTCCTCCTGCATCGGAATTTGCCATTGTTATCAGGTAGAAATACTCGTTTTTCTGTTCCATAGCCCTGCATACTTCAAGGGTCTGTTCTTTGGCAGAATCCGCTTCAAGAGTTACCGGGTGAAAGGTTACAAGCGAATAGGGATTATCTTTCGGGATACCAACATCATTTCTTATCTCAGACTCACTTTTTAGTGGTGCTTTCATTATATTCTCGGTACTCAGCGCTCCAACAAAGAAAACCCTGTCAGGAGATTCCCCAAGCTGGATAACACGTTTTCTGTAAATGTCAGTAGCAGTAAAATGCAAGTAACTCATTTTAGAAAGAGCATGACGAACACAATCGTCAACTGCACCTTCCGTGACTTCACCACCATGAAGATGGGCGATCGGTATACGTTCATTCATTGCTGCACTCGCGACACCAAGCATTTCTGTGCGGTCCCCTAAAATAGCAACAATATCCGGGCGGTCATTCTTGAAGCACTCTGCAAATCCTTTAAGTGCATTAGCCATTGTGACAGAAATATCATACGGGGTATTGCCGTTTTCCAATATCGGGATCTCATATGATATAGGAAAACCATCTTCCTCTATAAACTTTTTCGTGTACCCATACTTTTCAGATAAGTGGGTCCCGGTAACGATAAGGTCAAGTTCAAGCTCGCTGTCATCATTTATTGCTTTTATCAGCGGAGTAAGTATGCCGTATTCTGCCCTTGTGGAAGTTACAACTGCGACTTTTTTCATATTTCGATCAGTTCATCCTCCATGTAGTCGCGTTTAGCTGTTTTCCCGATGACATCATTCCACTTCATCGGTGAAATCCCGTTACCCGGTCTTTTGGTGGTAAGATTGGCAATAGTAAACATCTCACCGGCAGAAATATTCCTTGCAGCAACAATACTTTTTCTCGCTGCAACACGATTTTTAAGCTCACTTTCAGTGGGGATCTTATCAAAAGAGCCTTTCGCAAGCTCAATATTGCGTATCCCGTCAACTAAAGCTTTCAGTCCGTCGGGCTCGAGACTTGCTTTATGGTCGGGACCTTCCATATTGCGGTCAAGAGTAAAATGCTTCTCTATTACCTCTGCTCCCATTGCAACAGCAGCGAGTGAGACCTCTATACCTTCTGTATGATCGGAGTATCCGATCTTGCATCCAAATTCTTTTTTCAGTGTGGTCATAACATTGAGATTGACTTCTGCCAACGGCGCAGGATACTCTGTTGTGCAGTGAAGAATAGTGATCTCATTTGCACCATTGTCTTTTAGCACTTTTATGGCAGCCCTTATCTCATCAATATCGCTCATACCCGTTGAAATAATGATTTTCTTCCCTGTTCTGGCGATCTCCACAAGGTATGGATAATTCGTTATCTCCCCCGAAGGTATCTTCCATATCTCCTGCATATCATTCAGAAAATGTATACTCTCAATATCAAATGGTGTGGAGAGAAACATTATGCCGACTTCTTTGCAATACTCTGCAAGTTCTGTAAACTCATCAAATGTCAGAAGCAGCTTTGAGAGCATTTCTTTTTGTGATACGGTCTTTCCCGTATTTGCTTTCTGATAATCAGCCATTTCGGCAAACTTGGAAACCAAGGAATCGACCTTTGCTGTCTGGAATTTTACAATATCAGCGCCACAGTCTTTAGCAGTCCGAACAAGCTGTTTAGCTATTTCAAGGCTGCCATTGTGGTTTACGCCTGCTTCGGCTATAATCAATGCCTTTGCCATATTTCCACCTATTTTACCAACCCATATCTTACCGAGTTATCTTCAACATCTGTTAACACAGTGCTGCCTGCACCGATCACAACATTCCTGCCAATGCGAATACCTTGTATGACTGTTGAGCCGGCACCTACCAGAGTATCTTCACCGATCTGTACATTTCCGCAAAGCATAGTGCCAACAGAAATATGTGCAAAGTCTCCAACCTTGCACTCATGCTCCACTATTGCACCTGTATTGATGATTGCACAATCCCCTATCTCAGTGTCAGCATTTATCACAGCATTTTTCCCAACAAATATGCCTTTTCCAAATCTGCAATACGTTGAGAACACAGCGGAGCTGTCAATTACATTAGCAAGGTTGAAGCCTATATCACGAGCAAGCGAATACAGCTTTCGCCTGAGAGCAGTGCTCTTTATACTGCCGACCGTGATGAAGGCATCTTCGTACCCTTCCTTCAAAAGCTGAGGCAGAATCCCATCATTGCCTATTACCTTGCATCCAAGGATCTCGCTCTGAGTTGGAAGATCCTTGTCGGCTATGACTATTTCATCATATTCTTTACTTCTGAGCAGTGTGTCAAGCACAGATCTGCAGTGCCCCCCACCGCCCAGAAGCACTATTTTCTTTTTACACATTTTTTATTCTCCAAATAGTTTTATCCTCATTTTTTCTAATTCGGGAATTTGTCCCATATCCATCCAATCGTTTTCACTTACGGGAAATGCTGCCACTTTTTTTCCTTTCTCTTTCTCACGCTGAATAATATCAGGGAACCCGATCACCTCATTATCTGCTATATCCTCAATTACCTCAGGTTCAACAATATAGATACCGGTGTTCGTCAGAAAAGACATCAGAGGTTTTTCCCTCATCTGTTCAATTCTGCCATTAACGCCCATCTCAACGACACCATACGGGATATTAATATTTTTATATGCACAGATCATAGTGATCACATTGCCGTTTTCCTTATGGAACTTTAGCATTGATTCATAGTTGGCAGTTAACAGTGCGTCACAATTAGCAAAGAAAAAAGCAGAGGAAAACTTTCCACGGAGAAGACGCAGTCCGCCTCCCGTTCCTAATGGTTTTCCCTCATCATACCATGATATGTTGTAATGCCGCTCATTATCAGAAAAATAGGCTTTCAACAGATCACGCTTGTAATTGACGATAATGTGGAAATCTGTACAGGAATAACTCTGGTATTCCTGCATGATCAGTTCTATTATAGGAAGATCACCAACCGGTATCAAGGGCTTTGGGAGCACTTTAGTGTATGGGTATAGCCTTGTGCCCTTCCCGCCGGCATTTATAACAACAGGAACATCAAGAGCGCTACGAGGCTTCTGCTTTGTCTCTCCGTCTTCCCCAGTGTAAAGATCAACAACAGCCCCTATATCGTTAACAATTGGAATAACGAAATAGTTTTTCTTATGATAAAGGTGCCGTGCCTCTTCTATGTTTTTTGCTGCTCTTGGATTTTGGTTAGCCGCCTCGATAGCTGATGCGGTCATCTTTCCGCCCGCTAAAAGGTATCTTCTCACATCACCGTCAGTTACACAACCCAAGAGACGTTTATCGTCATCGACCAAGAACAGAATACCCCAGCCATTGTTATCGATCTGTTGCATTGCCTGAGATACTGTATTCTTTTCGTTCCCAAGAAACCTTTGAATATCATCCATTCGCTAAAGACCTAAGCAATTGCTTCACCTGGTCAGCCACATATCTGATCTCTTCTTCTGTGATCTGGGTAGAAGAAGGAATGTTTAAGATACGACTGGCATAGTAAGGTGCCTTTTCAAGCTTGTAAACTTCTTCATCTTTATAAGGCTTTTGTTCATTTATCAGCCCCCATATTGCTCTGGTCTGAATACCCTTTTCTCCAAGAGAAGTAATGATCTCTTTCATCGTAACGGTGATCCTGTCTCTGTTTATCTCCAAAGAGTAGAACCACTTGTTTGAGGAAGTACCATCTCTGAAAGGTATCAGCTTGCAAAGATCAAAGCCCTCAAACAGCTTAGCATATTTATCAAAGTTTGCCTGCTTGCGTTTGATGAACTCAGGCAGCTCTTCCATCTGAGCAACACCAAGTGCAGCCTGTATATTTGTCATTCTGTAATTATATCCAATCTCGTCATGGATATAATAATGCGGATCGGTCTTTGCCTGTGTGGAAAGGAATCTTATATGGTCAACCACTTTTGGGTCATTTGCAGTAACTGCACCGCCGCCACCTGTGGTGATGATCTTATTCCCATTGAAAGAGAATGCTCCGAAATCACCGATAGTACCAGCATACTTGCCTGCAAGCTCACCCTCGGTGTACTTGCTGCCGAGAGCTTCCGTTGCGTCCTCAACAACTTTAAGACCGTACTTGTGAGCAGTCTCCATAATAGAAACCATATCAGCCATGTTGCCGAAAACGTGGACAACGACAACCGCCTTGATCTGTTTGCCATTTGCCTTGTAGATCAGCTTTCCGTCGGTATAGTCGCACTCATTCTCACAGAATTCACGGAGCTTTATCGGATCAAGACAGAAGCTGTCATCGCAGTCAATAAAAATGGGCTGTGCAAACTGATACTTCACAGGGTTTACTGCGGCTATGAAGGTCAGCGGAGGAACGATGACCATATCTCCCGGCTGAACACCGATCTCCACAAGGGAGAGATGCAACGCAGATGTTCCGCTTTGGCAGGCAGCAACACTCTTAACATTCAGGAATTCAGCCATTTCCTGCTCTAACTTTGTAATGTATGCACCACCGGTCGAGACCCATCCCTGATCAATAGCGTCATCTACGTACTTTCTTTCATTCCCTTCAAAATTCGGGATAGACAATGGGATAAACCTGCCCATCACATTTTCCTTCCTAATTTACTGTCATATGGCATAATCACATTTTACTGTCCAAAGATTTTCCAGTTTCAATATGCTCAAAGTTTGGCAAATATGCTTTCAGAATCGATACAACTTCTTCTTTGGTCGTTTCCTTTTTAAACGCTGCATTTAGATCACTAAACAGCCTCTCAACCTTTTTTATATCAGGGATCTGTTTTCCTGTAATAACGCCAAGAGATGAAAAGCGGTCATGATCCACAGTTTCTGTATCTGTATAAAACTCTTCAAAAGGCTTTTCACCTGAGGTGTCAGAAACCGAAAAGTGCACAGGATATCTCTTGCTGCCGTTTCGGAGCTCTGCTGCTTTTTCGACCGCTTCATCATCAGAACTGCATTCCAGCACATCGTATCCGTATGCATTGAGCAATTCTCTGGCAATACCATCAAACGTCATCATCTGAGCTTTTCCCAGTTTAGGAAAGAATATCTCACGGTTATTCCCGAGCATACATGAAAGCATACATATCTGACCGCTTTCTTCCGGAGATACAAAATATCTTTTTGTATCTGTAGGTGCACTCAGCGGCTGAAGCTTTTGTATCCTTGCAAGGAATCCCGCCGGAAGAGATCCATTAGAAAATGCAACATTTGCAAAGCGTGCAGTCTTTACAGGGAATCTATCTGAATAAGCAAAGATCAGGTCTTCCATGATCCTTTTGCTTGCGCCCATAATATTCACAGGATTGGCTGCCTTATCTGTAGATACACAGAAATACTCCTCAGGCTGATACTCTGCCAAAAGGTCGAGAAGTATCTTTGCGTGGAGAACATTATTCTGAAGCAGGGACTCTACGGAATAGATATCTTTCTCACTTCTTACATGCTTATGTGCAGAAAAGTTGCCTACGATATCGAATCCACCACGTTTACGGAACATCTTCTCAAAAACAGGAGATGCGAAATCCATAGGATAAGTCACATAATCTTTCGGCATATAGATGTCACTTGACCTGAGATCACGCGTCAGCTCCGCAAGAGCATTCTCATTGTAATCTACAATTACCAAAGAACTCGGAGAAAACGGTAAAATAGCCTTGACAAATGATGAGCCGATCGAACCGGCTCCGCCGATGACCAGTACAGATCTGTTCTTTATTGTTTTCTCCAACTTCTCATGATTATACTCAATATCTTTATAAAACATGGATGAAGATCGTTTGGTAACACTATTCTCAATAAACCTATCTAAATTGAACATATATCACTCTTTCCATATGGGATCTTTCAGCACCCACCTATCACAATCATCCTTCTCAAACAATTCAGTGTTGTATAGTCTGTCTATGACAGCCCAGAATTCTGTTTCGGTATACCCGCAGAATTCACAGAAATCTCTCACACACAGCGGGTCAAGGTTTCCATCATGTTGCTTAACAAGTTGTTTTGCTTCTTCCCTATCCAAATAGCCGTACCTCACCATTCGAGCAGCATAATCGGTTGCAGAAGCGTGTCCAAACTTCGGATATTTTAACCATGAATGAACAAGGTACGCTCGGCTGTCAATTTGGTCAAAATTCTCAACATGATGAGTCCTGTCCCATTCATGCGTGAGATCATGAAAACCGTGCCTCCTGGCTAACTCATAATTTTTGAAGCTGTTCCATTGAGTAAAGTAAGAAATGTATATCGGATCAAGCTTATCCAGTTCTTCACGCTTCAGAGCTCTTGTGAAATACAGATCTTCCGCCGTGACTCCCGCATTTTGGATCAGCTCCTGCTCGTCAATGCCGGTAGCCACACCATTGCTAAGCTGATCTCTTGCAGAATATGTCTCTTTCGCATCAGCCCCGCCATATTCATAGCTTACATTTTCTCCGTAAACTAAAAGAGGAGTATTGAACCTTGCAGCCATAATAATGGGATATGTGTAGATAAGGCGATCAACATACCAAGTCGGCTTCCCGTATTTCTCAAACATATAGCGCATGATCTTTTTCTGAGCCTTAATGTTTGGTTTCATACTTACGATGCTGCATCCAAACTCTTCAGAGATATTCTTGAGATTATGAATGCCTGCTTCTGTCATCGGGAAATTATCTTCAACAGAAAACAATATCGGATTCATATGCATGACATTTTTCATCAAATGAACCTGATAATGAGAATCTTTACCACCGGAGACGGCAACTGCACAGTCAGGACCGTCTCCATTCATTCCGCGATACTTGTCACATATTGCCTCAAACTCTTTCCAGCGCGCATCCCAATCGATCTTCTTGCGCTTCTCAAATGACTGGCATGCTGAACAAACCCCCTCTTCATTGAAACTGATCCCGGGGCGTGTATTCGGCATCACACACTTCTTACAGTAAAACATAACTATATTGTATGATAAGATCCCCCAAGCGAGAATGAAGATCTGACCATACTCTCCTTTCTATAGAATTCAAAAGGTCATAAGCAAGACACAATAACATCTTTCCCGCTCACAAGCGTTCAGTTACTAACGACTGTCGAACACGTTACCGCATAGGTTTTACAGGGCAAGATACTGACATTAGGGAAAGGACGTTCGATAAAAACTATAGACCCATCAGGTCAATCTAAGTAAGACCAGCAGTCCATGTATATTTCCTGTCCTATATAAAGTTCCACAGAATGTTATTTCCCTTACTGCCGCCTGCAGATATACGGTATTGTTGAATTTGTAAGCATAATGACCTCCGCATTATCATTGTCAGTTAAGCTTTCGTTTTAAGCATTTTCAGCAGTTCCATAATTCTGCTGCGGTTCATCATAAACATAACGATCAGCAAAACAATATAGACCGCAACCGCAGCATACCGTATACCATTGAATCTGTACAGATTCTCACACACTAATACAAAACAAGCAAACGATGCAGAAATGACCAGCATGAACCTATAATCATAAACCTTTGAGTATCCGATGATCTTCACAAGTATCAGGTGGAAAAGCATCAGCAGAAAATAGGATGCCATGGTGGTGAATGCTGCGGCGATATATCCGTATTTCGGGATAAAGACCATATTCAGGATATAGTTGGAGAGTGCCGCGAACGCACTGCCTATCGCCATGCCCACCGTCTTTCGCTTCACTTGTTCTATATTCACAAACATGGTGTAAAGGAACTGATAGCATACACCGCAGATAACAGGAAGCAGTGCATACTTTGCCCCCATGTACTCTTTCCCTCCGATTATCAGCAAAGCCTCAGGCGCTAACAGCATAAACCCGGCTGCAAACATGGCAAAAACAAGAACATATGTTTTTGAAAAGCTCTTTATCTGCTCATAGCTCTCTTCTGAAAGCTTTTTGCCAAGCCATGGAGAATACGAATTGTTCATCGCAGTGAACAAAATACTGATGATAACTCCGCATTTGTAGGCTATACTGTAATCTGCGTTGCTTTCGCTGCCGCATATATCCGTCACCATTATCCTGTCCATGGAATTGAGCAGGGTCATGGACAGCAGGTGTGGTATATAGGGCAGGCAAATGGGAAGCGCATATTTCCAGTGAGCAGGATCGATCCTTTTCCCCTGATGTGCAAGCACGAGAAAAAGCGTTATCCCTACTGCCACAGTAGGTATCAATCCGCCATATATCCTCGCATTGAGCTTGTTATCCATCAACATCACAAGCACCATTGACAGCACAGTTGACAGAAAAGTGGTACATAATACCGTGATCATTGTGGCACGGTGATTGAATATGATCTGATTCTTTGTCTTGAACATTTCCACAACGAGGAAAAATGCAAGATAGATAAAAATAATATTGATATACCCGATATTGTATTTTATCAACCCCGGAAAGACCCGAGTCAAAAGATTTACTGCTACGCAGCACACAAGGGTCGAAATCCACCCCAGGATCACACATGAAAAAGCGTATTCGTGATATTTTTCTTTAAGTTCATATCTTGCACTGATAAGAGAACTATCCAGATTAAGCGTAACAATAAAGCCGATTATGCTTTGCCACGCAAGAAAAGTTTCATATTCTCCAAAATCTGATTTAGTCATGCCTCTGGAGAAAAAGCCTGTTGACAGAAAAGTCAGCAGCCCTGTGGCAAGGTTGAGCAGGGTGTACCAGAAACCCGCTTTCAGGGATCTGATATTATCGTCTTTGTTTATATTTTCATTCATTTCAGCTTATCAAGGATCCCCAAAAGCTCTTTGACAGTCCCGGGGACGAGTATTCTTTCCTTGTTATGGTACGTTTCCTTAAGTGCCTCAACTATCCCTGTGTCTATCGGAATAATCATATACTCTCTCATTATCTCATAGAGGAATACTATGACGGGCTCCTGATCGTACAGTATCTTGGGAGTAAATACCGCAGTAGAAAAGTTGGTAATAAATACTTTTTCAGAAAAATCATTGAAATAACAAAAGCATTCAAACGGGATCCGCGAATCATCAAAATGCGGCAGTTCCTTATTATAGTACCTGTCTCTCGGGTGAAACTTAAATACTATATTCTCTCTTCCAAGCGCCTTCAGGATGTTTGATATAAGTCTGTCAAGCACCCGCCTTCCACGGGCATTGAACTCCTCAGCCTTGATGGTATCAAAATATATTATATCTTGCGAAATATCGGTGTTCTGAAGACATCCGAACACATCGCTGACGATCCTGTCATTGTTATCGTTTCTTTCAAGGGGTGTGATCTTTATGATCTCTGTTGCCTGCCCTGCATCACTAAGTCCACTGATCCTCTTTACACTTGCATAGAATTCGGGAGAATATATTTGCTTTACAAATGGTATGTTTATCGCCTTTCTGCCTACGAATAAAATTCTGCCGATCTTGTCATAGAGCCGTATCTTGGTAATAGAGTCATCAGAAAAATAGCTCCCGATACCGTCGTCAAAAAAAAAGACCTGCAGGTTCCTTTTATGCTTCATGTAATAAAGAATAGTATATCTTCCGGCAAAATTATTGGTCGAAACGTATATCCTTTTATATATGATATCTGCAGCCAGGTATTTCTTCACAGTGCTCTTCATAAATATCATATTTTTGATGTACAGAAGTAGCATAGCAGCTTTTCGCAAAGTAAGCAGCCTGGTTGTTGCAAGATCCACTTCAAGCAGCATCTTTTCCTGCTCGATAGGATATACCTTGCGAAAGAGGCCTGTGTTTTCAAGCTTTCTGATCAGCTCAGCATACCCGTCAAACTGATCATACACATACACATCCGCATTCTTTATCTTCTCATTCTGCACGATCGATATTACAGCCAGAACCTGATATGGAGTAGTACAAAAAAAACAGCTTCCGGTTTCTCTCGGTTCATTTCCCTTTTCCATTTATTCACCTTTGCGAAAGAAAAGTCACTTTATACCTTTTCCCTGTCCGCGCTTCCGCCCTGCTCTATCTCATCATATGCCTTTTTCAGCTTGTTGAAGTAGGCGGTATCTATCATCGTAACGGATCTGCCGTGGAGAGCGGTAACAAGCACGATATTCTCAGTATCCGCCACGAAATTATAATTAGCGGCAAAATTTGACCGCAGATCCGTGCTGCGTATTGCCCTGATCTCCCCCATGCAAACTTCTCCTTAAACGATGTGAACGGGGAGCCCCGTCCAGCCTTTCTGATATACTGCGGGAAAGGCTGCGTCCTCACAAACAGTTCCCTCAGTCCATATGCTATACATTATCATTTTATCAGCAAAAAATGTATATATATATGCATATATATTAACAGATGATGAAACATGCTATTTTATCACAGTTTTAACGAGCATAAGAGCAGTTTTTTAGGCAAAAAAGAGCAGTTGGCCTGCACAAATACGGTACAGGTCAACTGATTCGGTCATATATTCATTCACGGTTTGAGCGTGATATCCACTAAGGCAGATCACCTCACCGGCTTATGCCCAGGTTTGCCGACGTAGAGCAGCAAGGGTCATGCATTTACCGCACCCCTTATTATCCCGTTCATTCTGTCATACTCACTCAGGAGCTCTTTTTCTGTGCATATACCGCAACTACTGAACACTTTCAGAATGATGGAGATGATATTCTTCGGAGGGAGACCGTTGGCGGCGATATCCTTATCAGCCGTCTTTTCTGCTATGGTTTCCAAGGATACATATACCATCTCATGTGCGGTGTCATTCCTTACACGCTCCTCAACAAGCCTCAGCTTTTCACACATGGATACTATATCTCTGTTCTCCACAAGTGCTTTGATAAGAGTAACAAGCACATTTGAGTTGTTGTAGTAAAGCTTTGTGAAATCGCCGCTTTCGCTGCTAAGGGCATCAAACAAGCGAGTGTTCGCCTTTACCTTGTTATAATCCCATTTGCCCCTTGAAACGTATTTTTTCACATTTATACCGCACTGGATGTCTAAAACAAGCATATAAAGCTGCCCCAGAAGAGGGGTCAGCCCTCTGATGAAATCCGAATACTCCCCTTTGCGGACAAGAAGCTCCAGTCTAAGAAGATACTCAAAAGCCGGCTTTTTAATATTCATTCCCTTTATGCCGCATCTTTTGAATAGCTGCACCTCCATTTTTTATTTTTTGTATTTCCAAATAAACCCGCCGGCACTTTTTCTTTCTCCTCTGCACACTTTAGATATGTGTTTAACTCCCGTTTGTCTTTCAGCGTCCATTGCACTTGGGTATTCAGCGATTACTGTTCCGTCTAAAGATAATTGTACAACACACTTTGCATTGTGGATTATTCTGTTTTTCTTACTACATTGCGGACAACCTCTTTTTAAAAAGCTTCGGTTACTAACAGATGCTTTCCACTCATAACTACAAATATGACATTTCCACCAAACTGTTTTATTTGAGCCTTTAACCACATCATCAGGAAGTAAAGGTGAGTTTTTTTCGTAATCCCAGTCCAGAGCAATTTCAGGGAATAATGTAGCTAAATCATTATACCCTTTCAGCACTCTATGTCCAGAACAGTATGGGCATCCTCTGCCATTTGCTTTATCTCGTACTATCATTTCATATTCACTGCCACAATCAGGGCAATACCACAAGGCTTTCTTATTAGAACCACTTTTAATTTTAGTTGGATCTATTATATTACTCTTTGACCATAATGGGATCAGCTCTGGGTTGGTGGTAAACAAATCATTAAACCCTGATAATGCTCTACGTCCCGAACAGTACGGACACCATGGGTGTGAAGCGAAATTACTTACAATTGCTTCCCATTCATGACCTGCTTCGCATTTGAAAAATGCTTTTTTAACACTTGCATGAGATATTTGTTCCGGTGTAATCTTTCCGTTCTTTTCATAATCCCAGTATTGTATAATCTCTGGGCAACAACTCGCAATTGAATTCTCTTTTTCAGAAAGATTCATTTTATTCAATATGTCTATTCTATCTCTGACAACATCAATATCAGCTTCAATGTTCAATTGGAATTTCTGATTAATGAAATCAAAAATGAAAAGAATTGAATCTTTTAATTGCTGCATATCATAAGGTGGAATATAATGTTTTATCGAATCACTATGGTAATCAGCACAACCATTTTCTCTTATTCTAATTAAAATAATGCCGTGCTTTTGGCAAACAATATCTTTCTTTACATCTCTGTCTACATCCTTATGCCAAGCTACACCATCATATTCAATTGCTACTTTTAAGTCAGGGATAAAAATATCAAGTTCTTTTCTTCCCAAGAAAGAACTACGATAGTTTTCTATCGCTTTCTCAAAATACTGCTTAACATAGAAGAATA
>ODAI011929575.1_pt1 | contig 14355 bp, 13 predicted proteins | sample 1539321 | NCBI WGS metagenome assembly ODAI01 (sample SAMN02144231, study PRJEB22623) | gut metagenome | biome: sheep rumen | host: Ovis aries | place: New Zealand
CTTGAGGAATGAACAGTATCCATCTCGGCGAAGGAATCCAGTTCCAAAGCTTGAAAGTCCGAATAAAGGCGCCCTTGAAATACGGAACGATCCTTTATCTGAGTCTTATGTACTTTTCGTGGTTTGAACTTAACTTTACGCTTTAAATCAATATTTCTAGCAGATATAAGACCATCGTTGATATACGTGTAAAGCGTTCTAACCGACATATCTAATTCTGGATGATTAGTCACTATCTGATAAGGTGATTGGCCTTGATAGATTAGCGGCGAAATAATGATATCTTTTTCGTGCAACTCATGTTTTGTCATATTTATCCCGGATCTAGCAGATGAAAGTTTCTCACGATACTTTCTATTGGCAAAGTAAGGATCGTAATGATATTTGTGAGCAATCGTACAACGTGATATTTTAGGACATCCGTTACAGACATAAGGAGCTTTAGTTATACGGTTACAGTGCTCTCTGACAAAATCCTTGCATGTAAGATTGCAAGTCGGACAAGAGGAGCATTTAACTCCACAGACGATGATTTTGTCACAGGCATTTGTTTTGCTGCAACGAAACCGTTTTTCACAAAAATTCTTTTTGTTATAAAAAGGACCTCTGCGATACCATTCATCTAATCTATGGAGTTTTACTTCCTTGGAAATGGTTGTAGGATCCTTACAAAGAAACCTAGCTATATCTTTAAAAGAAACACCATTATCAAGTGATTTCTTGATGTATTCACGATCTTCAAGAGTAAGATGTTTTTGGTTACCTGGTATATATTTGCTCATAGAACCTCCTTCTACTGCTGTCAGAAGGAAGCTATGAGTATAACATGGATATATGAAAGATTAAACTCTACTTGTGTAATGGTAAATTCCACCGCTCGAGTTGGGGGTGGAATTTAAAATTTCAATTTTGGCTATTGAAAAAAATGTAAAAAAGTTGTTGACATAATGTGTTTTATACTGTAATATTATCTTCGTTGCTGAGGCAAACACAAAAGAAAACAGCGAACATGGTTCCTTGGTCAAGCGGTTAAGACGTCGCCCTCTCACGGCGAAAACAGCGGTTCGATTCCGCTAGGAACTGCTAAAAGCACTCGATAATTCGAGTGCTTTTTTATTTATTAAGAATTAAATTTAGTTCCAATTAATATTTCCAACCCAATTTTTCTCTCTTTGACTTCATATCTGCCACTATCTTCTTAGCAAGCTCCACTGGGTCTGTATTTACGTTCATTGTTGAGCCAAGCAAATCCTTTGTACCATACTTTAAGAACTCGATTACATTCTTTGAACCGTAGATTGGAGCCTCCACACAGTGGTATGAACTAATACCATTAAGTCTGAAGCCAAGTGCTGCATCAATCCCCTTCTCATTTCCCCACTCAGGTGATGAGAATGCAAATGGCAGCTCGTAAAGATTCTTTCCAAGCTCTCCTGCGATTCCTGCAAAGATTCCTGTAGAACGGGTGTTATCAATACACTCTCCTACATGCCATACTGGTGGAAGGTCTGGCTCTAAAAATTCCTTTAATGATTCTCCTGCCTTTTCCTTTCCTGAAACTGCGCAGTATCCCAGCTTCATTAGTGGGAAGGATGCACAGCCGTTAGTAATAATAAGCACGTTATTCTTTAGGAGCTCATCTGCCACATCAATAATGCACTTCTCGTAAAGTACCTTTGGATTATTGCAGCCAACCATATTTACAACACCAAGAATCTGCCCTGACTTAATGGCCTCTGCCAGTGGCTTCATGCTGCCAAATCTCTTGTGGATATATTCTACCGAGAATCCTACCTCTGCCTCTACCTCATAAGGTGGAATGTATACAGGGATGCCTTTTCTATCCTCAAAGCTTTCAATGGCACGTCTTACAATCTTTTCTGCAAGCTCCTTTGTCTGACCAATGTTGCTGTGGTGATGGTCATATTCGTATCTTTCTGCACCTGGAAGACGAGCTGAATCACTTGTGGTAACCACAACAGTCTTAAAGCATTTTGCAACATCCATAATAGATGGAAATACATCCTGCACATCTGCTACCCAAAGATCAAGTGCTCCTGTTCCAAGAACAAGCTCTGCTGATACAGCATTTGAAAGCGGGATAACACCGCTGTCTCTGTACATAGCTGAAAGCCCTGAACAGCAAATACCGTAAAAACGAATTCCCTTTGCTCCCTTTTCCTTAGCAAGAGCAACTAAATCATCTCTCTTTCCAGCTGCCACAATCTGACTAACAAGTGTTGGAAGGTGTCCGTGAACAGCAATATTCACATATCCCTTTTCAAGAGCTCCAATATTTACCTTTGATGTAACTCTGTCACCAACACCAAATAATGAATCTGTTGCAAGGCTGGCACCTACTACACCTGAAAATGTAAAGGCAAGACCGCAACGTAAGAATTGCTGCATAACGCTCTTCCAATCTCCGTCAGTAGCACAGCCTGATTTATGATAAGCCTCGAATACCTCGTGGTATGCACTGATTGGCAGAATATCCAATTCCTCCCATACCTTCTGACGCTCTGGAAGTGCACAGGCTCTGATTGTTTTGTAATCATCAGGAACTGTTCTTGATAAATCCTCTAAAAGAACATCCGCCAAATCCTTTGCTACATTTTTAAGCTGCCTGTTCTTTTCTCTGATTCCAAAAGCCTTAGCAGTGCTTCTAATTTTCTGCTCACCAAGAAGCGGAATATCAAGCTCTCCTTCTGCAACTTTTTTAAGTGTAAGCATTCCCTCCCTGGCATGCATGCCGTGCTGAGCCGCACCTGCTGCCGCTGAACGAAGAAGATTTCGTGCTACAATCAAATCTGCATCTGCGCCGCAAACACCTCTTGGTGCCTTTGGTGTAATTCGACAAGGTCCCATATTACAAATCTTACAACAGGTACCACAAAGGCCAAAATTACACTGAGGCTTTTGGGCATCAAATCTGTCGAATGCTGTATCGATTCCAAGCTGCTCCATTCTAAGAAGCATATCCCTTACAGCAGGATCTGGAGTCTGGTCGATTACATCCTGCTTTGAAGGAAAGGTCTTTCTGTATTCCTGCACCGCATTCATGTAGTCTCTTGTGAAATCCTCTGGACTACTCTCCCCTCCATGGTCACTGGCTTTTAATGTGACAGTAGGAATTCCATGCTCATCAAATCCTATAAGATTTCTGTGAGAATGGATATGCTCCAAGCCATGTTTGCCATGAGAATGACTTTGTTCATGTCTTTGGCAATGCTCTTCTGTATGTTCTTCAATATGTGTATGACTCATTTTTATTTCTCCCTTTACATCTGATACTTGTGCTATATCGTATATTCGATATTTTCTTCAATCTTCATATTTAATAAATCAAAAATTTTATCTCTTACTAACAAAAAATCTCCGCTTGTTCTATCCCTGAAATGATGAAGGGGAACTGGAATAACCCCCTTTACTTTGCCAGGATTTGGTGTCATTACAACAATTCTATCAGCTAAGTAAACTGCCTCGTCAATATCGTGGGTAACGAAGATAATTGTCTTCTTTTCATTTTTACAAATATCTAAAATATCATCCTGAAGCTTCATTCTAGTTATGGCATCAAGAGCTCCAAAGGGCTCATCCATGAAAATGATATCTGGCTCCACTGCAAGAGCTCTTGCTATCGCCACTCTTTGCTTCATACCGCCCGAAAGCTGTCTTGGGAAGTTATTTGCAAAATCCTCAAGCCTGACTAACCTAAGGTATTCTAATGCCTTCTCTCTTCTTGTTTTCTTATCAATCCCCTGTGCTTCAAGACCAAGCTCTACATTTTTCACAACTGTGCGCCAGGGTAGAAGCCCATAGTTTTGAAATATAGTTACATTCTTTGTGCTAGGTGATGTAACTTCTTTTCCACTGATTTGTACACTTCCATGATTTACCAAATCAAATCCTGCAATAGCATTCAACAAAGTGCTTTTTCCACATCCTGATGGCCCAAGCAAGCAGATGATCTCTCCCTTTTCTATATCAAGATTTACCTCCGACAGAGCTGTGAATTCAATGCCATTTTCCACAAAGGTCTTTCCAGCATTTTCAATATGAATGTATGACATTAGCTTTCACCTCCCCACGCTTTAAGTATTCGCTTTTCAGCTAATCCAATTAAGAAATTCAGTAGTAATCCAATCAAACCAATAACTAGAATTGTTGCAAGAAGAATATCTGCTCTGATGTTATTTCTGGCATCAATAATCTGATATCCTAGTCCAGACTGAGCACCTACCATTTCACCTGCTACAAGGAATATCCAAGCGCTTCCAAGAGCCAAATGTATCGAATTTGCGATTTCTGGAAAGGCTGCCGGTAATATCACCTTCCACATAAGCTCCGGCTGCTTAATTCCAAAGTTATCAGATACCCTGAAATATATATCATCAATCTTTGATACAGCAGCTACTGTAGATAACAGAACTGGAAAAAATGCAGCAATAAAAATAATTACAATTGCAGGCAAATCGCCTATTCCAAATAGAAGAACTACAAATGGCATCCAGGCTGTTGGTGAAATTGGTCTAAGGAGCTGCAAGGTTGGATTTACATAATTAAATACCCTTGGAAGGCTTCCTAAAATCAATCCTAAAAACACAGCGATAATTACAGACAGGCCATAACCAATAATAAATCTGTACATGCTGGCTTTGATTGATGCTATAAGTGTTCCATCAGCTATCATTTCCACCAATGCTTGAAAAGCCATAAATGGTGATGGAAACAATGCCTCACTATAGTCACTTATCGTAAATGCGAATTGCCAAAGTGCAACTAATATTACTATTGAAACCACTACATATTTTAGAGAGAATAATCTTTTCATTTCTTGTACTCATTAAAAGTCATTTTTTACAAAATCAGCGTATGCTGGTGGATTATCTGATAGACCATAAGATTTCACCTTTTCAGCAAGCTCGTTATACTGTTCCTCTGTGATTGTCAAATCATCATAAGAAATCCACTTAAGAGAAATATCAAGAACATCCTCCTTCTGGTTTAAGTATTTCTGTGCAACTGCCTTAGCCGTTTTTGCGTCAAGATTATTTCCTGCTGTCTTATAGCCCTCTACAAAAGCCTTTGCAGTATCTGGGTGATTATCAATAAAATCATCTGTAAGAACCAAAGCGCAGCATACTGAATCCTCCCAAAGCTCCTCTGAGGTATAAAGAACCTTTCCTGCTCCAATTGATACTCCCATTGCACCAAATGGCTCAGCCACACAGTAACCGTCAATTGTTCCAGCTGCAAGAGCTGAAGGCATCTCGGTAGGTGCAAGCTCTACTACGTTGATGTCATCGATTGTGAGACCATTCTTTGCAAGGGCATCATTTACCAAAATGTTATGTGATGACTGACGATGTGGAATGGCAATTGTTCTTCCCTTTAAATCAGCCCCATCTTTAACCTCATTTGAAACGATAATTACATTTCCATCTTTATGTCCGAGAGCTACCGCTTTTATACCAACTCCCTCTGCCTTTGATTTCATAGCAAGCTCAATAAGCACTGACGCTCCATCTACCTGTCCTGAATTGAGCGCATCTAAAAGCTCAGGCCAGGAGCCATATTTTACAAGCTCGACCTTTACCTGATCATTATCAGCAAGCTCCTCTGCTTCCTCCAATACAGCAAGGGAATGAGTAATTGGAAGATAAGCAATCTTCACAGTTTCCGCCGATTCACTTGCTTTTACGCTGCCACAGCCAAATAGTACAATTGATGAAATGATTAGTAAAATTGGTAATAGTAAGTATTTCTTCATATTTCTTATCCTCCAGTTTATCTCAATAAATTCCTTTCGCCTACTAGGTTAGTAGGATAATATCAAAATAAAAGAACCAGGTCAATAAACCTGGTTCCCACAATTTATGATAGCTGGATATCAATTATTTTAATATCCGACTAAATAACCTAGAAGTCATTATTTATCTTCTTCTGGCATTACGATAGCGATGTGTACTTCATCAAGCTGCTTCTGATCTACAGTAGCAGGAGCGTCCATCATAATATCCTGTGCGTTCTTATTCATAGGGAATGGAATAATCTCACGGATTGATTCCTCACCAGCAATAAGCATAACCATACGGTCTACACCAGGAGCGATACCGCCGTGTGGTGGTGCACCATAAGTGAATGCGTTGTACATAGCTGGGAATTTAGCCTTAACATCTTCCTCACCAAGACCTACAATCTTGAATGCTTCGATCATGATTTCAGGATCGTGGTTACGGATAGCACCAGATGAAAGCTCTACACCGTTACATACTAAGTCGTACTGATATGCAAGGATATCAAGTGGCTCCTTAGTCTGAAGTGCTTCCTTACCGCCCTGTGGCATTGAGAATGGGTTATGGCAGAACTCAAGCTCGCCAGATTCTTCACCGATTTCGTACATTGGGAAATCAACGATCCAGCAGAACTCGTATGTGTCCTTCTTCATGTGACCTTCTGCTGCTGCACCAAGAAGCTTTCTGAATACACCAGCAGTCTTTTGAGCAACAAGAAGTGGACCTGCAGCAAGACCAACGAAATCACCAGGCTTAAGACCAAGCTTATCGATAACAGCCTGCTTTCGTTCCTGAAGGAACTTAGCGATACCACCAACAAGCTCTCCGTTTTCGTCAAGCTTGAACCAGTATGTCTTCTGAGCTGTAGCAACTTCTACTTCAGCAATCATAGCATCAATCTGCTTACGTGTAGCTGTAAGATTATCAACAACGATAGCCTTAACTACATTGCCCTCGAATGGGCCAAATCCGCAATCTGCCATAACATCTGTAGCGTCCTGAAGAACAAGGTCGATACGAAGGTCTGGCTTGTCTGAACCGTACTTATCCATAGCCTCAAGATATGGGATACGTACGAATGGAGCTGTTGAAGCGCTCTTGTATACACCGTACTTTGCAAAGATTGGTGGAAGTACGTCCTCGATAACTGCGAAGACATCTTCCTGAGATGCGAATGCCATCTCCATATCAAGCTGATAGAACTCTCCTGGAGAACGATCAGCTCTAGCATCCTCGTCACGGAAACAAGGTGCAATCTGGAAATATCTATCAAAACCAGATGCCATAAGGATCTGCTTGAACTGCTGTGGTGCCTGTGGAAGGGCGTAGAACTTACCTGGGTGATTACGAGCTGGTACAAGGTAATCACGTGCGCCTTCTGGTGAAGAGCATGTAAGGATTGGTGTTGTGATTTCCATGAAATCATGTGCAATCATAGCTGCTCTTAATTCAGCAACGATTTTGCTTCTAAGAACGATTTTGCTCTTAACCTCTGGATTACGAAGGTCAAGATAACGATATTTTAAACGTGTATTCTCATCAGCTTCCTTTGAACGATTAATTTCGAATGGGAGCTCGTTGTGAGTACACTTTCCAAGTACTTCAATGCTAGTAGGAACTACCTCTATTTCACCTGTAGGAAGCTCTGTGTTCTTAGAAGAACGCTCACGAACTGTACCAGTAACTGAAATAGTAGATTCCTTATTAACAGAATCAATGACAGCCATCATTTCTTCTGTCTCAACGACTATCTGTGTAGTGCCATAGAAATCACGAAGGATAACGAAACCAAGATTCTTTGACACTTTTCTGATGTTTTCAAACCAACCAACTAATGTAACTTCTTTGCCAGCATCTGCAAGACGTAGCTCGTTACAGTTGTGTGTACGTGACTGGGTCATTTTATATCTCCTCTTCTATAATGAATAACATAGGGCCATTTAGCCCACGCTAAACAGCCCTTTAATAATACACCTTTTTAATATGCAAGTCTAGATATCTTGTGAGACTTATCTAGTTTTCCAGTGGCTTTCATACCGGCCTCTAAAAGCTTTGTAAGCTCCTCTCTTCCGATGACTATTTTGGTGTCATCATCTAAGGTAACAACCACGTTTGTTTCGCAATTAGCACAGCTTCCGCCAGGACAGCCTTCATCGCAATCTGCATCCTCACATAGATTAGCACAGTTGGTGCAATCCACCTGATACATGTTTTTGCGATTGATTACGCCGATTTCCTCTAAGGTGTTAACCATGCGGTATACTGTGGCGCTTCCTATATTCTTATCCTTTTTAACAGCTTCGCGATATATTTCCTTAACGCAGGATGGGTCACTGTTAAGTATGATATCCAAAATCGTAAGACGCTGCTTTGTAATTCGACAGCCAGATTCTCGCAGCTGCTGTATGATAATATCCCTCTGTTCTGTTTCCATTACATCCATTTCACTACCTCTGCCTACTCAGAAAAAAATCCCAGCCCCTAAGGGCTGGAAATCATAGTTAATGTTACTTTAAAATCTTGTCTTTAGCGTAATCTCTGACAGCCTTGAAGCTTTCCTTGCTGATTACGTGTTCAATACGACATGCATCCTCAGCTGCTATCTCCTCATCAACACCAAGCTTAACAAGAATTTCTGTAATAAGCTCGTGTCTTTCAAGAATCATTTCAGCAATTTCCTTGCCTTCATCTGTAAGATATATGTATCCAGCATCTGTAACTGTAATTTGGTTCTTTTCCCTGAGGTTCTTCATTGCAATGCTGACTGATGACTTTTTGAAATTCAGTTCGTTGGCAATATCAACAGAACGGACAACAGGTAATCTTTTGCTAAGAATTAAAATAGTCTCTAAATAGTTTTCTGCTGATTCGTTAACAAATGTTCTCAAAACGTTTACCTCCTAATTATAAATGGATTAGAAATTTCAATTGCACACAACCCACTTATAGTGAATAGGTTACCACACTTCTTACTCTTGTGCAACTGTATAAACTATAGTTAGTTTACCCTAACTAATAACTTTTTTCAAGTATTCTAAATCAATTCTTAAACTTTTATAAAATAAGTCTATAAAGTGTTGACGCTGAGTTAATTTCCGTATAAAGTGCAACTATGGTTTTTAAAGATTACAACAGGAGGACCATATGAACGATTTAAGATATCGCATGGCAAAATTTTTTAATGGACGCACTGGAGTGGATGCATTAGGACGCACCTTCACATGGCTTGCACTAATCCTTATGTTTCTTACTATGATTACACACTCTAATATAGTTTATTTACTTGCCATGGGTTGCTTAATCTACAGCATATGGCGAATGTTTTCCAAGAATTACCAGAAGCGCTACAGCGAAAACGCCATCTTCTTACAAAAGACAGCAGGCATTCGTAGTAAGCTTTCAGTATTACCATTTAAGATAAGAACTTTTTTCAACAAAACAAAAGCTGAATACAACCAGCGAAAGGTATATGCCATTTTCAAATGCCCTAGCTGCAAGCAAAAGCTTCGCGCTCCAAAGGGACGTGGAAGAATTCAGGTAACCTGTAGTAAATGTCATTCAGTATTCATTAAAAAGGTGTAATCTTGTTTGGATATATTAATGCTGATATAAAACAACTATCAGAAGAAGACAAAAATAAATATAGACAGTTTTACTGCGGACTATGTCATGCTCTTGGCAAGACAGCCGGCTTCAAGGGCCAGATACTGCTTAATTACGATCTTTGTTTTTTAGCAATTCTTCTCCAAAGCCTCTATGAGCCAGAGCTTTCTGCAGACAAAACCTGGTGTGTTATCCACCCTTTCAAGAAAAAACCTTTCTTTGAAAGCGAAGCCATCTCCTACGCGGCTGACATGGATATTATCCTGTCATACTACAGCCTGATGGACAACTACACTGATGATAATTCAAAGCTTGCCAAGGTCGCTGCAGACAGTCTTAAAAATAACTACAAGGTTATTAAGGATAAATATCCTAGACAGGTAGCCGCAATTGAACAATATATTAAGAATCTTTCAGTGGCTGAGGCTGCTAATGAAACCAACATCGACAAGATTTCCAGCTACACAGGCGAAATGCTTGGTACACTTATGAACTGGAAGGACGATGCCTGGGGCAAGACTCTTCACTGCATGGGATTTCACATGGGCAAATTCATTTACATTTTGGATGCCTATGATGATATGAAAAAAGATGAAAAGCATGGAAACTTTAATCCACTGCTATTTATGAAAAATGAATCGCCAAAGGAATTTGAGACCTTCGTGAGAATTAACCTCACCTCTCTCATGGCCGAATGTGCCAAGGGCTTTGAGCGATTGCCTATAGTTGAAAATGTAGATATTCTTAGAAACATCATTTATTCAGGTGTTTGGACTAAATATGAATATCTTCAGATAAAAGACAAAAAATCCACTAACAAGGAGAAGCCTTGATGATAGATCCTTACAGAGTTCTGGGCGTTGAAAGAGGCGCCTCAGACGAGGAAATCAAAAAAGCATATAGAAGCTTAAGCCGTAAATATCATCCTGATGCTAACATCAATAATCCTAACAAGGAACAGGCGGAAGAACGATTCAAAGAAATCCAGGCTGCCTACAATCAGATTATGGATGAGCGTCAAAACGGCAGCTACTCTAACAGCTATTCTGGTGGATTTGGTTACGAAAATAACAGCTCTGGCGGCTACAACTTGCAAATGCAGGCTGCCGCAAATTACATTAACGCAAGACAGTTTGCTCAGGCTTTAAATGTACTACATTCCATCCCTGATAGCGGACGAAACGGACAGTGGTATTTCTTCGCTGCCGTTGCTTCACAGGGACTTGGCAATCTAAACGATGCCAGAGAATACATATCTCGCGCTATCGCTTTAGAGCCTAGCAATTTTAGATATAGACAATTTCAGCAAAGCATCGATTTCGGTACTAGCTGGTACAACACCACTGGTGCTGGCTACGGATACACAAGACCTTATTCAGGGGTTACCAGATGGTGCGTAAGTATGATAATATTAAATTTGCTTTGCAATATTTGTTGTTGCTTTTAAAAGATTATTACTAGGTCATTCGGACCGTTCATATATTTTCTCCCTTCAAAGAACCCGCGGGCTTCAGCCACCCGCGGGTTCTTTACTTTCCTTATTTATCTTGTACCTCTTTGTTTTTCTTTTCCTTTTTAATCTTTCTCTTTTTGTGAATCCTAATTATAACTACAACTACTATTGCTACTATAATAATGTATGGCAATAAATATATTAAACCAATCACAAGATTCTGAAGGAATTCAATAAATCCTGTAAAGGAACCTGCAAATGCTTCTGCAAAACGATTCCATGCACTGTCTGCCTTTACCTCTGAATAGGTAACAACTTCACTGATATCTACTGAAACTGTGCTGTAGTCTATCTTGTCATCATAGGTCTTTTTCTGTGCTGTGTAGCTTTCAATCTGATATTGAACATCATTTATTCTGTCTTCTATTTCAAGAAGGTCTGTTACGTTATCAGCTTCTGCTTCCAGCTCCTGAAGGCGCTCAAGCTTTGTATTTAAGCTCTTTAATCTGGCCTGAACATCAACATAGCTTGATGTGATATCCTCAACGTTTTCACTTTTAGATGTAAGGGAGCCTACATCTCCAACACTGGACATAAAATCCTGATACTTGTCTGCTGGTATTCTGGCTAGCATGTTGGCACTACGGCCGCCGAATTCTACGCTTCCGTAGGTAGAATTGCTTTCAAGATAACCACCATTTGCGGATACAAGCTCTTTTACTCTGGCAACATCTTCGTCGAACTTCTTGGTTTCTAAGCTAATGTTTGAGTTATACACAAGCTTTCTTGAGGTATCATAGCCAGATAAATCTACATCTTCCCCCTCTGCGCCCTCATCTGCAGTCATTTGGGTATCCACGTCATAATCCTCTGATGCCGTCTCCTCAAAGCCAACAGCATCCTTTGCCATGAATGAATTAGATGCCTGCTTTAAAGAGCCTTCACTAGAGCTGCCACCACAGGCTGTGGCAAAAGCCATGGTGCATACTGCGATTAACACTAATAATCTTTTTTTCATAATAAAGCCTCACCTTCCTTACTAGTCAAAAATCTATCTTAATATTTCATCAATAGTAGATACTGTACTAAAACTACCTGAGTGATTAGAAATAATCTCCTTCATAATTGGCAGCTCGAAATAACTGATGTAGCAAATCAAGGTATTGTTCTCCCCTGCTATGGCACCTCTGGAATCCATGATTGTGCAGGTCTTGTTAAGCCTCTTTTTAATGTCTTCGATAATGTTATCAGGTTCCTGAGTGATAATGGTAACCTGCTTAATGGCTTCGAAATGGTCTGTGTAATGATCGATAACAGTGGTAGCCACCACATAAACCAAAAGACTAAGCAATGCCGCTGTCATATCTATCGTGAAAAACACTGTGAAATAAACTAATGCATTGAATGCAAGCAAAACGGGAGTCATGCTGTAATTTCGACCTGTTTTATCAGATAGGCGCTTAACAACTATGTTGGCTAATATCTCAGAACCATCTATGCATCCACCATTTCGAAGGATAAGGGATAGGCCTGCCCCAAGGATTGCCCCGCCAAAAGCAACTGCAAGGAAATGCTCGGTGTTAAGCTCGAAGGGAATCTCCTCGAAAAAATGGATTCCCAAAGTGTATGTCAAAGAACCTAATGTAGCTTTGATAGTGAAGCTTTTTCCAAGCACTACGTGTCCTGCTATTATAAAAGGTATAAATACTAAAAATACAAGAGGCGCCAGTGAAAGCCCCGTAAGCTTGCTGATAATGATGGCAACCCCTGCTGTTCCATAATCAATGGCGTCATTTGGCAATATAATCAGTGCGACTGAAAAACTGGCCATTATAGCTCCAACTATAATAAATATGTACTGTAAAATCCCTTGAGTTTTCTTCATATATACCTTTCTATTGTAAATGTTCTGTAAAATTAATTCTTATAAAAATTATAACTAACAATATTTACCATATCAACAGATGTGTCTCACACTTATTGAAAAATATTTTAACAAGTGCTATCTTGTTTATAACGCTATCACTTTAAAGCGTTAAACTATTATTTGTAAGAAAGGATGGAATTATGTTATGAAACAAATCAGTAGCTTTATCGGAAAGTACATGGCTATCATTGTACTTGTAGTCGCAGCGTTGGCTCTTTTTAAGCCAGGCACATGCCTTTGGATTCAGACTAGTTGGATTAACTATCTCCTTATGATAGTAATGTTTGGAATGGGTCTTACAATTAAGCCTGAAGATTTTGTTTTAGTATTCACTCATCCAAAGGATATTCTTATTGGCTGTATTGCCCAATTCACAATAATGCCTCTGCTTGCATTTATACTAGGAAAGACCTTCGGTCTTGAGGCTGGACTTCTTGCAGGTGTTATTCTAGTTGGAACATGCCCTGGTGGTACATCCAGCAACGTCATCACATATCTTAGTGAAGGTGACGTAGCTTTATCAGTTGGCATGACTAGCGTAAACACTCTTCTCGCTCCACTGCTTACACCTGTTATCACATATTTATTCCTTCGCACAACAGTATCTGTTGATGTGCTTGCTATGTTCCTATCAATTATCAAGGTAGTTATCATTCCAATCGCACTGGGCTTCGTCATTAACCACTTCTTTGGAAAATTCACTACTAAGGTAAAGGAAGCACTTCCACTTGTTTCTGTGCTTGCAATCACACTGATTGTTGCAGCCGTTGTATCTCACAACTCACAGCAGATTCTTACAACTGGCGCTATAATCTTTGTAGTTGTAATCCTTCATAATCTTCTTGGTTATGGCTGCGGATTGCTCCTTGGAATAACCCTTAAACTTCCACTTGCTAAGAAGAAGGCTCTTTCTGTTGAGATTGGAATGCAAAACTCTGGACTTGCAACCTCTCTTGCAGCCACAGCATTTCCTAATCTTGCAATGGCCACAGTACCTGGCGCCATCTTCTCTGTATGGCACAACATCTCAGGCGCTTTGCTTGCAAACATCTACCGCAGGATGACTGAGGAGAAGGATGTTGCTGTTGGAGTTAACCTTGCTGTAAAGTCTACAAATAGTTAATGTTATTTGGGGTTCGTCTCATAGACGGTCAGCCCTTTGGTTAAATTGCTAAGTTAGAAAAAGAAGTAATCGCACCTTTGGACGGGTGGGCGATTACTTCTTTTTTGTAGTAACTTTTTTTTAGTAAATGCAAAATTCTTAAACTTAATGCAAATTTTTACAGGTAAAAGCAAAACATATTTCGATGTTGCATTTAGTACTGGAAATAATATGTTTATTTAGTCAGACAAATTTGAAGTTGTTAATCTTACTGTCTTCAATTATTCAAAATCCACATCAAGCAAGGAATACACAATTCAAAAGTGATATTTTTTCTTCTCCCAAGCAGTACTAACATCATTTTTCTTTCTAGCACTGCTCATTTCTCTTCTCTCGAATGGGCTTTGTGGCTTTGGGATTTGTGATGCTACGGCAATATGCTATGAATAGTTACTTCTTACCGTAATATTTC
>ODAI013504740.1_pt1 | contig 14354 bp, 11 predicted proteins | sample 1539321 | NCBI WGS metagenome assembly ODAI01 (sample SAMN02144231, study PRJEB22623) | gut metagenome | biome: sheep rumen | host: Ovis aries | place: New Zealand
ACCGAACATGAGTAAAAAAATCCTTCTGACCGGCCCCCATGGCTTCGTCGGCAGCCGCATCCTGAACGCTTACCGCGAAAATATCATTCCTGCCCCGTCACTGAGGGATGCCTCGGAGGAGGACGTGAAAAGAATTGTTGACGAGAGCGGCGCGGACGTGATCCTGCATACCGCCGCGATTTCCGACACCGGATTCTGTCAGAATCACCCGGAGATGTCTTATAAGGCAAATGTAGTTCTGCCCGTTCATCTGGCCAAAGCCGCCGCGGGCAGAAAGCTGATTTGTTTCAGCTCGGACCAGGTATACAGCGGCGCTGAAAGCGAGGGTCCGTACACGGAGGATGACGCAAAACCCGCAAATGTATACGCGGACCACAAGCTTGAAATGGAGCGCCGCGTGCTGGATATCGTCCCGGATGCGGTCATGCTGAGAGCTGAGTGGATGTATGACTATATGACTAAGAGGCGGAATTACCTGAAAAATATCCTTGAGGGCCAGGTCTCGTTCAGCAGCAGACAGTTCCGGGGCGTGACCTACCTGAGGGAGGTGGTCGAAACAGTGCCGTTCCTTCCGGAACTTCCCGGAGGCGTTTACAACTACGGAAGCGAGACCGACCAATCGATGTATGAGATCACCCGGGAGCTGCTTGCGTATCTCGGGAGGGAAGACCGGGTCCTGGATGTTCCGCCTCGGCACAATCTGTGGATGGACTGTAGCAAGGCGGCGAAGTACGGCGTGGTTTTCAGCGATGTTTTGGACGGGCTGAAGCGGTGCGTGGATGACTATGCCGCCTCGTCGGCCACGACCGGCACCTTTACGGCGTCTTCCTTATAGATCGTCGCAAAATCATTCTTCATGGAGACCGTCTCAAATCCCATCTCATCGCTTTTTTTTGCAAATTTCTCCGCCGTCTCCACATTCCCGTAATCCCGCTCGGTGTCGTCGCACAGGAGCATGTAGCCTTTGCCGCCGTTTTGGAGCGCATACTCGCCCATCGCCAGGTCGCCGGAGCTGTTGCCGAAGACCACGGTGGGAGCCTTTCCGATTTCGTTAAGGATGGAGTAGACTTTATTGGCCTGCTGATTCTTGATCACAACGCTGCCCTCCATGACGACCTTGTCTTCCGGGATCATGGCGGCGATTGTGAGCGCGATCGTGATCGCGCGGTACAGGAGGACGTATCTGGGGGAGAAGGGTTCTGTGACGGGGTACGCTGCGGGGGGCGGATGAAAGCAAACGTAACGTAAATATATCTGTCAGGACAGAAACGAGAGTTGGATGAAAGCGCTTACAAAAAGTCGCTTTGCTCTCAAAAAAGTACAGTTTTTCTATTGCAGGAAGCCTCGGTTCGAACTATGATACAACTGTCCGGAACGATTTTTCTACGGCACTAATAACCATAGCTTCGTCATCCGGACAAGAATCACAGGAGTTCAACATAATGCCATCACAAGAAACACAACAAACCAAAGACCGAGTTATCTGGTCTTGGTTCCCGGTGACTCTCCTCACCGCAATCTTCTGCTGCGTCTTATGGGGAAGCGCCTCGCCGGCCATCAAGATCGCATACGAACTGTTCAGGATCGGGCCGGACGACACCGCCTCGAGAATCATGCTGGCCGGAGCCAGATTCATGATCGCAGGCGTCATGACGATTGTATTCGGATCCCTGATCGCGCGGAAACCTTTGGTTCCGAAAAAGGAATCCGTGAAAAACATCGTCCTCCTGTCAATCGTTCAGACGGTCTGTCAGTATTTCTTCTTTTTCATGTCGCTGGCGAACACATCCGGCGTCAGAGGCTCCATCATCAACGCCTCGGGCAATTTCATCGCGATCCTGTTCGCGGTATATATCTTTCGATTTGAGAAAATGACCCTCAAGAAGCTCATGGGATGTCTCGTCGGATTTGCGGGAATCCTGCTGATCATGGGCGGAGGCCGGGCCCTCCTGTCCGGCGGCAGAGTTACACTGGCGGGAGAGGGCGCGATGATCATGGCTGACATTTTCTACGCCGCCTCTACGTGCATGATCAAGATCTTTTCCAAAGCTGAGAACCCGGTGGTCCTGAGTGGATATCAGTTCTTCATAGGGAGCATTTTCCTCATAATAATCGGCGCTCTCATGGGAGGAAGCCTGACATTTTACAGCACATCCTGCGTTTTGAATCTCGTTTACATGGGCTTCATCTCCGCCGGGGCTTACACGATGTGGGGCGTGCTCCTCAAGCACAATCCTGTTAGCCGGGTCGCGATCCTGGGATTCATCAACCCGGTGATGGGCGTTCTGCTCTCGGCTCTTTTCCTCGGCGAGGGGAAGGAAGCCTTTTCGCTGTCCGGCCTGCTCGCGCTGCTGCTTGTAAGCGCGGGAATTGTTATCGTGAATATGGCGGAGAAGAAAGCCTGAACGAGAAGACGTCAGAATTTGTCAATGAAAGTTGATGCTGTTATTTTCCCGCGGCAATACAAGAAGAAAGCCTGAACGAGAAGACATCAGAAGTTGTCAATGAAAGTAGATGCTGCAATTTTCCCGCGGCAATACAATAGCAGTCGAAATCGTACAATACTGCAAGGGTGATGCAGTACAGGTACGGAGAGACTGACTGAGTATTATATGCGGGAGGTTTAAGTAATAAAAGTGAAAGAGGAGGACCGCTATGCCAGTACATGTACTCAATGAAGCCAATCGTTGCCTGCAGTGTAAGAAGCCGCTCTGTCGTATGCAGGGCTGCCCGATCCAGACCAATATTCCCGAAGTCATTCGTTTGTTCAAAGAGAACAGGATGATGGAGGCGGCGGAGATTTTATTTGAAAATAATCCGCTCTCCGTTGTCTGTTCCCTCGTCTGCAACCACGAAGGCCAGTGTGAAGGCCACTGCATCCGCGGAAAGAAGGGCGATCCCGTACACTTCTCCTCCATCGAGAACTATATCTCGGATTCCTGCTTTGAGAGACTGGATCTGACCTGCGCGCCGCCCAACGGCATGAAGGTCGCAGTCATCGGTTCCGGCCCGGCCGGTATCACGATCGCCATCATACTGGCGCGCCGCGGATACAAGGTCACGGTATTTGAGGGACATGAGAGAATCGGCGGCATCCTTCGGTACGGCATCCCGGAATTCCGTCTGCCCAAGTCCATTTTGGACCGCTACTACAAGAGAATGCGTGAGATGGGCATTCTGTTCAGACCGAACTTCAATGTCGGCGGTTCCACCAGCATACAGGACCTTCTGGATGACGGATACCGCAGTGTATTTGTAGGAACCGGTGCGTGGAGACCGCGCAGACTCAATATACCGGGCGAGACCTTTGGACATGTCTTCTATGCAATCAATTATCTGAACAACCCGGATGTTTATGAACTCGGCGATGATGTTGCGATTATCGGTGCGGGCAACGCCGCTATGGACGTCGCGCGTACGGCGATCCGCCACGGCTGCCGCAATGTTACGATCTATGTCCGCGGAGATGAGGTCGCCGCATCCGAGCATGAGTTCAACTATGCGCAGTTGGACGGCGTGCGCTTCGAGTATCGCAAGGCGATCACACGCATTGTGGATGAGGGCGCAATATTCTGCGATATGAAGGAGGATCCGGAGACCGGAAAGCTTGCGGAAGATCACTCCACGGAGAGGCTGATCAATGCCAGCAGCATCATGATTGCCATTTCACAGGTTCCGAAGAACAGGCTCGTGACCCGCGATCATGACCTGCATCTGAATGAGCGCGGTACGCTGCAGACGGATGAGCAGGGTGAGACGACGATGGAGGGCGTATTTGCATCCGGCGACGTTGTGACCGGCGCCAAGACGGTTGTTGCGGCGGTGGCGGTCTCGAAGCAGATCGCGGATAATATGGATGCGTATATGCAGGAGAAGTTCGGAAAGAAAGAAGCGGAATAAACGTAAGAAGTGTGAGACTGCAGATAGTAGGCCGGTTGACTGTCGGGGGATGGTCAGCCGGCTTTTCTTGTTCCTATGAAACAAAACGCTCCGCGAGCAGCGAAAAGGTGCGCAAAAACGGGGAAGGCAGAAATCTCCTGTGAATATGGTGCCGACCGAGATTCCGATTTATATAAAATATTGCTATACTATCCAATGTGAGACTTAGGCCGGGGTCAGACCTCGGGAAAAAGGGGTACGACCTCGGGCGGGGTCAGACCCCGGGCAAAAAGGGGTACGACCTCGGGCGGGGTCAGACCCCGAATGGTTTCGAATTAAATAAAATGTTGCTATAATTATTCAATGAATTTTTACAGGAGGTGCCGTCATGTGTGGCAGATACTGGGCCGACGCATCCCCGGATCTCCGGGAGATCGTCGAGGAGATGAACCGGTCGCCGCTCACCGAAAAATGGAGCGAAACGAAAGAAATAAAGACCTGCGGCGAGATCCGGCCGACCGACGTAACGGCGGTCATCGCTTCAAATCGCCGGCTGGAGCGCAAGGTTTTTCCCATGAAGTGGGGATTTACCGGCAGGAGCCTGCTTATCAACGCGCGGGTGGAGACGGCCGCCGAAAAACCGATGTTCCGGGAGTCCTGGGCGAGACGGCGCTGCATCGTGCCGGCTTCTTACTATTTCGAGTGGGAGCATATAACTGACAAAAGCGGGAGGAAGCGGACGGGAGACAGATACAGCATTTGCCCGAGGGACAGCAGGATGACCTGGATGTGCGGGCTGTACAGGATGGAGGAGGGGATGCCGGCATTTGTCATCCTGACCCGTGAACCGGGCGAGGGGATTCGATTCATCCATGACAGGATGCCGCTGATCCTGCCGGAGCGGTATGTTGACGAGTGGATTCGCCCGGAGACGGATCCGGAGAGGCTGCTTGAGATGGCGCTGACGGAGATGGAGTACCGGAGGGGCTGACAGCCATAGGGGCGGGGTCTGACCCCGGTGAAAAAGGGGTACGACCTCGGGCGGGGTCTGACCCCGGGCAAAAAGGGAGACGACCTCGGGCGGGGTCTGACCCCGAATAGTTTGGGGAGGATGCCATGAGTTACATTACAACGTTCACTGGAAAAAGGTTCGATCCGGTCCGGCCGGATGAGAACCTGATCGACATTGCGGACATTGCCCACGCCCTGTCTTTGCTCTGCAGGGCAAATGGGCACATTGCGTTCTTCTACTCGGTTGCGCAGCATTCCATCGCCTGCGCACGGGAGGCAATGGCCCGGAACGCATCGAGAGAGATTGTTCTCGGCGCGCTCCTGCACGATGCATCGGAAGCCTATCTCTCGGATGTCACAAGGCCGGTCAAGAAGGATCTCCCGTATTATCTGGAGGTTGAAGATAAGCTGCAGAGTCTGATCTGGAGACATTTTATAGGACGGGACCTCACAGATGAGGAGAAAAGGGCCATATTTGAGATTGATGACCGGATGCTCTCAATGGAGTTTCATCAGATGATGAAGATAGAGATAGATGACAGTTATACGGAGCTGCTTTCGGAGGTGATCTGCAAATGCGAGAACCCGCAAAGCGTGGAATCTGAGTTTGTCGGACTTGCGGGATCTGGGCCGGGGGCAGATTCCGTGAAAAAAGGGGTACGACCTCGGGCGGGGTCTGACCCCGGCCGGGGTCAGACCCCAAACGCCACCCTGCAGTACTACGACCGCAACGCAGCAGGTTTCGTCGAAAACACGCTCACCGCGGACATGAGCGAAGCCTACAGCCACTTTCTGGCTCACCTTCCGCGCGGCGGCCACATCCTTGACCTCGGGTGCGGCTCCGGCCGTGACGCGAAGCACTTTCTGGACCTCGGGTACCGGGTCGACGCGACGGACGGGTCGGAAGAACTCTGCCGGAGAGCCTCCGAACACGCGGGAATCCCCGTCAGACGGATGCTGTTTCAGGAGCTCTCCGCCGTGAATCTGTATGACGGGATCTGGGCCTGCTCGTCCATTCTTCACCTTGCGAAGCCGGAACTCCTGGATGTTCTGAAGAAGACGGCCGCAGCGCTGAAGAGCGGCGGAGTTCTGTACACATCCTTCAAGTGGGGGACATCGGAAGGCGTTCGCAACGGACGGTACTTTACGGATTTCACGGAGGAGAACCTCCGGGACTTCTGGAAGGGGGTCCCGGAGCTTCCGATAACCGAGCTCTGGATCACGGCGGATGTCCGGCCGGGAAGGGGCGATGAGAGGTGGATCAATCTTCTGGCAACGCGCGTCTGAACGAGAATTTTTATAAGAAAAGAGATATGTGATTATCGGTATAGTGGAAGTATTATTTCTAACATGGTATACTTCAGTTATAAACGACGGCACGAGAACTTCGTGCCGCAAATATTATCAAAAGGGGCTAATTATGCTAATCAAAAAATGGAATTCTATGAGTCTTATCCTTCGCATCGCGATCGGCCTTGCAATCGGCGCCGCTCTCGGTCTCCTGGTACCGGGGGCAACCTGGATCGGCATGCTCGGCACCATGTTCGTCGGCGCCCTGAAAGCCATCGCGCCGCTCCTCGTTTTCCTGCTTGTATCACACTCCCTGGCCAGCGCCAAGGGCGGTAATATGAGCAAATTCCGCACAGTCATTTTCCTGTATCTGTTCAGCACGCTCTGCGCAGCGGTCGTGGCGGTTCTGGTCAACTTCATTCATCCTGTCACCATCTCTCTGGCGGGCGTCGATGTCACGGAAGGATACACGGCACCGGGCAGCATGGGCGAAATCATCAGAAACCTGCTCATGAACATCTTTGCCAACCCGATCGAGGCGGTGTCCCAGGCCAACTATATCGGTATCCTGTTCTGGGCCGTCGTTTTCGGATTTGCCCTGAAGGCTGCCAGCCCGACGACCAAGAAGGTCATGGAAGATCTGGCGGATGCAGTCTCCGTGGTCGTGCGCTGGATCATCAGCTGCGCGCCCTTCGGTATCCTCGGCCTGGTATTCGAGGCTGTCTCAACGAGCGGTCTGGAAATCTTCACGACTTACGGTGAGCTGGTCCTGATACTGGTCCTTACGATGCTGCTTGTCGCGCTGGTCGTCAACCCGCTGATCGTCGGCATCACGCTTCGCCACAATCCGTTCCCGCTTATTTTCAAATGCCTCCGCCAGAGCGGCGTCACCGCCTTCTTCACGAGAAGCTCCGCGGCAAATATCCCGGTCAACATGGAGCTCTGCAAAGAGCTGGGGCTCGATGAGGATATGTATTCGGTTTCCATCCCGCTGGGGTCCACGATCAATATGGACGGGGCAGCGGCGGTCATCACGACATTTGCACTCACAGCGGCCAACACGGTGGGCGCGGAAGGCACGCTGCCGATGGCTGTATTTCTGAGTATCGTCGCGGCCTTCTCGGCCTGCGGCGCATCGGGCGTTGCGGGCGGATCCCTCCTTCTGGTTCCGCTGGGCTGCTCGCTCTTCGGCATTTCCAACGATGTGGCCATGCAGATGGTCGGCGTCGGCTTTATCGTCAGCGTCATTCAGGATTCGCTGGAGACCGCTCTGAACTCCTCGGGCGACGTCATCTTTACGGCGACGGCTGAGTTCCTCGAGTGGAAGAAGCAGGGGAGGGAGCTGCCGCTGTAAGCTGCACAGTCCCTTATATCTCTGACGCAGAGTTCTTGTGACTGCGGTCGTAATTCGAGGGAAAATTCACATAAGTTCACAACTCCCCGCAGGTCTCTTTCAGCGCCGCCATCACCTGTCCCCGGTCCGTGCCGTACTGCCGAATCAGGGTGCTTGCATATTCCCGGACCGAATCGACGAGCAGTCTGTTCGTCAGGACAAATGCCGCAAGCGGCTCCCCGCATCTCATCACCGCCGCCGTGTCGTGCATGATGCAGACCTGCAGGTCACGGAAGGGATTCTGCGGGAGCAGGGTCAGATGATAGTTCTTCTCCCGGTCTACCAGCGAGAGCACTGCGGATGCGTGTGCCGCGTACTCTTCCGGTGTATAGAAAAGGGGGATGTCGAGTAATTCCGCACTGAGATTTACCCTCACTTTGCCCTGTAAGACTGCTTCTCGAGAGGGCAGGCACAGCACTTCATCGACGCTGTCAAAGGACAGGATCTCGTGAAGTTTCCGGCGGCGCATCTGATGGACGGCGAGAATTTCCTCGCGGGAGGGGCCGGCGATGTGCGCGCGGGTCAGCATTTGCTCAAGAAGCTCCGTTGGCATGGTTCCGATGGACAGGCCGGAGAGGATGGAGAGGCATTTGTCTATCTGAATATTCATAAAGAAGCGCCGGAATATGTTCGAGCGGCTTACCGGATATATTTTCAGGAAAGGCGAAGCCCCGGAGAGCATGGTCTGATAGGAGGCGGCGATCGTTTCGAGCTGCCGTTCGTCCGAGATGTAGTCGTACCAGCGGGGCTCTCTGTGCTCCGCAGGGAAAAAGCCGAGGATCGCTTCGCGGTTCGGGCGGAGAAAAACCGTGTGGTTGAAGCGAGGATTTCTTACTTTTCGGAAAATGTAAGGCACGATCATCCCGGAAATGTACAGGGGGAACCAGCCTCTGATGGCCGAAATCATGTCGGTGCGGTCGATGTTGTGGATGATTTTGATGCTGACGCCGCTTTGTATACATTCGGTCATCATGGCGGCCCACCGCGCGAAATAGGCCGGGTCGGAGGCCAGCCAGTCCATGGGCTCGTCGGAGTAGAGGAGGAGCTCGCCGCCTTCGCGGGCGGCATTTGTCAGGAAGCGTACGACTGCCCGGCGGAGTCCTTCGTCGCCCCAGTAGCGTATTTCGGGGGGATTTGACGAAATTTCCTCGTCGGGTTCATTTGCCCAAGCCACATCGTTGGGGAGGGATGAGGCGGCTGTGTGAATGCCGGGCTCATTTGGCAAAGTCACATCGCCCGGGTGGGATGGGGCGGCTGTGCGAACGCCGGGCTCATTTGCCCAAGTCACATCGCCCGGGTGGGATGGGGCGGCTGTGTGAACGCCGGGTTCATTTGCCCAAGTCGCATCGCCCGGGACTGGGAGAGTCTCTCCCGGTGCAAACATATCTATGGAACGGAACAGCGTTTCGGCGATTGCCGATGCGCTGTTTTCTTCTACCCCGAAGAGCCACTCGGTCAGCGCTTCGGTGTTCAGGTCCTTCACATTGATGCCGCACAGGTCCGCAAGTTCGCTGTCGCGGTTCTTTTTTTTCGCCTGCAGGAGGAGGATTTCGGAGAGCCTTTCCTTGATCCGCTCATTCCGGTTGGGGTGATAGATACCGCTTCTGTACCGGCTGACGAGGGAGTCATCCACGTTCAGAGCTGAGGCCAGAAGGCTGTTGGAGAGCTCGACCAGAATCATGGTCTGGTCGAGCCGGTCTCCGAAGCTGCGGAGACGTATTTCCTGTGTTTTTTTGCTCCTGGGAATAACGGTCCGGGTCGGCGAGAAGTCGCTTTCCGCGTACAGCCAGTCGAGGAGTGCGGGAATAAGGGTGTCTGCCCGCCGGTCTTCGGTGCCGCAGAGCTCGCAGAGGACGGTCATCATGTTTTCATAGTCGGCATAGCGGTACACACCTTCGACCAGACGCCGGACGGAGCGGCTGTCGGGACCGACATCCCGCATGCCGCTTTTCAGGCGGGAGATGTTGGAGGGGGAGCAGCCGGCGAAGCGGGCGATGTCGGTGTTGGTACACTGGAGGAGCCGGAAGAGTTTTGAGATTCTGGATGAGAGCATGGGATCTCCTTGTTTTCTTCTCGAATATGATAGATTGTGCTGAAAAAGGGTGTCCTGTCTGACATAACCGTGAACTGTAATCTTTGCTTGTTCCGGTTCACGGAGGTGCTGTCTGACATGGCAACTTGGCACAGATTCTATCAATGAGAAAAAGTGTGCCAACACTGACATTATAGCATTTTTCTGATACAATTAATATATCAGAGATGAATTGATTTGTAGAATTAATGTAAATGGTGGCAAGAGTCAGATAATAAGGAGGGCGAATCTATGAAAAGTATACGAGTTGTTTTGTCCGTACTTCTTATAATGTCATTGGTCTTGTGCGCCTGCGGAGGATCTGCGGGTACGGGTGGGGAGACGGCGTCAAAGGCGGAGGCGACGGCTTCCGTCGACAAGGCGGCTGCGGAATCGGTTGCTGAATCAGCTGCGGAATCGACGGCTCCCGCGGAGGAGTCCGGGGCGGAGAAGTCGGATCGTCCCGCGAATGACAGCAGCGCGGCGGAGCCTTTGGAGGAACCGAAAGCGGAACTGCCGGTTGAGGGAGAGTATACGCTGTTTGGCGTGCAGAACGACGGGTATCTGGTCGCGGCCGCGGAGCTGGAGGCGGCATCCGAATTGAAGCTTGCGGCAGATGGGACCGGTTCCATGACCATGGGCGAGGATACGATGGAGATCAAATCATGGACTGAGGAGACCGGCGTGGTCACGATCACGATGACGGATGACAGTACCGCGATGGCTGAGGCTCATGACGGGATTTTGGAGCTGGATATTTACGGGGATGAATCGATGTTCCTTTACTATGCCAAGGCGGAGGCGGATATCTCTTCTTATAAGCTTATGACCGCGGAGGAGCTGCAGGCGGCTTATGCGGAGACCGTGCCGGATACGCGTGTGCATGCGCTTTGGGAGAGGTTGGATACGGGAGCGGGGGTTCATTTGCAATATGATCTGCACGTGGATTATCAGGATGCCGACCAGACCTATGATGTCCATGGAAAGGACGGAAGGTATTATTCTTACCGCAGAACCGCGGTAAAGGACCTGGTGGGCGAGCATGTGACGCTGGTTCTGGATGACAAGGTGTACAGTCTGGATCCGAAGGATAAGACGGGGGTCATAGCGACTACGATAACATTTACGGTGGAGGATATCATGATGATGGATTCCCTGTATTCGGATATCCGGACGTACGCGCTGCGCGCGGAGTGCACGGAGGAGACGAGGGAGGTCGAAGGGGTTTCTTACACGGTGGAGGTTTTCCCGGCGACGGAGTATACGCCGGAGGCAGCGTTCTACTTTGATGCGGACGGGGGACTGGCATATTATCTCGAGGGCCCGCCGGTGATTGAGACGACGGTGGAGCTGGGCGAGAGTTTTTATACGGTTCACGCTATTGACGCGGCGGTGGACGAGACGCTGTTCGATGTGTCCGGGTACACGGTGGCGGAGTAGGGTGCGAGAGTGCGGGTGAGCCGGCTTAGCGGCCGGATTTAGCCTGAAGGCAAGGGGATGCGGCCGGGTATGGGGTTCCATATCCGGCCGCGTTTGTGTTACTATGGGTGGGGGTCTGACCCCGCCCGAGGTCGTGCCCCATATTTCACAAAAAAGGGAGGAACATCATGAAGAAAACACGAATCGCAACCCTTCTCAGCGCCTGCCTCCTCGCCGGCTGCGGTGCGCCCGCGCCCGGCACCCCCACCGACACCCCCACGGCGGAAGAAGAAGCCGCCGACTTCGACGGCACCCTCCGCATGGAAAACGGAATGGCCCAGCCCATGCTGAACTACTCGTACGCCCGGGCGGAAGACTACAGCAACGAAAACAGCGTGTATATCGTATGCCTGGACCGACCTCTTCAACCCGGGAAAGAGCTTTGACTCCATGGGACCCGTATCGTGTGTTCCTGGATGAGGAATTTGATATTAATACTGCGGAACCGGGTCAGATATCGGAATATGATTATTCCTATAAAATAGACAATGCGGCAATCAAGGTGAGGATGCCGCTGGCGGAGTGAGAAGCGGTCTGCTATATGTAGTGGTGATAACGTCTAATGCGACAGCCCCTTAATTATTCAGGAAGTTCACTATAAGCGATCACAATCCCGTTCCGATTCCTGCATCCGGTTTTTTTCAGAATGTTTTTGACATGAAATTTCACGGTGTTCTCGGAAATATAGAGACTGTCTGCAATCTCACAATTGGTTTTATCATCCAGAATAAGCCGCAGTATATCCCTCTCCCGCGGAGAGAGCGCATATCTGGCAGCAAACAGATAAAAGCGTTCCTCCCTGTCGGCTCTCGGCGCGGCGTCTGCTCCCTTTCGGTCTTCCCGGGTCATCGCTGTTTCCGGCAGGATGTCTGTTTCCGCAATCTCCTTCATTGCTGAAAAAGTCACTGCCTCCGCGATATCATCTGCTGCCGTAACCGGTGCTGCTTCCGGATTATCCGGGTCTGATGTACCCGAAACCGTTTCCGATACTTCTTTACTATCTCCCAAAGCGCACCCCATCTCCGGGACATACAGATAATGATAAATACGAAAAAAGACAAATATCGCCGCCACGCACATTCCGGCTGTAAATCCGACATGTATGACGGGATGTTCATGCAGGAGCAGACTGACGGCCTCCCCCAGGGCGTCCGCGACTCTCCCGATCATAAGTCCAAACCCGGACAGATACAGGATTTCCGTGTCAGAAAACAGTACGATCCTGTAAACAGAATAAAATCCGAACGCAAAATAGCTCAGCATCCAGAATACAGTCCCCGGTATCGTCTCTCCCCGCAATGAGAGCATGATAAACGGAAACACCAAAGCCGAGAGTGCGCAGACCGCCCCTCTTTTTCTGTCCCTGTCCGTCACGATTCCGGCGGCCGCAAGGCTCTGTGCGTAGACCAGACGGGTCAGCTCTACATTGACATTGTCCCCGATACTGACCGGACAAAACGTAAAACCGCAGTTGATCACAACGCCGAGAAGAAGAACCAGCGCACCCTTAAGCCACAGATATCTGCCAGATAACGTCTCCGGGTAACCGTTTCTGTTTTCTTCAGATTTTCTTTCTGCCGGCGCCTTTGCAGCCGGACGGACTGACGCCATGTCTTCACCGGTCGGCGGATTTTCAGCTGACAACTCTGCCAAATTCTCAGAATTTGAAGACTTCGGCTCTTTCCCGCCCCCGTTCATCGGATATAATCTTACAGTAACGACTGTACATGCTGTCATGACCAGACATGCATACAGAATCTTCCCGGAAAAGTAAAAACTGTCATCGGCCAGTGTCAGCAGCCAGGAAATAAGAACCGACAAGCCATACCCGATCCCGAAGACCTTTGCCCGACAGGTTCTGTCAACTTTACCGGCATAATAGTACAGATAATAACCGGCAATAATACCGCAGAAGAACTCCATGAAAAGCCCTGCTGCAATTCCCGGCGCATTCACAGATAAAGCAGCCGGAATCATGAATACCATATGTAATATTACGGCAATAAAAAATACCCTTTCGACGCAGTCTGCTGCAATACGCAGCAGATAAGCGAAAAAACCGATCCCGACAGCCTGTAGTAAATATCCGGGAACCATTGTGACAAAATTCGTTTTTTCTGCCGGCAGATACTCGTGCACGCGGTAATTCCAGATCAGCCAACCGGTGGATGTCAGCAAAAAACTCCAGAAAATGACAGCCGCTGCCTGAAAGGCGGGCTTTTTCATACATTCTCTTATCCCGTACCTCTTCCGGTACGATTCACCAAGTCTAATCTGCATACTGCCCGTAACCATCCCTGATTTCATCGTAGTATGGGTCATAATCCGCTTTTATGCCCCTTTTTCGCAAAAAATATTATAACATAGTCCGGCATGTCCTTAAACGTTCCCTGTAAAAAAGCAGGAAACGTCAAAACACTTTTGTTTTGACGTTTCCCGTAAAAAACATCCACACTGCGGTTTTATGCCGTGTGGATGCAGATCCCGGCGATTTATCGCCGGCATTATAACAACATCAGATCATGAATTCAGGTTCCATCTCTGTGCCGTCGTGTTTGCCTCTGTCTTCGCTATCACATTCGTTCCGTTTACGGTTTTGTTCCCGGACAGATGAAGCACGGTTCCCAACACATTTGTGAATGTCACCGTTCCGTCCGAATTCTTCCTGACCTTCCATCGCTGACCGCTTTCGGCCGCCCATGCACTCTGAATGACATTTGCTCCATCCGTTTTCGCATTACCCTTCACAGTAAGTACCAGGCCGGAATTCACATTCTCGATCCGGTAGTATCCTCCGCCGCTGTAGCGCAGCCGGAATCTTCTGGCGGCAGTGTTGCTGTAGGTATACAAGTTCACATTTGCCCCGTCTGTTTTCGCGGAAGAAGCGATATTGAGCCCGAATGTTCTGTTTTTTGCAGCCTTCACCGCGTATTCACCGCTGTAGGGAGAATTAACGGGATCTGTCTCGACGATGTAGAATCGCTGCAGACCGCTGCTCGCCGTCTCCGCCATGGAAAGTGTTGTCCCTTTCACGGCAGATGTGTCGGACATGGCAATTGACAGTCCGGAGACGGCATTCATGATGGCGTATGAGTTATCCGACTTCTTTGACAGCTTCCAGTTCTGGGCGGTTTTCGCCGTCTGGTTGTAAAGAACCAGCCCCTTTCCGACCTCGGAACTATTCTGCTGAACCGCAAGAGCCATCTCGCACTTGGCATTGATGAACTTCCA
>ODAI013970510.1_pt1 | contig 14352 bp, 18 predicted proteins | sample 1539321 | NCBI WGS metagenome assembly ODAI01 (sample SAMN02144231, study PRJEB22623) | gut metagenome | biome: sheep rumen | host: Ovis aries | place: New Zealand
GAGGAACTGGCTGAGGATTTTGATCTGCTGCCGCTGGAAGAGGACGACTATATCTGGCTTTACGATAACTATATGCCGCCGGTCTACTCCACAACCACCTTCAAGGACAATTTGAAGAAGCTCGGCTATACCGACCTCGACAGCCCGAAGACCATCAACATCTACTGCGCAAGCTTTGAAGATAAGGACGCCATTGCGGACGCCATCAAGCACTATAACGACAGTGTGCCCGATGAGGATGAAATCACCTACACCGATATGGTCGCGCTGCTGATGAGCTCAATCACGTCGATCATCAATGTGATCAGCTATGTGCTGATCGCTTTTGTCGCAATTTCGCTGGTCGTGTCCTCTATCATGATCGGTATTATCACCTATATCAGCGTACTTGAACGCACCAAGGAGATCGGTATCCTGCGCGCCATCGGCGCGTCTAAAAAGGACGTTTCCCGTGTTTTCAACGCGGAGACGATCATCATCGGTTTTACCTCCGGCGCGATCGGCATCGGGATGACTTTGCTGCTGAACCTGCCGATCAACTGGATCGTGCATGATCTGACCGGTATTTACGCGCTCAATTCTGTCCTGCCCTGGGAGGGGGCTGTCGGCCTGGTCGCGATCAGCATGTTCCTGACCTATATTGCCGGACTGATCCCTTCGGGGATTGCCGCCAAGAAGGACCCCGTCGAGGCGCTGCGGACCGAATAATAAGAAAAACTACGCAATCCCCGCCGTCGGTTTTCAGCCGACAGCGGGGATCGCAGTATATGGATGAGATCAGGAGAGAAGAATCCGGTCGTTGTCCATGATCGCCTTGGTCTGTGCCTTGAAGCGCTGGGCCAGATCGTCCACACCGAGCTTGCTTCGCTCTTCTCCGGCAATATCCAGGACAATATGGCCGTCAGCCATCATCAGCGTGCGGTTTCCGAGCTCCAGGGCCTGCGACATATTGTGCGTGATCATCAGACAGGTGATGCTGTTGTCAGAGACGATTTGTGTCGTCAGCTGCAGCACCTTCTCAGCGGTGGCGGGGTCGAGAGCGGCCGTATGCTCGTCGAGCAAAAGGAGTTTCGGCGTGACGATCGTCGCCATCAGCAGCGTCAACGCCTGGCGCTGGCCGCCGCTGAGCAGCCCGACCGGCTGCTGCATCCGATCCTCGAGCCCCATGCCGAGCAATTGCAGACGATCGCGGAACAGGGCTTTATCGGCTTTTGAGATGTGAGAGAACGGCGATGTGCCGCTGCTGCTGCGCAGATAGGCCAGCGAGAGATTTTCTTCTATCGTCATGTGCGGGGCCGTGCCGCGCAGCGGATCCTGGAACAGACGGCCGATGCTGCGGCTGCGCTTGTGATCCGGCAGGAAGGTCACATCCTGCCCATCGAGAAGGATACGCCCCTCGTCGACAAAGAAATTACCGGCAACGGCGTTGAAAAGTGTGGATTTTCCGGCGCCGTTCGAGCCGACGATCGTTACAAATTCGCCGCGGTCGAGATGCAGGGAGAGCTTTTGCAGCGCACATTTTTCATTGACTGTGCCGGGGTTGAAGGTCTTGGAGATACCACGGATCGTCAGCATGTCTCAGCCCTCCTTTTTGCCTTGACGGACGCGGCGCGCAAAGGCGATCTTTTCGCGGATCGTCGGCATCGCGATCGCGAGGGCGACGATGATCGCCGTCACAAGCTTCAGGCATTCGATCGGGACGATCTTGGTTTTCAGCACCACGGCGTAGATAAAACGGTAGGCAATACTGCCGACGATGGCCGAGAGCACACCGCGTGTCATCGAGCCGCGGCGGCAGAGCGTTTCACCGATGATCAGACAGGCAAGCCCGATCACGACGATGCCGGTGCCGGCGTTGATATCGGCCGAGCGCTGGAACTGCCCGACAAGTGCGCCGGACAGGGCGGTCATAGCATTGGCGAGACACAGCCCGACGGTGATAGTATACGAGGGATTGATGGAGGAAGCGCTGACCATATCCCGGTTGTCACCGGTCGCCCGCAGGGAGAGACCGAGCCGCGTGCCGAGAAACCAGATCAGACATCCGGCCGCAAGCGCAACAAAGACAGCAGACAGCAGAAGATTGGCCCAGCGCCCGCCGATCCCCAGCGCGCGAAACAGGGTATATACCGTCGCCTGCTTTAAGATCGTCGCGTTGGACGACCAGCCCATCGCCATCAGGTTGACGGTATAGAGACCGGTGTTTGTGACAATACCGGCAAGGATCGACGGCACGCCAAGCTTTGTCTGTAAGATGGCGGTAACTAAACCGGCCAGCGCGCCGCAGAGCATAGCGGCCAGCAGCGCGAGCAACGGATGTCCCGCCGCGGCCATCGTCACAGACACGGCCATACCGAACACAAAGCTGCCGTCTGTCGTCAGATCGGCGATATCCAGCACCCGAAAGCTCAGAAACAGGGCCATCGGGATCAGCGCATAGAGAATACCCAGCTCAAAGGTCGTCTGCAGGATATACAGCATGATTTCCTCCAACCGCGGCGGGACACGCAATGCGTATCCCGCCGTTTATTCAATCATTTTTCAATCTTCTGTAGTCTCAACTTCGACAAGTGTGCCCATGTCGGCGAAGATTGCGGTGTCGATGTCGAGCGCCTCGGCGGTTTCGGTGTTGACAGTGATGATGCCGCCGTCCATTTTGTAATAGTCCTCAAGTTCAGCCATCCCCTCGGTGACAGCCTGATAGGCGAGATCCGCAGTTTTGGCACCAAGCTCGGTATAGTTCACGCCGCAGGTGGCGAAGGCGCCGTTGCGCACGAAGGAATCAGCGCCGGTGTAGTGGGGGATACCGGCCTCGGCAAAGGACGGGGCGATCGCCAGCTCAGCCGCCATGATGACGTTGTCAGTCGGCGTGAAAATGGCGTCAACCTTGTCAGACACGAGGCTGCCGGCCGCGGCCATGACCTCGTCGTTGGTATTGCCTGTGGCTTCAATATAGTTGATGCCCTTCTCGTCCAAATACGCCTTGGCTTCGGCGATCGGCTTGCGGGAGTTGGCTTCGCTGAGCGAGTAGAGAAGGCCGACGGTTTTCATATCGGGATTCTGCGCGAGCATCATATCTATGATAAACTCGGTGTTGAGCATATCGCTGGTGCCTGTGACATAGTCGATATCGGTGAGCTCTGCAGCTTCCGGATCAGAGATCGCGGCGTATACGACAGGGATTTTCGACTCTTCATCCACTACCGCGACGATCTGAGCGGCTCTTGTGGCGATCGGAATAATCACGTCGTACTCGTCAGCGACAACCTGAGCGGCAATCTGCTGCAGCATGGTCTGGTCGTTTTGTCCGGAGAATATATCGCATTTGATTGAAACGCCATCCCGTTTGGCGATGACGGCGCATTCTTCTTCGATAGCGGCGGCTATTTCGTCGAGCGAAGCATGGTCGAGCTGTTTGACAATGGCAACTTTATAGGATTCTGCGGCAAAGGCAGCAGGGGAGAACGCAGCGGTCAGACTGAGCATCAGCAGAAGGCTGAGGAGAAGGGAAGTGATTTTTTTCATAGCAGAATTCCTCCTAATTTGATAATGTTTGTTTGTTCGTTCTACCTGTTTCAGGGCCGCCATCGTTTTGTTAAGAGTACCATTGTGATCACCTCATAATAATAAAAAAGTCCCATCCCTCGAATCATCAAGGGACAGGAAATCAAACAAATCCTGCGGTGCCACCCAAGTTGGTAAAAACCCGCTCTCTTGTACCATCATACAAGTCTGCCTGGATAACGGGAGCAGAAAACCCGTTGACTGCTACTTGCCCGAAGGCTTTCGGTCACCCTCAGAAGTCCATTCACCAAGGCTTAAACTGCCGTCTTGCACCGTCCGGCGGCTCTCTGAAAGTCGGGGCCAAGGTTACTTACTCTTCCTCATCGGTTTGCCTTTTCATTTAGTGATTTAAATAATAACCCCATAAAGATTATTTGTCAATACTGAATTTGATTTAACGAAATAAATAGAAAAAGGACTTGACAAGGCGCTCCACCCGCTATATAATCACTGCATCAAACAAAAGGAGACCGCCTTCATGTTTAAGCGCATCGACAACATGATGATGGGAATGATGTACATGTTCCGCATGTGCATGATGCGTCGTGTTCAGAATGCAGCTGTGCTTGGCTTCGTTTCCATCTGATGTTTGATTCGATGGTATTTTCAGAACCGGGAAGCAGTTGCAGCTTCCCGGTTTTTATTTAGGAGTACAATATGATAGAGATACGCCATCTCGGAAAGACCTATCACACAAAGGAAAAAGATATCGTTGCGCTCGAGGATATCAACCTCACGATCAATGACGGGGAAATCTTTGGCATCATCGGTCTCAGCGGGGCCGGAAAAAGCACCCTGGTCCGCTGCATTAATTTCCTGGAAGTCCCCACCAGCGGGGACGTCGTAATCGACGGCAAGGTACTTGGACAGCTCAGCCGCAAAGAGCTGTTGAAGCTCCGTCAGTCGATCGGCATGATCTTTCAGAACTTCAACCTGCTCGAGCAGCGCACGGTTCTGCGCAACGTCTGCTATCCCATGGAGATCGCGGGGAAAAAGAAAGACGAGTCGGTCGCGCGCGCGCGGGAGCTTTTGAAGCTCGTCGGTCTGGAGGACAGGGAAAACTCCTATCCCTCACAGCTCTCCGGCGGGCAGAAGCAGCGCGTGGCTATCGCGCGTGCGCTCGCGACAAATCCCAGAACCATTCTATGCGACGAAGCCACCAGTGCGCTCGATCCGAACACGACGCGCTCGATCCTGGATCTGCTGCGGCAGATCAACGCAGAGCTCGGCGTGACGATCATCGTCATCACACATGAGATGAAGGTCATCGACCAGATCTGTGACCGCGTGGCTGTTATTGACCAGAGCCACATTGCCGAGGAGGGAAAAGTGAGCGAGGTCTTCACAAATCCCCAGTCCCAGATCGCCAAAGACCTGATCATCCCCAAGGACCTGACAGTTTTGGAGACTTCCGGTGGCCGCCGGCTGAGACTGACCTTCGACGGCACCAAGACGGATGCGCCGATCATCTCACAGATGGTGCTCAGCTGTCAGGCGCCGGTCAACATCCTGTTTGCCAATACCCGTGAGCTCGACGGCGTGATGCACGGCCACATGATCATCGAGCTGCCGAGCGACCCGCAGCAGGCAGAGAAAATTCTGGTCTGGCTGAAAAACAGCGAGATCAAGTGGCGAGAGGAGCGATGACACATGCAGTTTTCGGATATGCTTTTGAAGCTCTGGGATAAGGGACTGCTGCAGCTTGGCATATGGGAGACCATTTATATGACGCTGATCTCCACCGCTATCGCCTATGTCATCGGTCTGCCGCTCGGCGTGATTCTGAACATTACCGACGACAGCGGGATTTACCCGGTCCGCTGGCTGAACCGGCTGCTCGGCTTCGTTGTCAACTTCTTCCGGTCGATCCCGTTTATCATTCTGATGGTCGCAATGCTCCCGGTGGCAAAGCTGATCGTTGGCACGAGTCTCGGCAACAAGGCTGTCATCGTCATGCTGGTGATCGCAGCGGCGCCCTATGTGGCCAGACTTGTCGAATCCTCGCTGAAGGAAGTCAACGCCGGCGTTATCGAAGCGGCCCAGGCTATGGGCTCGAACAACTTCCAGATCATTACCAAGGTCCTGATCCCCGAGGCAAAGCCGTCTCTGCTGACCGGGGCGACGATCGCCATGGTGACGATCCTCGGCTATTCGGCCATGGCCGCTACGATCGGCGGCACCGGTCTCGGCCAGATCGCCATCATCTATGGGCACCAGCGCAGCAACCCGGATATCAAATGGATCTGCGTGCTGCTGATGGTCGTTATCGTCCAGATCATTCAGATCTGCGGTGATAAAATCGTTCAGAAGAGTGACAAGAGGGCGCGCCAATGAGATTGATTCTTCATCCGCTTGTCGCCGCCAACTGGCGCCGTGTACGAATGTGAACCCCGTGTCTTTCGTCTGATTCACATCAACATTCGTAATATTATAGTAAAGGGGATATACAACATGAAAAAAACACTGTCTCTGATCCTGGCGCTGACGCTTGCTGTCGGCCTGCTCGGCCTGGGCGGCTCTGCTCTCGCCGCTGATCTTCCGACCGTTGTGGTCGGTGCCTCCGCCGTGCCTCATGCCGAGGTTCTGGAATTTGTCCGTGAAGATCTGGCCGCCGAAGGCTATGCGCTCGAGGTCAAGATTTTTGACGACTATGTGCTGCCGAACACCGCCCTGCAGGATGGCGAGCTCGACGCCAACTACTTCCAGCACACCCCGTATCTCAACAGCTTCAACGCTTCCAACGGTACCGATCTCGTCTCTGTCGGCGCTATCCACTATGAGCCTTTCGGCATCTACAGTGAATCCGTCACCGATCTCAAGGACGTCCCTGCCGGTGCTACGATCCTTGTTCCGGCTGACGACTCCAATATGACTCGTGCCCTGCTCCTGCTCCAGCAGGAGGGTCTCATCAAACTGCCCGAGAGCGCCTCTGTGGAAAACGGCGTGACCCAGCTTGATATCGAGGACGACGGCGGCTTTACCATCGCCCCCGTACAGGCCGATACGCTCTCCGCTCAGCTGAAGAACAGTGACGAAGGAACGCTGGCCGTTATCAACCTGAACTACGCGCTCGACGCCGGCTATAAGACCGACGACGCTCTGGCACTCGAGGATGCCTCCGGCGATGCCGCGCAGACCTACGCCAACATCATCGCTGTCAAGGTCGGCAATGAAGAGAATCCCGGTGTCCAGGCCCTGCTGAAGGTTCTGCAGACCGAAAAGGTCGCGAAGTACCTGTCCGAGAGCTTCGGCTGTGTGGCCGCTTTTGAAACTGCTGCTGAGCCCAAGGAGATCGTTGGCACCGTGGTGGTCGGAGCCTCCGCCGTGCCTCACGCCGAGGTCCTCGAATTCGTCAAGGACGACCTGGCCGCCGAAGGCTATGAGCTTGACATCAAGATTTTCGACGACTATGTACTGCCGAACACCGCCCTGCAGGATGGCGAGCTTGACGCCAACTACTTCCAGCACACCCCGTATCTTAACAGCTTCAACGCCTCCAACGGCACGGATCTTGTCTCTGTCGGAGCTATTCACTATGAGCCCTTCGGCATCTACAGTGAATCCGTCACCGATCTCAAGGATGTCCCTGCCGGTGCGACGATTCTTGTCCCCGCTGACGACTCCAACATGACCCGCGCCCTGCTCCTGCTGCAGCAGGAGGGTCTCATCAAGCTGCCCGAGAGTGCCTCTGTGGAAAACGGCGTGACCCAGCTTGACATCGAGGACGACGGCGGCTATGCGATCACCCCTGTGCAGGCCGATATGCTCTCCGCTCAGCTGAAGAACAGCGATAAGGGCACCTTGGCCGTCATCAACCTGAACTACGCGCTCGACGCCGGCTATAAGACCGACGACGCCCTTGCGCTTGAGGATGCCTCCGGCGACGCCGCGCAGACCTATGCCAACATCATCGCTGTCAAGGTCGGCAACGAGGAGAATCCCGGTGTCCAGGCGCTGCTGAAGGTCCTGCAGACCGAGAAGGTCGCTGAATACCTGTCCGAAAGCTTCGGCTGCGTGGCTGCCTTTGAAACCAAATAAGAATATATCTGAAGTATCTCATCTCCCCGGGACCGCTCTGGTCCCGGGGATTTTTTATGTTCTGCCGCATATCCGTGTTATGTCTCCCATACGATGAGGCAGGGGGGATGGCATGGAGAGATACGAGACGGCGCTGCAGCTGCTGCCCGGCCGCTATTGGACGCAGCTGCGCGAGATCGCGCCGGAGATTGAGGAATACCGCATGCGCGTGGGCAAACCGCTGAGCTTTGTTCGCAGCGGCAGAGAATACCCGCTGTCCGGCGAGCTTGTGTCAGAAGCGGACCTGCTGCGCACGCTGGAAAAGGCGACGGGTGCTTCGCTGCACACGGCGGCACCGGCCATGGCCAGGGGCTATCTGTGCGTCCGCGGTGTGCGCATCGGGCTCTGCGGGGACATGCAGTGGGTAGACGGAGCGCCTAAAGGTTTTCACAGCTATTCTTCATTGGCGCTGCGTGTGCCGCACGAATGCCGCGGCATCTGCGATGAGACGATGCGCACGCTCTACGCCAACGGTTTTCTGAATACCGTGATCCTCTCTCCGCCCGGCGGCGGAAAGACAACTGCCCTGCGCGAGATGATCCGCTGCCTGTCCGACCGGGGAACAAGACTTTGTGTCTGTGACGAGAGGGGAGAGCTGGCCGCCTCGGAGGGGGCGATTCCCGGCTTTGACCTTGGCCGGCACACCGACATACTCTCAGCCTGTCCCAAGGCTGAGGCGGCAATGATGCTGCTGCGAGGCATGAATCCGCAGATCATCGCCATGGACGAGATCACCCAGCGGGAAGATCTCCTGGCTGTACAGGAAATCGTCGGCTGCGGCGTTGGGCTGCTGGCCACGGCCCACGCAGCCTCGATCGATGATCTTCAGCGGCGGCCGCTCTACCGAAAGCTTCTTGCTCTCGGTGCTTTTCAAGCCGCTCTTGTGATCTCTATTCATGGAGACAGGCGCGAATACAGCGGGAGACTGTTTTCATAATGAAGGGGATCGGCCTGCTGCTGACGTCGGCTGCTTTGCTGTTGACGGCGTTTCAATCAGTTGCCCGGCAGAAGAAGCAGCTCGATACACAGCGTGAGCTCTGTACAGCGCTGGAACGGATGGCTGCTGAGCTCGGTGAGCACAGTTTGCCTTTGCCGGAACTGATGGACGAGCTCTCTTCTGATGCTTCGACGCTGTTGCGTCCATTTTTCGCATCATTGATTCTGTCTCTGCAGAGTCTCGACGAACAGAGCTTTTCTGCGAGTTGGCGCCAGGCAGTGGACAGGCAGCTGTCGCTGAGTGCAGCAGACAAGACGACTTTGTACCGCCTTGGAAGTTATCTCGGCCGCTATAGCGGCCAGATGCAGAGTGACGCGGTATTATCTGTCCGCTCCGAACTGCTCCGCGAGCTGCAGCGACGGGAGGTTTCCGCTTCGGACAAGCGGCGAGTGACGGCCGCTTTGAGTGCCGCCGCGATCAGTATGCTGCTCATACTCAATCTGTAGGAGGGACAATGCAAGTTGATTTGATATTTAAAATCGCAGCTGTTGGGATTTTAGTGGCTGTACTGAACATTCTGCTGCAGCGCTCGGGTCGGGAGGAACAGGCATTGATGACAACGATCACTGCGTTGGTTGTTGTTCTGATGATCGTTGTTCAGAAGATCAGTGAATTGTTTGATCTGATCAAGAGGCTTTTTGATCTCTGATGACGCTTGTGCTGAAGGCCTCTGCCGCGGCAATCAGCGCGGCTCTGATCGCTCTGCTGCTGAAACGCTCCAACCCGGAATTGGCCCTTCTGCTCAGCGTTATGACATTGATCGTGGTCTCTGCCGCGTCCTTGCGTTTTCTCGATGACGTCCGGGAATTGCTGAATCTTGCGCAGGAGCTCTACGGCGTATCTTATCGGTTCTGTCAGCCGATCGTCAAATGTCTGGCGATTGCCATCGTCACGCGCTTTTCGTCCGATTTGTGCCGCGATGCATCACAGGCGGCACTGGCGTCCGGTGTGGATTTTGTCGGGGGCATTTGCGCGCTGACAGTAGCTCTGCCGCTGATTGTCAGTGTACTGAAGAATCTGAGGTCGATGCTGTGAAAAAGCTGATTTGTCTGCTTCTGCTTATGCCCCTGCTCCGAATAACTGCCTGTGCTGAACTCGATGCGGCGCTGTATGAGACACTGCCCGAGGACGTCCGAGAGATCAGCGGGACACTGTCGGATGCGTATTCTTACGACGGGGAAGGAGCGTTAAACAGGCTTATAAAGGCGGGCCATTTGCACCTGAGAGAGGCCGCGGCGGACAGCCGCAGCACGGCGCTTGGCCTGCTCGCGCTGCTGTTTCTCGGCGCGCTTGTCGTTCCGTTTTGTCAGAGGGCGGGGATGTCCGAACTGACGGAACTGTGTCTGACTGCTGCTGCGGCACTGTTCCTGACGGAGGGCTTGGAGTCCATCCTATCGCAGGCGAACGCGGCCATCGAACAGTTGCTGGATTACTCGCGCGCAGCCATGCCCAGCATTTTTGCCGCTGCGGCTGTCAGCGGGGCGGCCGCTTCATCCGCAGCCCGTTATGCCGCTGTCAGTCTCGCTATGGATGTCATGATGACTTTGGCACAGAAGCTGATCGTGCCGCTGATTCACGCACAGCTCGTTTTGAGCATTGCGCTGGGACTGTACGACAATGCACTGCTGCAGTCGATGCTTGGACTGTTTCGTCAGGCCAGCACATTGACGATGACGCTGCTGGCGACCGGTTTTATCTCTTTTATCGGCATTTCCGGTCTTGTCTGCGGCACGGCGGACGCTGCCGCTGTCCGGACGGTAAAAACGGCTATCTCGACGGCGCTGCCTGTCGTCGGCGGGATCATGTCAGATGCGGCTCTCGCCGTTCTATCGTCAGCGGCACTGCTGCGAAACACAGCGGGAGTGTTCAGTCTGATCGCCATTGCAGCGCTTTGTCTTTCACCCTTTGCGTCCCTGTTCGTCCGTTGGGTTCTGTTTCGCTTTTCGGCGACAATGGCCGGGATCATTCCCGGCAAAAGACTCGGCGTGCTGCTGGGCGGTTTCGGTGCGGCCATGGCTCAGCTGATGGGCCTTGTCGGCTCGTTTTCCATGGTGTTGTTTTTTTCCATCGTGTCCGCCATACGGACGGTGACGCCGTGATCGAGCTCGTCGAAAAGCTCTGCGTGCTGTCTGTCTTTTTCGGGCTCGCTATGTCTTTGATGCCGGAGGGAACTGTAAAGAAAATGGCTCCGGCTGTCGCAGCGGCAGCGATGCTGCTGTGCCTGATGGACAGCATCTCGTCGGTGGATACCGACGGATTGGTATTAGATATCGCACGCTATCGGGAGCTTTCCGAGACGCTAACGATGGATGCCGAGGCCCTTCATGAACGACTTGACCGAAATCTCATAGAGCAGGAATGTCAGACATATATTGAAAACAAGGCGGAGGAGTTGGGACTGCAGGAGCTGACAGTTCGGGTTGCGGCGGAGTGGTCGGCGGAGGGATTTTGGCTGCCGGAGTCTGTCTGTATTGAGGGACAGTGGAGCATGCAGGATAAAGAGCGTCTCTCACAGATGATAGAATCTCAGCTCGGTATCCCGACACAGAGACAGGAGTGGACGATCGCGTGAATGATAAATGGAAAACGCTATGGGAACAGTACCGTTATCCCGCTCTGGTATTGCTGCTGGGTCTGCTGATTCTGCTGATTCCCGGCAACAAGGACGCAGCAGACAGCACACTCCTGCCAAACGACGCTCTTGCTCAGGTTCTCGCGCACGCCCAAGGCGTTGGGGAAGTGGAAGTACTGATCTCTGAAACCGGAGTTGTTGTCGTCTGTGAGGGAGCCGACCGTGCGCAGACAAAATTGGATATACTTTCTGCCGTTGCCTCATATACTGGCTTTGGCTCAGATAAGGTCACAATTTTGAAGCTTGATGGAAAGGGAAGGGGTCAGAAGTGAATAACAAAAAACGAAATTTGACGATGCTGGCTGTGCTGGTGTTCGTCGGAGCCGCCGTGTTGCTGAACTGGTCGTACAACAATCGCTGGGGGGAACCGGACGCCGAGATGGTACTGGCTGAAGATCGGGGCATTGCCGAGGCACAGGCCAAGCAGCAGGCCGACATGGAGTATTTTTCCGAAGCCAGGCTTACACGGCAGGTCTCGCGGGATGAGGCGCTCGAACTGCTGCAGAGTGCCGCCTCGGCAGAGACGGCTTCCCAGGAAACCATTGACACGGCCATGAGCGCCATATCTGCCATGGCGACCAGCTCAATGAAGGAATCACAGATCGAAAACCTGCTGCTTGCCAAAGATTTTACCGATTGTGTCGTCTATATAGGCAATGACAAGGTCACCGTTGCCGTTCCTGCTCCGGAGGAAGGGCTCAGCGAGGAATCTGTTGCGAGAATCACCGATACGATCCTGAATGAGACGGAATATTCGGCGGCACAACTGAATATCATCGAGGTAAAGGGTTAAAAAACTGAATATATCTCATACGGAATTCATTCTTTTGGATTCTGTATGAGATATTTTTATATAAAGGCTTTCTTTTTTTGTGTTTCCGTGATAGAATACTATGACTACATATAGGAGGTTCGACATGAACGATAACTATATCACCTGCGTGGAAGAGCAGGGCAACATCAATATATCGGAAGAAGTCATCAATTCTCTCGTTCGCGCCGCCATCACCGAGGTCGATGGCGTAGCAGGACTTGCCAATACAGCGGGCGGAGAATTGGCCGAGAAGCTTGGGCTGAAAACCGTCACGAAGGGCGTAAAGATCCAGCTCGACGACAATCAGGTCGTTGTGGACTGCATCATAACGGTCAAATATGGCTGCAGCATTGTCAACGTAGCCAGAGCTGTGCAGGAAAAGATCGTCAATGTTATCACATCCACGACCGGCTTTGAAAAGCCCCATGTGAATGTGCATGTCTCCGGCATCGCCTTTGAAAAATAACCATAATTCGGAGGATCTGATATGACACGCAATACGGCAAGAGAAATCGCCATTCAGCTCAGCTTTGCCGCAGCAGCTGCGGGACGTGATCCGCTGGAGCTGGCGGACGAGTTTTTCTCCGAGGAGCATTACGCAAGTATGGCTGCGGAATGTCCGCTTTATGAAGAGCAGCCTGACAAGCGTCAGATGCGCTATATCCGCAACCTGATACAGCTGATCGCACAACACAAAGACGAGCTTGATTCGATCATTACCGCCAATTCTCATGGCTGGAAGATCGAAAGAATCTCGCGCACAGCCCTTGCTGTGCTTCGTGTTGCGCTGTGCGAGATCCTGTATATGGACGATATCCCCGTCAAGGCCTCGATCAACGAGGCTATCGAGCTTGACAAGAATTATGACGAGCCGGATACCGTCTCCTTTGTCAACGGCATTCTCGGCGGCTTCATGCGGTCCCGGGAAGCACAGCAGACTGAGGACTGATGGATCGGCCTGTTTTTTCGGTCACCGAGCTCAACGAGCATATCCGCTCTCTGCTCGACGCCGATGCGCTGCTGCAGAACGTCTGTGTTCGCGGTGAGCTGTCCAACTATAAAATCTATCCCTCCGGCCACCATTATTTCACCTTAAAAGACAGTGAGAGCAGTCTCCGCTGCGTGATGTTCCGGTCCAATGCTTCCCGTCTGCGTTTTCGGCCGGAGAACGGTATGGGCGTCACGGTATTTGGCCGTATCGCCGTATACCCGCGCGACGGCGCTTATCAGCTCTACGCCACGGCCATTCTTCCCGAGGGGACAGGTGATCTGCAGGTGGCTTTCGAGCAGCTTAAGCAAAAGCTCGCCGAAGAGGGGCTGTTCGATGAAAGCCATAAAAAGCCGCTGCCGTCTTTCCCGGAACGCATTGCCATCATCACATCGAGTGCAGGCGCGGCCGTGCACGATATGATCCGCATTCTCGGAAAGCGTTTTCCGATGGCCAAGGTTTTGCTGCTGCCGGTGCGCGTCCAGGGAGCCGAGGCTCCGGCCGAGATTGCCGGCGCGATTCGCTATGCCAACGAATTTGATGTGGCGGATCTGATCATCACCGGACGCGGCGGCGGATCGCTGGAAGATCTGTGGGCTTTTAATGACGAGCGCGTGGCACGCGCTATCTACGCCTCGCGCATTCCGGTGATTTCCGCAGTCGGACATGAGCCTGACGTAACCATTTCCGATTTCGTAGCAGATCGGCGTGCCTCAACTCCGTCCAATGCCGCCGAGATCGCTGTGCCGGATCAGGAGGAACTGAGAAGCGCGCTCGAAGGCCTTGAGATCCGCCATGCGCAGGCCATGAGAAAACAGCTTGCACATCTCCGCGAGAGATTGAACACGGCCTCTGACAAGCGCATCTGGAGTGATCCGACTTCGATGCTCGATAACCGCCGGATCGAACTCGACCGTTTGCGTGAAAAGCTGCTATCCTCTCAGGAGCGCCTGCTTTCAGCCAAACGGCAGACGTATGTGGCCGCGGCCTCGGCACTTGACGCCATGAGTCCGCTGAGAGTACTTTCACGCGGATATACCCTGGTCTCTGACGATCATGGGAAACTGATCCGCAGCACCGCTGCGCTGCGAGAGCAGGAGATTATATTGTTGCGCTTCGCCGACGGCGAGGCAGATTGCCAGGTAGAACATATTCGTCAAGGCGATTGTGAGAGTCCCCAGCAAGCTTGAATAAGCTGCCCGGAGGGAATTAAATCTGTTTTTGAGGCAGCTTTGCCGCTTCAAAAACACACTGAGCCGAGCTTAGCGAGGCCTCGCGCC
>ODAI011205611.1_pt1 | contig 14350 bp, 21 predicted proteins | sample 1539321 | NCBI WGS metagenome assembly ODAI01 (sample SAMN02144231, study PRJEB22623) | gut metagenome | biome: sheep rumen | host: Ovis aries | place: New Zealand
ATCCGCTTTGACGAGAATGCTGCTGTTATCATCAAGGATGACAAGACACCGAGAGGAACACGTATTTTCGGACCCGTTGCCCGTGAGCTCAGAGAGAAGCAGTTCATGAAGATCGTTTCCCTCGCTCCGGAAGTACTGTAAGGGGGTAGGAGAATGGCTACACTTAAAATCAAGAAGGGTGATACCGTCCGCGTTATCTCCGGCAAAGACAAGGACAAGGAAGGCAAGGTCCTTGCCGTCGATGCCAAGGGCGGCCGCGTCACCGTTGAAGGCGTCAATATGATCACAAAGCACGAGAAGCCCTCCATGGCCAACCAGCAGGGCGGCATCGTGAACAAGGAAGCTCCGATTGATATCTCGAACGTCATGTATGTCCACAAGGGCACACCGACCAGAGTTGGCTTCAAGGTCGTGGACGGCAAGAAGGTCCGCTTCGCCAAGAAGTCCGGTGAGACGATCGACTGAGGAAGGAGGAACATTAATTGAGTAGACTTAAAGAACAGTACGATAATGAAATCGTGCCGGCACTTAAGAAAAAGTTCGAGTACAAAAACCCGATGGAAGTTCCGAAGCTCGTTAAGATCGTCGTCAACATGGGTGTCGGCGAGGCCAAGGAGAACGTAAAGCTCCTGGATGCCGCCATTGCTGATATGGAGACCATCACCGGCCAGAAGGCCATCAGGACCAAGGCCAAGAAGTCCATCGCCAACTTCAAGCTTCGTGAAGGAATGCCGATCGGCTGCAAGGTCACCCTCCGCGGCGAGAGAATGTATGAGTTCGCTGATCGTCTCATCAACCTCTCCCTTCCCCGCGTCCGTGACTTCCGCGGCGTGAATCCCAATGCCTTCGATGGCAGAGGCAACTACGCGCTGGCTATCAAGGAACAGCTGATCTTCCCCGAGATCGAATACGATAAGATCGATAAGGTCCGCGGCATGGATGTCATTTTCGTGACAACTGCGAAGACAGATGAGGAAGCCCGCGAGCTGCTCAGACTCTTCAATATGCGGTTTGCAAAGTAAAGGAGAGAATATCGTGGCCAAGAAGTCAATGAAGTTAAAGCAGGCTAAAACGCAGAAGTTCTCCACCAGAGAGTACACACGCTGCAGCATCTGCGGCCGTCCGCATTCTGTTTTGTCCAAGTATGGTATCTGCCGTATCTGCTTCCGTGAGCTCGCTTACAAGGGCGAGACCCCGTGCGTCAAGAAGGCATCCTGGTGATAAAAGGCTTGCGCTTATGAGCGTGTAGACCCGCGGCCTTTATTTTAAAGGCCCGGGAGATACATTTTCCAGAAAGGAGCGTCATTACATGACAACGACGAACGATCCAATCGCGGATATGCTTACAAGAATCCGTAACGCCAACACCGCGAAGCACGATACAGTTGATATCCCGTCTTCCAAGATGAAGATCGCGATCGCTGATATCCTTCTGAACGAAGGCTACATCGCCAAGTATGACCTGGTCGGTGAGGGCGTCGAGAAGGCTATCCGCGTCACCTTAAAGTATGGCAAGGACAAGAACGAGAAGATCATCACGGGCCTGAAGAGAATCTCCCGCCCCGGTCTTCGTATCTATGCCAACTCTGAGGAGCTTCCCAAGGTCCTCGGCGGCCTGGGCATCGCCATCATCTCCACCAACAAGGGTGTCATGACCGACAAGGAAGCCAGAAAGGCTCATGTCGGCGGCGAAGTTCTCGCTTACATTTGGTAAAAAGCGCTTAGGTAGGCTGGTCGGGCTCATGATGGCCCGATTCGGCCTGAGTGCTTCAGGCAGCACAGCTGCCATATAAGGTCCCGGATCAGTATCCGGGCCGTGTACTGAAAACAGACGCCACAAGGTGTCCGAAAATTTAAGTCAGGAGGAAACATCATGTCACGTATTGGCAGAATGCCGGTCGTCATTCCCGCAGGTGTCACTGTGAATGTAAAAGCCGGCAACGAAGTGACGGTCAAAGGCCCCAAGGGTGAGCTCACCAGGACTTTTGTCCCGGAGATGGGCATCGAAGTTCAGGGAAATGAAGTCATCGTCACAAGACCCAACGATCTGAAGAGAAACAAGGCCCTTCACGGCCTTACCCGCGCCCTGATCCACAACATGGTGGTCGGCGTCTCTGAGGGCTACAGCAAGGTCCTCGAGATCAACGGCGTAGGTTACAGAGCCCAGAAGCAGGGCAAGAAGCTCGTTCTCTCCCTTGGCTACAGCCATCCGGTCGAAATGGAAGATCCGGAAGGCATCGAGACCAAGGTCGATGGCAACAAGATCACCGTCAGCGGCATCAGCAAGGAAGCCGTTGGCCAGCACGCAGCGAACATCCGCGAGACCAGAGGTCCGGAGCCGTATAAGGGCAAGGGCATCAAGTACGCTGATGAAGTCATTCGCCGCAAGGTCGGTAAGACCGGTAAAAAATAAAGAAAGGAGAGCGTGAGATATGATTACTAAGCCGAACAGATCTGAAATTCGTGCCAAGAAGCATAAGAGAATGCGTTTCCATCTCGCCGGCACTTCCGAGCGCCCGAGACTTGCCGTATTCCGCAGCAACAAGCATATGTATGCGCAGATCATTGATGACTCTATTGGCAAGACTCTCGTATCCGCATCCACTCTCCAGGCGGATGTGAAGGACGGCCTCGAGTACACCGATACCGTCGAAGCTGCTGCCAAAGTTGGAAAGGTTATCGCTGAGAAGGCCCTTCAGGCCGGCATCACCGAGGTCGTCTTCGATCGTGGCGGATTTGTTTACCATGGCAAGATTCAGGCTCTTGCAGACGCTGCAAGAGAGGCTGGCCTTACATTCTAAGGGGGAAATGAAATCACATGAGAAACGATACGAATCCGAAGAGAATTGAGAAAGAAGACAACGGCCTCCAGGACAGAGTAGTTGCCATCAAGCGAGTCGTCAAGGTCGTCAAGGGCGGCCGTAACATGCGCTTCTCCGCGCTGGTCGTCGTCGGTGACGGCAACGGCCATGTCGGCGCCGGCCTCGGCAAGGCTGCTGAAATTCCGGATGCCATCCGCAAGGGCAAGGAAGCCGCTCAGAAGAACATGATTTCTGTCGCGAGAACCGATTACCTCAGCGTTACCCATGACATCACAGGCAAGTACTGCGGCGCTTCCGTGCTCCTGAAGAGAGCTCCGGAAGGTACCGGTGTTATCGCCGGTGGCCCGGCCCGTGCCGTCATCGAGCTTGCCGGAATCAAGAACATCCGTACAAAGTCTCTTGGCTCCAACAACAAGCAGAACGTTGTTTTCGCACCTCTGGAAGCCCTTAAGGCTCTGAAGACGCCTGAAGAGGTTGCACGTCTTCGCGGCAAGTCCGTGGACGAGATCCTGGCGTAAGGAGGTACCAAAATGGCAGAAGAGAAGAAGTTAAAGATTACACTCATCAAGTCGACCATCGGTGTCGTGCCGAAGAACAAGAAGATCGTCGAGTCCATGGGCTTCCACAAGCTCGGCTCCTCCGTCATCCTTCCGGACAACGCCGCTACACGCGGACAGCTGGCTAAGATCGGCTATCTCGTAAAAGTAGAAGAAGTATAAGGAGGTGCCCACTATGGATTTAAGCAATTTATCCCCGGCTCCTGGCTCCAGACACAATGACAACTTCCGCCGCGGCCGTGGCGAGAGCTCCGGCAACGGCAAGACAGCCGGCAAGGGCCACAAGGGTCAGAAGGCACGCTCCGGCGCCCCGAGACTTGGTTTCGAAGGCGGCCAGATGCCTCTTTTCAGACGCCTCCCCAAGAGAGGCTTTACTAACCGCAACACCAAGGTGTATGCTTATGTTAACGTCGGTGTCCTTGAGTGCTACGAGGACGGTGCCGTTATCACAGCCGAGCAGCTTCTCGCTGACGGCGTAGTCTCCAAGGTCGTTGACGGCGTCAAGATCCTGGGCGATGGCGAGCTCACCAAGAAGCTCACCGTTAAGGTCAGCAAGGTCAGCGCTTCCGCCAAGGAAAAAATTGAAGCTGCAGGTGGTACAGTAGAGGTGATCTGATGCTGAGTAAGATTGTAGATGCTTTTAAGGTCAAGGAGATAAGGCGCAGGCTGCTCTTCGTGCTGCTCTGCCTCGTTATCATCCGACTTGGATCGCAGATCCCGGTCCCGGGCGTGGACAGTGAGACTTTCTCCGCCTGGTTCGAGGCCAATGCCGGCGACGCGTTCAACTTCTTTGACGCGTTCACAGGCGGGTCCTTCTCCAGCTTCTCGATCCTGGCATTATCCATCACTCCATACATCACGTCCTCGATTATTGTTCAGCTTTTAACGATCGCTATTCCTGCGCTTGAAGAGATGCAGCGCGACGGTGCAGACGGTAGAAAGAAGCTGACGGCGATAACCAGGTATCTGACGGTCGGTCTGTCGCTCTTCGAAGCCATCGCTATGACGATCAACTTCGGGAGCGCCAGCACAGGCCTCATCAGGGATATGGATTTTGCCAAAGCAGTCACTGTTGTCGTGTGCCTTGTGGCCGGCTCCGCTTTCCTGATGTGGATCGGTGAGGAGATCACCCAGTATGGTATCGGAAACGGTATCTCCATGGTCCTCCTTATCAACATCCTCTCCAGGGTACCGAGCGATCTGGCCAGCCTTTGGGAGCAGTTCGTTTCCGGAAAGACCATCGCAAGGGGCGCTCTTGCCGCCATCATCATCCTTGCCATCATCATCGCCATGGTGGTCATGGTCCTCGTCCTGAACGGCGCCCAGAGGAACATTCCGGTCCAGTACTCCAAGAAGATGGTCGGTCGCCGCATGGTCGGCGGTCAGTCATCCCACATCCCGCTCAAGGTCAACACCGCTGGTGTTATCCCGGTGATCTTTTCTTCATCGATCATGTCCTTCCCGGGCATCATCGCGAACTTCACCGGCCATGCGGGCGGAACAGGCTGGTTCTCCAAAGTACTGGCCACCCTCAATTCCAATAACTGGTTCCAGCTGGCCAATCCGGCTTACAATATTGGACTTGTCATTTATATCCTGCTCACGATTTTCTTCGCATACTTCTACACCTCCATTACCTTCAATCCTCTGGAGATCGCGGATAATCTGAAGAAGCAGGGCGGGTTCGTCCCGGGCATCCGTCCCGGCAAGCCCACATCTGATTACCTGAACAAGCTCCTGAACTACATCATCTTCATCGGAGCCTGCGGACTTACGATCATTGCCATCATTCCGTTCTTCTTCAACGGTATGTTCAATGCGAGCGTCTCCTTCGGCGGCACCTCCATCATCATTATCGTGGGTGTTGTCCTTGAGACCGTCAAGCAGATCGAGTCCATGATGGTCGTCAGAAACTATAAAGGCTTTTTAAGCGAATGAACCAAGGGGGACAACCCGGAGGCTGACTCCGGGCCGTCCCCATAGGTGTTTCATAAGGTAACACAGAAAGTATTACTGCGTGTACAGGATTTTTCGGTTGTCAAGCCGGAGATTCATATAGACAGACGATTCGGCCTTCATGGACCTGGAATCCTACAGGTGATGACGGTACGAGGAGTCATACAAATGAGGACAAAGGAGGGTTGATATGAAGCTTATCATGCTGGGAGCCCCCGGAGCGGGCAAAGGAACACAGGCCAAGAGGGTAGCCGCTGAGTACGGTATTCCTCACATCTCCACCGGCGACATCTTCCGCGCCAACATCAAGGGCGGCACAGAGCTGGGCAAGAAGGCCAAGGCCTACATGGACGCCGGCAAACTGGTCCCCGATGAACTTGTCTGCGACCTGGTCGCCGACAGGATTCAGCAGGACGACTGCGCCAAGGGCTTTATCCTTGACGGATTCCCCAGGACCATTCCTCAGGCGGAGGCCCTTGAGGAGGCTCTGAAGAAGATGGGCACCGACATCGACTACGCCGTCGACATCGACGTACCCGACGAGAACATCATCACCCGCATGGGCGGCAGACGTGCCTGCGTTGGCTGCGGCGCCACCTACCATATCGTTTTCAACCCGCCCAAGGTGGAGGGTGTCTGCGATACCTGCGGCGCTTCCCTCATTCTCCGCGATGACGATAAGCCTGAGACGGTCAAGACGAGACTGACGGTCTACCATGACCAGACCCAGCCTCTGATCGACTTCTACAATGCCAGAGGCAAGGTACTTACCGTCGACGGAACGCAGGATATGGACAAGGTGTTCGAGGACATCAAGGCAGCCCTTGCCTGAATGTGTATATCCCGACGGAGGTAAATAGTTAATGTCGAAATCTGATGCGATTGAAGTCGAAGGCATCGTCCTTGAAAAGCTTCCCAATGCCATGTTCAAGGTCCAGCTCGAGAACAAGCACGTCGTCCTTGCCCATATCAGCGGCAAACTTCGGATGAACTTCATCCGGATCCTGCCGGGCGACAAGGTCACCATCGAGCTCTCCCCCTACGACCTGGACAAGGGCCGGATCATCTGGAGAGACAAGTGATCAGCCGGTGCTGTGCATTTGTTTAAAAATGAAGGCACAATCCGAGGCTGCATTGTTGAACATGACGGTTCAATGGAAAACTGAAAAAAGAACTTGCAAAAAAGTCCGCGTGATAGTACACTATTATGCGGACTTTTCTGCGCTCTTTTTGCGCCCTAAAGGTCCGGAAGCATTGATTTTTATAAGAAAGGAGGACCAAGATGAAGGTCAGATCTTCTGTTAAACCGATCTGCGAGAAGTGCAGGGTCATTAAGAGAAAAGGTTCCATCAGAATTATCTGCGAGAATCCGAAGCACAAACAGAAACAGGGCTGAATAAGCAAGCAAACAATCAATGAAGTAAGCAGCAGCCTGGAGCGCGGCTGCACAGGCTGTTTACTATATATCAGCTGAAAGAGCCGATAATAGTGCTTAATACCGCCGGAAGGCGGACAAGGTCGTCTTACGTCATCTAAAGGGACGGCCGGGCTTCATTAGATAGGTCTTCATACAGGGAGACGGTACTGCGGATCACGGTGTGGTCAATGAGCAGTCTTGACCGGGGCGGCGGGAGCCGGCCGGTGCCGGATCATGTATGATCTTTGCATGACCTGTTAGTCCGCATTCGCATGGACGCGATGACCTGAGACGGTCATCTTCGGAGAAGGAAACCTGCTCAATAGGCCGCTGAAAGGCCGGAGGAGGGCTCCTGAAGACAAAGATAATGAACCACACCGCTCAGGGCCGGGATGAAAAGATGACCCGGCAGGCGCGTTACATGGGCAAGAGGAGAGAACGCCTCTCCCCGGAGTGCAGCATGTCTGCATTTCCCGCGGGCTGGCCCCAGTTAGGAAACTACTTTATTTAGAAAGAACATTTTTTTGGAGGAACAACAATAGCTCGTTTAAAAGGAATGGATTTACCGAGAGACAAGCGAATCGAGATCCGCCTCACCTACATCTACGGTATTGGCAGATCGACATCCAACAAGATCCTTGCGGCAGCAAATGTCAACCCCGACACACGCGTTCGCGACCTGACCGATGAGGAAGTCATTCGCATCAAGGACGTCATGGACGAGACCGTCACCGTCGAAGGTGATCTCCGCCGTGAAGTCGCCATGAACATCAAGCGCCTCACTGAGATCGGCTGCTACAGAGGCATCCGTCACAGAAAGGGACTTCCGGTCCGTGGTCAGAACACCAAGAACAACGCCAGAACCCGCAAGGGACCGAAGCGTACTGTCGCCAACAAGAAGAAATAATTCGTAGATCCACTATAAAGAAAGGAAAGTAGGTTAGTTTTTATGGCAGGTAAAGCATCAGCTAGAAAAACCGCTTCTAACAAGCGTAAAGTCAGAAAAAACGTTGAACATGGTCAGGCACATATCCAGTCTTCTTTCAACAACACGATCGTGACGTTGACAGATGCGCAGGGCAACGCCCTCTCTTGGGCTTCTGCCGGCGGCCTTGGCTTCCGCGGTTCAAGGAAATCTACCCCCTACGCTGCTCAGATGGCAGCTGAAACGGCAACAAAGGCAGCTCTGGTCCACGGCCTCAAGACCGTCGAAGTCTTCGTCAAGGGACCTGGCTCAGGAAGAGAAGCAGCGATCCGTGCCCTTTCCGCATCCGGTCTTCAGGTCGTCAGCATCGAAGACGTCACACCGGTTCCGCACAACGGCTGCCGTCCGCCCAAGCGCCGCAGAGTATAATGACAGGAGGTAAAGAAGAACATGGCAGTAAACAGAGTACCTTATCTTAAAAGATGCAGATCTCTCGGCCTGGAGCCGTCAGAGCTGGGTATCAATAAGACTTCCAGACGTCAGCTGAAGAGAAGCACCCGCAAGGTTTCCGAGTATGGTCTCCAGCTGAGAGAAAAGCAGAAGGCCAAGTTCATCTATGGTGTGCTTGAGAAGCCCTTCCGCAACTACTATGAGCGTGCCGTCCGCATGAAGGGCATGACCGGTGAGAACCTGATGCAGATGCTCGAGCTTCGCCTCGACAACGTCATCTTCCGCCTTGGCTTCGCCCGCACCCGCCGCGAGGCTCGCCAGATCGTCGACCACAAGCATGTTCTTGTGAACGGCAAGACCGTCAACATCCCGTCCTACCAGGTCAAGGCCGGCGACGTGATCGCCATCAAGGAAGGCAAGCAGTCCTCCCCGAGATACAAGGCTGACAACGGCATCCTGGCCGCCACCGCTGGCCGCGCCGTTCCGGAATGGCTGGATGTCAACGTTGAGAATATGTCCGGTACCGTCAAGCAGGTTCCGACCCGCGAGATGATCACTGTCCCGGTCAACGAAATGCTCATCGTCGAGTTGTATTCCAAGTAATAATCTCTGCCGGATCACAGTCATCCGGATTTTGGATGGCTGTGAAGCAGTTCATATGGATCGTCCGGTCCCGGCGGCTTAGCCGGGGGCGGGGATTCATTTCTCAGCAATATGACCCCGAGCAATCTTACCCTAAAGGAGGGACGCTAAGTGTTTGACTTCACCAAACCAAAGATTACCGTGGCAGAACTTTCTGAAGATAAGAAGTTTGGCCGTTTCGTGGTAGAGCCCCTTGAGAGAGGCTATGGCACGACCCTCGGAAACTCCCTGAGAAGGATCATGCTCTCTTCTCTGCCGGGTGCCGCGGTCAGCCAGGTCAAGATCGAAGGTGTGCTCCATGAGTTCGGTCCGATTCCGGGTGTAAAAGAGGATGTAACAGAGATTATTCTTAACCTTAAGAGTCTCGCCATCCGCAACAGTGCGGAGACGGATGAGCCCAAGACAGCCTACATCGAGTTCGATGGCGAAGGTGTTGTCAGGGCCTCTGATATTCAGGTGGATTCCGATATCGAGATCATGAATCCGGATCAGGTCATCGCCACATTGAACGGCGGTCCCGATTCCAAGCTCTATATGGAGATCACCATCACCCGCGGACGCGGCTACATCGGCGCTGACAAGGGCAAGAGCCCGGACCAGCCCATCGGCGTCATCGCGGTGGATTCCATCTACACACCGGTCGAGCGCGTCAACATGATCGTGGAGAACACCCGTGTTGGCCAGCAGACGGATTTCGACAAGCTGACCCTCGACGTCTGGACCAGGGGGACCCTGGATCCCCAGGAGGCCGTCAGCCTCGCAGCCAAGGTGCTCAGCGAGCATCTGAAGCTGTTCATCGACCTGACCGAGACCGCCAAGTCGGCTGAAGTCATGATCGAAAAGGAAGACAACGAGAAGGAAAAGGTCCTCGAGATGAACATCGACGAGCTCGAGCTTTCCGTTCGTTCCTACAACTGCCTGAAGAGGGCAGGCATCAACACTGTCGAAGAGCTGTGCAACAAGACCTCCGAGGACATGATGAAGGTCAGGAACCTTGGCCGCAAGTCCCTCGAGGAAGTTCTCGCCAAGCTCAAGGAGCTCGGCCTTCAGCTCAGACCCAGCGAAGAGTAAAGCGCACCGCGGAAGGGATTCCGCTTAAGCTAAATATGATTATACAGTGGAAGAAAACGTCCGGCAGTAAGCCCAAAGCGCATGGCGGCAACGTTCCACGGAAATGGAGAAAAAAATGGCTGGATACAGAAAACTCAGCAGAACCGCATCCCAGAGAAAAGCACTCCTCAGAAACCAGGTCACCGCTCTGCTTTATCATGGCAAGATCGTGACCACCGAGGCCAAGGCCAAGGAAGTCGCCAAGATCGCTGAAGGCTTCATCGCCCTCGCTGTCAAGGAAGCCTCCAACACCGAGACCGTGACCGTCACCGTCAAGGTTCCGCGCAAGGATGCCAACGGCAAGCGCGTCAAGGAAGTCGTCGACGGCAAGAAGGTTTCCGTTTTCGACGAAGTCGAGCGCACCATCACCAAGGACCTTCCCTCCAGAATGAACGCCAGAAGAAAGATGCTTGCTTTCTTCTACCCGGTCAAGGAAGTTCCGGCTGCCGGCAAGGGCCGCAAGAAGAACACCAAGCAGGTCGATATGCCCAAGAAGCTCTTTGAGGATATCGCTCCGAAGTACACTGGACGTAACGGTGGTTACACCCGCATCGTCAAGATCGGCACCCGCAAGGGCGACGGCGCTATGACTGTTCTGCTTGAGCTGGTATGATAGGCTGATAAGCAAATATTGGGAATCAGGGACGGTTCCTTTTCCCACTTTTCCTTTGGAAAAGTGGGAAAAGGAACCGTCCCTGATTCCCACTTTTTCTTTTAAAAAAAGTGGGAAAAGGAACCGTCCCCTGATTCCCAGAGGAAAGAAAGGCTGCGGCCCCCTTTCTCTACTTAACCTTCAAGGCACTCAGGAGATGATCAGACCGGATAGCTGCTTTTTCAGGCGGCTGTCCTTTTTTTATATGGAAATGGTATATATGCATAAAACTGACCAGTGAACCTTCGAGTGAAGTTTCACCGATCTTGATACATCAAACAATTACATGAATTTTGTGAATATCATACGGTATTCCATTAGAAGTTCTATAAATGATGTGAAAAATAACCAATATTATTGGTCATTGCGTGAAATTGTAGTTGTAAAACCAGCGCATTTTTAGCAAGGTTGCAGTTGAAAAGAGTTAGTGCCGATGATATAATAGGATACTGAAATATGAGGAAAATATATTATCGCCATTATGCAACATAATGTCAGTTATGTGATCTAAGCGCCGGACATGCAAGTACGAGACCCATTGAACACAGAACACAGCGGGACTACCACTACAATTGATTCGAAAGCAATCATCGGCGAGCACTTTGGAAAGCTCATAGTACTTTCCGTATTCCGTGACAGTTACAGTCACAAGAAGTGCAGGTGCCGCTGCGAATGCGGCCGGGAGACCGAAGTGTATCTCTGCAACCTCATCTCAGGAAGGACCAGGTCCTGCGGATGCCAGGGCAAAATCAGCCCGAATCCACCGGCGGACGTCCGGGGACGAAGGTACGGAAAGCTGCTTGCCCTGGAGCCTACCGAGGAGAGAGACCGAGGCTCCGTCATCTGGCGATGCCGCTGCGACTGTGGAAATGAAGTCCTTGTCCCGCTCCGGCGTCTGAACAGCGGGGCGGCCACGAGCTGCGGGTGCTTACCCAAGCGAAGAGGCCGAGCTGTTAAGGACCTGACTGGAAGACGGTTCGGATATCTGACAGTCGTTGGCAAGAGCGATGAGCGGAGCTATAAGGGCTCAGTCATCTGGCAATGTCGCTGTGATTGCGGAAACTTGGTGAATCTCCCATCCGATTCGCTGCTCAATGGGAACGCCCGGAGCTGCGGGTGCCTCAGGACAGAGACGGTGAAGGAGGCCAGGCAGGGTCTTCATTTTGTGGATGGGACCTGCATCGAATGGCTGGAAACGCGACGGCAAAGGAGCGACAACACCAGCGGCCACAAGGGAATCAGCCGGAGGAAGAATGGTGCCTACATGGCCAAGATCGGATTCCACGGCCGGCAATACTACCTGGGAACCTATCATACAATGGAGGAAGCAATCGCTGCCAGGGAGGAAGCGGAAGAGATCCTGTTCGGGACCTTCCTAAGCAGATATCACGCCTGGCAGGAGAAAGGCGGAGGCGAGGACTTCGAGTTCGATCCCGGATCGATGGAGGAGGCCTTGCATAAAATGATCTCACGGAGAAATTCATGACAGAGAAAGAACTGAGAAAACTGAAGCGGCGCGATATGCTGGAGATCATGCTGGCCCAGAGCCGGGAGATCGACAGGCTGCGCGGAGAGCTGGCGGAAGCCGAGAAGAAGCTGGCGGACAGGGACCTCAAGGTCGAAAAGTGCGGTGACCTGGCTGAGGCGGCCTTGGCTGTGACCGGTATCTTTGAGGAGGCCCGCAAGGCGGCTGAGATTTATCTGCACAACGTATACCTAAGTGTAAATAGGGGTGATGCGGATAATAAAGATAATTTACAGGCCGGTGATCCGGTAAATGAGAGCCCGAAAGAAGACCTGGCTGCTGCCGATTCGGACGAAGCGAAGAGTGAGCTGTCTACAGAAGGTGAAGACAAGGTAGAGGCGGAAGATTCGGTGGGTGTTATCATTTCGGAGAATGAAGCCGAATCAGATGCCGAAGATCAGGAAGAAGAGACTCTCACAGAGGAGAATTCAGGATACGTAACTGATACAAGGGATATAGAGAAAATAGATAATAGTCATATGGAAGCCGATTCACCAGAACCTGCAGACGCAGGCGAGGGTGAAGAGGCGGAGAGGAGTGGAGATGAGTGACAACCTTTCCATTCCGGAGACCAAGACCATAGAGTCCGAACTGAACCGGGAAATATACCGGAACCGTTTTGTGTCGACGCTTCGCAGCACGATCTTCGCTCTGATCACCGTCGCTGCGATGGCGGTACTCGTCGCCGTCCTGCTTCTGCCGATACTTAGAATCTACGGCACATCTATGAGCGGAACGCTTGACGGCGACGATATTGTAGTTTCCATCAAAGGGTCTTCCTTTGAGACGGGCGATGTGGTCGCCTTTTACTACAACAACAACATACTGGTCAAGCGCGTCATCGCGCACGCCGGCGACTGGGTCGATATCGACGAGGACGGTTACGTCTACGTCAACCAGGAGAAGCTCGACGAGCCATACCTGAGCGAACGGGCCTTCGGTGAGACCAACATAGAGCTGCCCTATCAGGTCCCTGAAGGACGAATCTTCGTCATGGGGGACAACCGAAGCGTATCCATAGATTCGCGGAATACGTCCATCGGATGTGTGGCGACGGAACAGGTCGTCGGACAGATCGTTTTCAGGATCTGGCCCCTCGACAAGTTCGGAGCTATTTGAATCGGGGGGATATGCGAGGAGCGTTTTGTTTCTACGCGCGTTGAAAAGGGGCGCGGGCTCAGAAGAGTTCGTGTCGCTTTGTCATATAGAAATGAAAATCCACCTTGTAAGGGGGAGGAGCTGCTGGCAGGACGCTGAAGCTTTGGGGATAAGTGAGGGGATCCTCACAGTTTCGACCTGCGCGGTGGTGCCGGAGCAGAGTAGTATCTGCACTGCTCCGGAGCGTCCGTCCCCAGGTTTCAGACTTTGGCAGGACAATACATTGGATCGGTGAGGTCTTATCTTTCATAGGGGGTGAATGCGATGTCGGAGATCGGCAGCAATTTGATGCCAGTCGAAAACGTAATACCACAAGTATTCGGTATCGTATCCGTCAGCCGCGCATGGCCGGGAGGCTTTGTCCCAGGCTCCGGGCCGGGAATCAGGACGCGGCAAACTGTTTTACAAGGTGCATTGAGTGGTGAACCTGCTTCGGCGGCCGCTGCTTTAATGTACGGCTTCGAGATGAGGCGTGGAGAAAGGAGGTTAATATAAGCCTCTGATCTCGACGAATAACTGACGCCGAAATTGAAGCCGTGATACATCAACACATGGCTGCATTTGCACGGATCTGTCGGGATCACGGGCGAGCGGCCGACACACCCTCTCTGCCGTGGCAAGGGCGGGACCGGCTGTGGTTCAAACAGCAAAAGAGAAAGCCCAAAAGGGCAAAAGTATAGTAATCCCGGAAAGGGACGAAAAGAAAGGATGTAGAACATGAAAAACATGAAAAAGATGTTAGCTCTGGTCCTGGCTGTGGTCATGACTATGAGCATGGCGGTCGCGGCGTTTGCTGATGATACGGAACCGACTCCAGCTGCGGATCCGACTCCGGCTGCGGAACCGACTCCGGCTGCGGATCCGACTCCGGCTCCGTCTTATGATTATCAGCAGAAGCTGACAGTCACCGGCCTTGAGAAGGACGATGTCGCTCATTTCTATCAGATCGTGACTTGGGTGGGTGATGCGACACCCGCTTCAGGCGATGTAGTCGTCAACGGATGGAAGGTCCTGGACGCTTACAAGTCTGTCCTCACAGAAGCTGTATTTAAAGAAGCTTTTGTTGGAACTCCTGAGAAGAAAGATGCTAACGGCAATGTGACACAGGCAAAGGTAGAGCCGACAGGTATCACTTC
>ODAI012003645.1_pt1 | contig 14349 bp, 10 predicted proteins | sample 1539321 | NCBI WGS metagenome assembly ODAI01 (sample SAMN02144231, study PRJEB22623) | gut metagenome | biome: sheep rumen | host: Ovis aries | place: New Zealand
CGGTCTCTTTGTCGATGTCGCGCAGCATCTCCTCGGCGAGCTTGGCAAGCCGCGCCTCGGTATAACGGTAGGCGGCGGGGGGGGTGCCGTTCACGTCGCCGAAGGTGCCGTGTCCGTCGATCACCGGGCAGCGCAGCGAAAAGGCCTGCGCCATGCGCCCGCGGGCGCCGGCCCCGCCCCGCGCGCCGGGCCGCCACCCCCCCCGCGGCGACGCGAGCGTGTCCCACGCCCTCGGGCGCATGGCGCGGGACTTTTCGCTGCGCTACCCGGTGATCGACGGACACGGCAACTTCGGCGACGTGGACGGCAACCCGCCCGCCGCCTACCGTTATACCGAGGCGCGGCTTGCCAAGCTCGCCGAGGAGATGCTGCGCGACATCGACAAAGAGTCCGTCTGCGGGGATCCCAACTTCGACGAGACCCGCAAGGAGCCCCACGTCCTCCCCTCCCGCTTCCCGAACCTGCTGGTCAACGGCTCGAGCGGCATCGCCGTCGGCATGGCGACGAATATCCCGCCGCACAACCTGCGCGAGGTCATCAACGCCTGCATCTGTGTGCTCGAAAACCCCGACTGTGAGCTCGCCGATCTGATGCAGCACGTCAAGGGGCCGGACTTCCCGACCCGCGGCATCATCATGGGCCGCAGCGGCATCCGGGCGGCCTACGCCACCGGCCGCGGCCGCGTTGTGATCCGCGCCCGCACCGAATTTGAGGAGCATGGGCAGAACCGTGTGCGCATCATCGTCACGGAGCTCCCCTATCAGGTCAATAAAAAACAGCTCATCAAGAATATTGCCGACCAGGTGCACGACAAGCGCCTCGAGGGCATTTCCGACCTGCGCGACGAGACCGATCGCAACGGCATGCGCATCGTCATCGAGCTGAAAAAGGACGCCAACCCCCAGGTGGTCCTGAACCGCCTCTTTGCCCAGACGGCCCTGCAGTCGAGCTTTTCGATCAATATGCTGGCCCTGGTGAACAACCAGACCCAGCCGAAGATCCTCTCGCTGCGCCATATTCTGGACGAGTATCTGAGCTTCCAGGAGGACGTCATCGTCCGCCGTACGCGCTACGACCTGCGCAAGGCCGAAGAGCGCGCCCATCTGCTGGAAGGCTTGCTGATCGCCCAGGACAACATCGACGAGGTCATCCGCATCATCCGCTCGAGCTACGACAACGCCAAGCAGAATCTGATGGAGCGCTTCGGACTTGACGACGTACAGGCCCAGGCCATCTGCGATATGCGTCTGATTGCGCTGCAGGGACTCAACCGCGAGAAGCTGGAGCAGGAGTACAAGGATCTCGAAGATAAAATCAGCTACTTCAAGGAGCTGCTGGCTGATCCCGAGAAGATCAAGGGCGTACTGAAGGACGAGCTCATCCAGATCCGCGACAAGTACGGCGACGAGCGCCGCACCGAGATCCAGGACGTGGCCGACGAGATCGACATCGAGGATCTGATCGAAGAAGAAAACTGCGTCTATACGCTCACGCACGGCGGCTATATCAAGCGCCTGCCCTCGAGCGAGTACCGCGCCCAGGGCCGCGGCGGCAAGGGCGTGCGCGCCATGGCCACCAAGGAGGAGGACTACGTCGAAACAGTCTTCACGGCCTCGACGCACGATCATATCCTGTTCTTCACGAATAAGGGCCGCGTCTACGTCAAGAAGGGCTACAACATCCCCGAGGCCGGACGCAGTGCGCGCGGCACGAACATCGTCAATATCCTGCAGATCGACGCGGACGAGAAGATCAGCACGATGATCCACGCCCGCAGCTACGAAGAGGACAGCTATCTCGTCTTCGTTACGCGCAACGGCACGGTCAAGCGCATGGAGCAGACGGCGCTGCGCAACATCCGGCAGAGCGGCATCCGCGCGCTGACGCTCGACGAGGGCGACGAGCTGATCGCCGTCATCGCGACGACAGGGAATGAGAACATTCTGATCGCCACTTACCAGGGCATGGCGGTCTGCTTCAACGAAAACGACGTGCGCGCGATGGGCCGTCAGGCCGTCGGTGTGCGCGGCATCCGCTTGAGAGAGGGCGACTATGTCGTCGGCGCCGACAGCACCGCAGCCGGCGAGGCCTGCCTCACGATCACCGAGCGCGGCTACGGCAAGCGCACGAAGATCGAGGAGTACAGCGTCCACAATCGCGGCGGTCTCGGCATCAAGAACTACAGCGTCACCGAAAAAACCGGCAATATCGCGGCCGTGCGCATGGTCAACGCCGAGGACGATATCCTTGTCATCTCGGACGACGGCACGATGATCCGCATGAGCTGCGGCGGCATCTCGATGCTCAGCCGCTCGACCCAGGGCGTGCGCGTTATGCGCCTCATGGAGGGCAGCCGCGTGATCGACGTCGAAAAGACCGACCGCGAGAGCGAAGAGGCGGCCGAGCCCTCGGGCGAGGAAGAATCCTGATAAAAGGACAGAAAACAGACGGCTGTAAAGCGGTGAAAGGAGAGGGACATGGAGAATAAAAACAAGAAAAAACAGGGCGGAAAAGGTGTCGGCGTCATCATTGGCATCCTGATCCTGATTCTCTCCGGCCTTACAGATGGCTTCGAAAGCGAGCTCGTCGGACCGCTCGTTGCCGTAGCGTTCGTCGCGGTGCTGATCTGGATCTGCTGCAAGTCCGTCATCGCCTCGCGCGGCAAAGCCGCCGGACAGGGAAAAAATACGGCTGCCGTCAGCCACAGCATGAGGCGCCACGAGCCCAAGGTCGAGATCCACCGGGCCTTCCCCGAACCCGAGGCCCACTGCGTCGTCTGCGAGAACACCGGCGTCGACCACTTTGACCGCGACCGGCAGATGCGAGTGCAGCAGCTCGACGAATGGCTGAAAAACGGCCTGATCGAGCGGGAGGAGTATATGATTCTGAAACGGAAATACGAACAAAGCTAAAAAACTCGTATGAAAACAGTTACGATCTATACCGACGGGGCCTGCTCGGGCAACCCCGGGCCAGGCGGCTGGGGCGCGATATTGTGCTATAACGGCAAGGAAAAGGAGCTCTCGGGCGGTGAAGAGCAGACCACCAACAACCGCATGGAGATGACGGCCGTGATCCAGGCCCTGCTGGCCCTGCGGGAGAGCTGCGTCGTCGAGCTCTACTCCGATTCCAAATATGTCATCGACGCCCTTGAAAAGGGCTGGGCCTGGGGCTGGCGAAAACGCGGCTGGGTCAAGTCGGACAAAAAACCCGCCTTGAACCCGGATCTCTGGACGCTGCTGCTGGATCTGACAAGACAGCACGAGATGCACTACCACTGGGTCAAGGGCCACGCCGACAACGAATACAACAACCGCTGCGACGCCCTGGCCGTTGCGCAGCGCGACCTCTGCGCACGTAGGGGCGGCTATTAGCCGCCCGGCAGAGAAACGTACTATTGACAGAAAAAGCTGGGCGAATACGTAGTATTATACGAAATTGCCGGACATTTCTCAGTATTATAAGGATACCGAGCGGGCGGCTGGTAGCCGCCCCTACGGCATGACAGGCCGTTTTCACAACGCGAAAAGCTATCAGGAAAGAAAGAACCTATGCAGATCAACTACAACGACAAGCCCATCAAAAGCTTTCTCGCCTATATCTATCGGCACAGAAAGCTTTTTTATATCGACATCGCCTGCGCGCTGCTGGTCGCCGCGATCGACCTCGTTTTCCCCTATGTGTCCCGCGCGGCCATGCGCCGCTATCTGCCCGAGGGGCTCTATGGCGTATTCTTTCTGGTCATGGGCATTATGGTGCTGGCCTATGTGCTCAAGGCGGTGCTGTATTATGTGATCACCGTGGTCGGCCACCGCATGGGTGTGCTGACCGAGGCCGATATGCGCCGGGACATCTTCACGCACATCGAGGAGCTGTCCTTCAGCTTCTTCGACAAAAACCGCACGGGCGTACTGATGAGCCGCATCACGAGCGATCTCTTTGAGGTCGTCGAGCTCGCCCACCACGGGCCGGAGAATCTGATCATCTGCACGCTGTCGCTTTTGGGCTCGCTGATCGTCATGGCGACGATCCGCTGGGAGCTCGCGCTGGTGCTCGCGATCGTGCTGCCGCTGTGCCTGTGGTTCACGCTCTCGCAGCGTGCGAGCATGCGCCGCGCTAATGTCGAGGTCAAGCGCAAGACCGCCGATATCTTTGCCGCCATCGAGAGCAGCATTTCCGGCGCGCGCACGGCCAAGGCCTTCGCCAATGAGGATCAGGAGGCCGCCAAATTCGACCAGACCAACGAGCTCTTCAAGGGCGCCAAGGTGGACTACTACAAGGCCATGGGCCGCTATATGAGCGGTATGGAGTTTACCGCGGGCATCGCCCAGGTCGTGGTCGTCATCGTCGGCGGCGTGCTGATCATGGTCGGCCGCATGGACTATGTCGATCTCGTCACGTTCAGCCTGTATGTGGCGACCTTTGTCAGTCCCCTGCGCAAGCTGGCCCAGTTCTCCGAACAGTATATGCAGGGTACGGCCGGATATTCGCGCTTTCTCGAGATCATGCGCACCGAGCCTGAGATCCAGGACGCCCCGGGGGCCGAGACGCTCGGCACCGTCGAGGGCCATGTCGAGTATAAGGACGTCAGCTTTTCCTACGACAACGGCGTCCCGGTGCTCAGCCATATCAATCTCAACATCCACCCCGGCGAGACGCTGGCGCTGGTCGGCCCCTCGGGCGGCGGCAAGACGACGCTCTGCAGCCTGCTGCCTCGCTTCTATGAGGTCGTGGAGGGCGCAATCACGGTCGACGGCCGGGATATCCGGCAGGTGACGATGCAGAGCCTGCGCCGGAATATCGGCGTGCTGCAGCAGGACGTCTTTCTGTTTGCCGGGACGATCCGCGAGAATATCCGCTACGGCAAACCAGACGCGAGCGACGAGGAGATCATGGCCGCGGCCCGGCGCGCCGAGATCCACGAGGAGATCATGGCCCTCCCGCAGGGCTACGACAGCTATGTCGGCGAGCGCGGCGTGATGCTCTCGGGCGGACAGAAGCAGCGCATTTCGATCGCCCGCGTGTTTCTGAAAAACCCGCGCATATTGATCCTCGACGAGGCCACCTCGGCGCTCGACACCGTGACCGAGCAGCGCATCCAGGCCGCCATGGACGAGTTGAGTCAGGGCCGTACAAGCATCATCGTCGCGCACCGGCTCTCGACCGTCCGCCATGCCGACCAGATCGCCGTCGTCGAGGGCGAGCACATCGTCGAAATGGGCACCCACGACGAGCTGATGGCCAGAAACGGTGAGTACGCGAAGCTCTGCCGCGCACAAAGTCTGGGGTGAAGAGTAGGGGCCGACGCCCCCGGCGGCCCGGCAGAGAAATCCCAAAATAAACAGCAATCTCCGGCAAATTCGGTACATGCTACCGTCTTTGCCGGAGATTTCTATAGGTATTAACTTGTGCGCGGCGCGGGCCGCCGAGGGCGTCGGCCCCTACGGTAATTTGGAAATTTTTACAAAAAAACAGGGCTGTAGCATTATTATGCTACAGCCCTGTTTTTCATGTATAAAACTGCTGGGTAAGCGCTAAATACCCGTCGCCGTATTGGGTGACGATCAGCTCGAGATTGTTCTCGGTCGCGTTGACGTCGGTGGTCTGGCCGAGGACGTCGACGTTGTAGGTCAGCTTCAGAAAGTACCGGCCGCCGCCGAGATTCATATAGTTGTGCACGGTGATCGCCGTGACGGGATTGTTGCGGGCCGGGACATAGTTCAGTCCGTCCATGGCCTCGCGCATGCGGTGCTCAAGCTCGCTGCCGTCGACGATCAGCTGCGCAAGACTCTCATAGTTGCCCCAGCGGTTGCCGCGGTAGTTCGATGAGTAGTTGACAAGCCGTTCGATATAGTTGCCGAGAAAGCTGTCGAGCGAGGCCTTTTCCGCGTCCGTGCAGTTGTCGGTCATCGTCTGCTCGTTGAGCTCGGTGACAGGCTCGCCGGCGCTGTTTCGGACCTCCGCGCGCACGTCGCCGATGAAGTTGTCCACCGTATAGGTGACCTGCGTCGGCAGCTCGTATTCCGCGGCGTCAAAGTCGCGCAGCAGCGGGATCGGGATATCGCGCGCGGTGATGGCCTCGGGGCCGATCAGATTGCCGTTGCAGTAGAGCGACCAGCCGTCGGGGATCGTTGTGGAATAGCTCTCGGTCAGATCCGAGAAGTCATAGCTCACATCGGTGACCTGCCAGACGTCGAAGCCAAAGCCGGATTTCCCGGTGATCTGCATCGTCATCTCGCCGATCGGCTTGCCGTCGTGCAAAATCGCGTAGACCTGCCGGGTATCGCTCGAGCGCTCGGCGTGCTTGAGACAGCTGATGTCATTCGACATCTCGTCGACCAGCGTCTCGAAATAGCCGTCGGTCGTGTTGACGGCGGGGTTGAGCGTCTGCAGCCAGCTCTCGGCATAGGCGCGCTGCGAGGAAAAATCGAAGGTCTCCTCAAAGGCGCGGACCGTGTATTTCGGCCGCGAGGCCTCATAGTCCTCTAAAAACATCCAGAAATAGCGGAGACCGACCAGCAGCGCGATCAGCCAGATCATCACATAGGTCAGCAGACCCGGCAGAAAGGAGCTGCGTGATGCGCGCCGTTTAGCCATTCGAAACCGCCTCCTCCTTCAAAACCAGCCAGCTGCTGGGGATCGGCCGGATGCCGACGACCGAGGACGTGTTGTTGACATAGCCGCCCTGATACCACATCATCGACGAGCTGCCGCCGTCCATGTTGCAGGCGTTGACGGCGCCGTAGCGCAGCATGACCTTGACAAGGTCGGAATAGCGCGCGCCGAGACTGGTGACCTGGCGGCCGTCGATGACCAGCATCAGCACCGCGCCGTCGGCGCGCTGGCCGATGGCCGTGCGCGGGTTGACGGCCTCGTTGAAGAAGCTGTCGTCCTTGGCAACGCCGTTGGCGACCAGCACCGGCCCGAAGGCCGCGCCGTACTGAATATTGTTGTCGATGATATCCTGCCGCGAATACTGGCCGACGTGCAGAATGTGCTTGTCGTCGAAGCCCGCAAAGCCGGTGCCGTTGCCCCAGCTGTCATAGTAGAGCTTCCCGTCGAAGACCAGCGTGGAGTTCGGCAGCGAGCCGTTGCCCTGACCGTTCGGGTCCTGGAAGCCTCCGGCGTTCATACCGGCCACGGCGTCGAAGTGCGCCACCAGCTCGGCCACGGTATAGCCGCGGTGACCGAAGCTCTCGACCACCGAGCCCATGATGACGCGCGCGGGGTTGCGCACGATCAGCATAAAGCCGGAATAGCCCTCGCCGGCGACCTTGTCGAGAATGATGCCGTCGTCGTCCTCGTCCGTGAGACCGAGGTCGCTGAGCGTCCAGTGACCGGAGGGGTCGGCGGCGCGCTCACCGGGGGCTTCGATGTTGATGAGGGTCGTATCGGTGGGGACATAGACGTCCTCCACCGGGGTGTTCTCGATCGCGGCGATCTCCTCGTCGGTCAGAAAGAAATTGGCGAGGAAGCCGACGGCGCTGGTCTCGCGCACGGTCGAGACAAACATATCCCGCGCCGCTGTCGACGGGCCCTTTTCGAGCAGAAAGATGGCGGCAAGCAGCGTCAGGAGCACCAGCATGACCGTCACAAGAAAGACGGCGAGGATGCGCAGAGCGATCTTCCCCGCCGAGAGGCGGCGTTTCCCGCCGCGCCGGACTTTTTTCATACGTGAACCGTCCTAACCCGGATAAACCGGAAATGAAGAATGAATACGAATGTCTTGCCTCGCCCCAGCCGCGAAGCGGCGTCTCGGGGGAGAGGTGTCACGAAGTGACGGAGAGGGGGCGCGGACTTGCACAAACCCCTCTCAGGCGCTGCGCGCCAGCTCTCCCCTCTCGCATTCGCTCGGGGGCGAGCCAAGCTCCGCGGTCTTTTGAGCAAGCGGAGGCATCTGGGGATGCCTCCCTACGCATTAAATTTTAAAATTGATACCACATACCCAGGTTATCCCGCATTTCGCGGTAGCTGTCGTGGTTGCGCCAGCTCGAGGGCACCGAGGACTCGCCGTCAAAGAAGCAGACCGTCGTGTCCGGCAGCGAAGCGATCACGTCGTCGCGCTGCTCCTGCGACAGGTTGTTGCCGATCCACCACAGGCGCTCGAGCCAGGGCATCCGGCAGACGGCCGTGTAGTCGTCCGGCCGCACATAGCCGATATTCAGGTGCCGCAGCGAGGGGATGCGCGTCAGGGGGCTCAGATCCTTGACGGGCGTGAGGAACATCTCCAGATAGAAGAGCTCCTGGCAGTTCTCGAGCGGGCTTAAATCCGTGACCAGCGTATCGCCGATGATGAAGTGGCGCAGATGCGGCATGTTCGAGACAAAGGAAATATCGTCAAAATACATGTGGCCGAGATCGAGCGTCACCATGTCGGTGCAGTACTGAAGCGGCGCGACGTGCTCGTTGAAGATATCGCCGTAATGGCTCGTAATGCGTGAGATGCAGAAGTTGTCCGCGTCGGTGCGGCACGCATAGCCCTTGATATAGACCGTCCAGACGATGCGCACGCTCTCATACTGCCGGTTGAGCGCGTCCATCTCGGCGTCGGGAATGCCGCAGTCGGACATGATGATCTTCTTGAGCTTCGGCATCGCCTCGACGGCATAGCCGATGGCTGTCGTGTCGGAAATCGGCGTACCGCTCAGATCCATCTCCTCACTGAGCGCGTCGACCTCGACGCCGTAGAAATTCAGATGGCAGCGGACCTCGGCGCCGTTGCAGGCCTGCCGCAGCGCCGCGATCAGATCGGCCGGGTAGACCGCTGTGCCGAGGTCGATCGCCGTCACGTCCGGCAGATTGCCGACCGCGGCGATCAGCTCTGGCAGCGACTCCTCCGGCAGCTCCGGGAACGAGAGCGTGTCGGTCTCGGCGTCAAATACCTGTCCGAGGATCTTCACGCGCGAGAGCATGTGGATCTCCGGGAAAGCCGCCTTGAGCGCTTTCAGCTCGTCGCTGTCGGCAAACTCAGCCTCGCGCAGGTCGAGCTCTTTGAGCTCCGGCAGATAGGGCAGCAGCGCTGAGAGCTTTTCGAGCGAGGTCTTGCCAATGACCGCGGCCGAGATGGCATTGTCGGGCACATCCCCGCCGTCGCTGAGCGGAACTATCCAGTTCACCGCGAGGGCGGGATAGGCCTCGCGCAGTGCGGCGAGCGCCGCGAGCGAGTGGGAGTGGCTGCCGTCCACGCGCTGCAGGGCCGTCATATAGGCAAAGCGCGGCAGATCGTCCGCCGTGAACTCACCGACCGTGATCGACTCGGCGCGGCTGTCATAGCGCCCGTCGCCGATCGGGACGGTCCAGACCGTCTCGGCGTCGGGATAGAGAGCGCGGATCTCGTCATATTCCTGCGGCGTTACCTCGAGAGCGGTGAGGTCGATCGTCTCACCCCGGCGGTAGAAACGGCCCTTGACATAGCGGAACGTATACATAAAATACGCGACTGCCGCCGCAAGCAGCAGCAGGGCGATCAGCACAACGAGCACGCGTGTGCTGTGTTTTTTCCTTTTTCTGCGGTGCTTTTTCTTTGTCATAACTGTTGATGGATCCTCCATAGCTGATGAGGCGTCTGTCCGCCGTCACGCGGTGTGAGAGCGGCGACACATTATTATACTTCATATCCGATGGTTTTTCAATACGGATTTCCGGCATAATCCCTTGTCAAAGATGGAATTTCTTTGTATAATGAACAAAGTCCTTGGCAGAGCGACGGACGGAAAAAGCGCCGTCTGCCGCTGCAAAGCGGAAAGAGGGAAGCTCTTATGAAACAATCCAAACGATTTCGGCGGACGGTCCTGCTGCTGCTGATCGCGGCGCTGCTGGCGCTGTCCGCCTGCACCAGCCGCGAACAGGCAGCGGACATTATGGAAGAGGCGGAACCTACGCCTGAAATCACAGCGGCACCGACGCCCGTCCCTACGCCGACCCCGACACCCGAGCCGGACTATCCGGCGATGGGCCCTGTCACCGTGGACGGCACGGCGCTCGCAAGCGGCAGTGTAAACATCGGGGAGATCGCCTATGTCAGCGCGTCGGAGTATCTGGACGCCCTCGGTCTCGAGGTGACGGAAAAGGGCGACACGCTCTCCTTCACCTGGCGCAAGAGCGAGATCTCGCTGACGGTCGGCCGGGATGATCTCCTGCGCGACGGCGCACCACAGAAGCTGGACGGGGCGGTGCTGCGCTACCACGGTGAGCCCTGGCTGCCGGTCCGCTCGGTCAACGCGGCGCTGGTCATCTCCAGCTTTGACGACGAGGAGAACAACCACCTCTACTGCACCCCCGGCGCCGGGGACTGGGCGCTGGCCGAGGGCTATACGGTGCCGGTGATCATGTACCACGGCGTGGACGACTACTACCACGACAACGAAGAGCTCTACTGCCTGCGCAAGGACATCCTCGAGCAGTTCCAGTACTATGTCGACAACGGCTTCGACTGCATCTGGTTTGAAGACCTCGAGCACATCGAGGACTATGACAAGCCGATCATCCTGACCTTCGACGACGGCATGACCAACAATTACACCAACCTCCTGCCGCTGCTCAAGCAGTTCAATCTCAAGGCCACCTTCTTTGTCATCACCAACGGCTATGAAAAGTGGGGCGATATGTACATGACCGACGAGATGATCAAAGAGGTCTCCGAGTGCGGTCTTGTCAGCATACAGAGCCACAGCCACAGCCACGCCGAAATGCACACGCTGAGCGTTCTGGCCCAGCGCCGTGAGATGGAGCAGTCGAAGATGCGTATCACGCGCATCACCGGCAAGGAGCCCTTTGTCTTCTGCTATCCCCGCGGCTCCTGGAACATCTACACGCTGCAGGAGATCCCCAACTATTACCGCTTTGGCGTCGATATGGGCGGAAAGGTCTACGTCACGGGCAGCGACCCCTTTAAGATCACCCGCTTCTATATCAAGCGCTATTACACGGCCCAGAACGTGGACGAGATGTTCCAACGCGCCGGACTGTACCACTGAGGCAATCATCATGGCAGTATTTCAACAACCCGGGCAGCGCTGGGGCGTGCTGTTCGATATGGACGGCGTGATCTTTGATTCGGAGACGGTCTCGGTACAATGCTGGCGCAAGGCCGCCGACGAGCTGGGGCTTGAGGGGATCGACCTTGTCTATACGCGCTGCGTCGGCACCAATATCGCCAGCAGCAAGGCCATTCTAACGGAAGCCTACGGCGAGCGGGTCGATCCGGCGGCCTTTCTCGCGCTGACGAATCGCTTTTACGACGAAGCCTGCGCCGCGGACGGCCTGCCCGTCAAGCCCGGCGCGCCGGAGCTCCTGCGCGCGCTGAAAGAGGCGGGCGTCCCTATGGCGATCGCCTCCTCCACGTCGCGCGACTATGTGACGCGCGAGCTCCGGGAGGCAGGGCTGCTCGGCTTCTTCGACGCCGTGATCTGCGGCGATATGGTGACGAAAAGCAAGCCAGACCCCGAGATCTTCCTCAAGGCCGCCGCGGCGCTCGGCGTGCAGCCCTGCGACGCCGTGGTCATCGAGGATTCCTACAACGGCATCCGCGCCGCCGCGGCGGGCGGCATGCACCCTGTCATGGTGCCGGATATCCTGCCGCCGACCGGCGAGATGCGCCGCCTGGCCGAGGTCATTCTCCCCTCGCTGTTCGAGGTCAGGGACTTTTTGATCGGCGCGGGGCGGTAGAATTGAAACAGTTCAGCCCTGTGTCATTAAGTTAATCGAAATGAAAAATGATAGGCCAGGCCATGCCTTCCCCTTGAGGGGAAGGTGTCATCCAGCGTCTCCCGCAAGCTGGATGACAGATGAGGTGTCACCAAGGCCGCCTTTACTATGCTAACGCAGAGACGGTAAACTCCACCTCATCCGTCGCGGCCCTTGCGACGCGAAGCTAGTCCTTTAGGGCGGGGGAAGGGCCGCGCCACCTTCCCCTCAAGGGGAAGGCATTGTTGCGAGCTTCAAGCTTCTGTCAGATCTACGAGCGATTGTGCTTAACTACATGACATTGAGGGCTGAGCAGGTACGAAGAATACAGCATAAAGTGAGAATTACCGGAGAGGGGGTCCTGTTATGAAAAAACTGATTTCTCTTTTGGCCGCGGTTGTCCTGTTTCTCGGCTTCTGTACCGGCGGGGCGAGCGCGCTGTGGTCTGCCGCGGATTGGGAAAAATCGTATTATCTCGATCCCTTCGGCGACGCGACGGAGGACTACTACCTCGGCATGACGAAGCGCGCGTCCGGCAGCTACAAGAGCGGCAGCGTGACGGACGGGGCGCTGGAGGCCGAGCTGCGCGTGGACGAAAATCGGGTCTGCATCCTGCTGTACGAAAACAAAGACGAGCAGGTGCGAAACACGCTGCACGGGTCGATCGGGTTTTCCGTTCTGATGAAGGCCGCGGACGGGACAAAGACGCAGCTTGACGGCACGATGGTCAGCGGCGGGGACTGCGTGGAAATATGGGAGGACCAGGCACAGAGTATCCTGCATTTCCCTGACCGGACGCCGCAGGAGAACCCCGTCGCCGCGGCCCTCTGCGCCGAGGACGGCGAGGTCAGCTTCTATCTCACGCGCGAGGACCAGCCCGCGACCAGCTATCTCTTCACGGTCAGAACCGGGAACTTCGCCGCGCTGTACGAGACAGAGATCGTGACGCCGATCCAGGAGTCTACTTACGCATCGGCGGAGGCGCTGCTTGCTGAAAACGATTATGACGGCGCGATATCCTTGTTTACCGCGCTGGGGGACTATCGCGACAGCCCCGCGCGGGCGACCGAAGCCACGAATGCGGCGCAGTACGCCCAGGCCGAGTCCCTGCTCGCGGCGAAGGACTACGACGGCGCGATCGCGGCGTTTACGGCACTGGGGGACTATCAGGACAGTGCCGTGAGAGCGGCGGAAACGCGCGAGGCGCAAAGAGCGGACGCTTACGCGAAAGCTGAGGCCCTGCTTGCGGCGAAGAATTATAACGGCGCGATCGCGGCGTTTATAGCGTTGGGGGATTACCGTGACAGCGCTGCGAGAGTGGAAGAAACACGCGAGGCGCAAAAAGCGGACGCCTACGCGAAAGCAGAGGCGATGCTTGCGGCAAAGGATTATTCCGGTGCAATTACGGCGTTTACCGCGCTGGGGGGCTACCGCGACAGCGCCGCACGTGTGACCGAAGCGAGAGCTGCACAGGAAAAACTGCTCGCACTCCGTATTGAGAAGGGGATGACGTTTACTGCGGGCGGAAAACACACTGTCGGGCTGAGGGCGAACGGAAGCGTCGTCGCCGCGGGGGTTAACAAATACGGCCAGTGTGATATCTCCGGCTGGACCGATATCGTCGCCGTGGCTGCCGCCGATTTTCATACTGTCGGGCTGAAGGCGGACGGCACCGTCGTCGCCGTGGGCCAGAACGCAGACGGCCAGTGCGAGGTCTCTGACTGGACAGACATTGTCGCCGTGGCCGCGGGCACATATCACACCGTCGGGCTGCGCTCGGACGGCAGCGTCGTCGCCGTAGGGGCTAACAACTATGGCCAGCGCGAGGTCTCCGACTGGTCGGATATTGTGGCCGTGGCCGCGGGCTACTATCACACCGTGGGGCTGCGGGCGGACGGCACCGTCGTCGCCGTTGGATTTAACGAAGACGGTCGATGCGAAGTCTCTGACTGGACGGGTATTGTTGCTATAGCAGCGAATAACCTTCACACCGTCGGGCTGAAGGCCGACGGTACGGTCGTCGCCGTGGGGTATAACGAAGACGGCCAGTGCGAGGTCTCCGACTGGACGGACATCGTCGCCGTGGCCGCGGGCGGATTTCACACCGTCGGACTGAAAGCGGACGGCAGCGTCGTCGCCGTTGGATTTAACAAAGACGGTCGGTGCGAGGTCTCTGACTGGACGAATATCGTCGCTGTAGCCGCGGGCGGATTTCACACCTTGGGGCTACGCGCGGACGGCACCGTCGTCGCCGTGGGGCGGAACGAAGACGGCCAGTGCGAGGTCTCCGACTGGACCGATATCCGCCTGCCCTGACGGATTTCCAGCCTGGCCGCGCCGAACGGATGGTTCCGGGCAGGAAAATAGGGCTGTGGAAAAAGTCTGAAATTGTAATTTCTATCGTAGGGGCGCTTCACGAAGCGCCCGTGCAGTATATCTCTGGTTTTTACAGTAATAGTGGGCGAATTCGCAACACTTCCTGCGGAGTCGCCCACTATTTGCAAAGATTTTATTCTATTCCGCCGGGCGCTTCATGATGTACAGTGAAGTAAGATAGTAAACAGGTGTGAAGGGACATGGTATACAGTTCTGTGGTAGAATAAAAGGCATCAAAAGGCGGGGAGCTGGTAAAGATGCCGTGGGAGAGCAGAACAGTGAAAGAAC
>ODAI014506369.1_pt1 | contig 14347 bp, 10 predicted proteins | sample 1539321 | NCBI WGS metagenome assembly ODAI01 (sample SAMN02144231, study PRJEB22623) | gut metagenome | biome: sheep rumen | host: Ovis aries | place: New Zealand
CCTCGGACTTTTTGCCGCCACTGGCGGCAGTCCGAGGTTCTCCCGCAGCCTCAATCGGCGCGACTCCGCTTCATGCGGAGCTCGCTTGTTTCGGCTGATTTCACCTCGGACTTTTTGCCGCCACTGGCGGCAGTCCGAGGTTCATCCTTTCACAGCGCCGATGGTTACGCCGGCGACGAAGTAACGCTGCACGAAAGGATATACAACCAGGATGGGCAGCGTGGCAAAGATGATGGAAGCGGGCTGGATGGATTCGGAAATCTCCGTTGCCACTGTACTGGAACCGCCCTCCATTGCCGCGATGTCCACCGCCTGGGAGCCTTTGATCAGGTGGTACAGCTTCAGCTGCAGCGGCTGATAAGCCTTGGTCTGGATATAATACAAAGCATCCTGGAAGCTGTTCCATTTGCCTACCGCGTAGAACAGGGTCAGTGTGGCGAGGGACGCCATGGAGAGCGGCAGGTAAATCTGCAGCAGAATCTGAAAATCATTGGCCCCGTCGATGGTAGCGGCTTCTTCCAGTTCCCCGGGCAGGGCGGTAAAGAAGCTCTTGAGAATGATCATATTATAGGTGCTCAGCATACCCGGCAGGATCAGGGACCAGGGTGTGTCCAGCAGGCCCAGTTCCTTGATGTTCAGGTAAATCGGAATGGTGCCGCCGGAAAAATACATGGTAAACAGCGCCATGAAATTAAAGAATTTGCGGCCCTTTAAGCGCTTCTTCGTCAGGGGATACGCCATCAGGATCGTCAAAACCATGGAGAAAAGCGTGTATACCAGCGTGATGACAATGGTGAAGCCCAGACTGCGCATCATGGTCGGGTCAGAGAAAATGGCTTTATAAGCCGTTACATCCCAGCCCACGGGCCAGAATGAAACCTTGCCGCCCAGGATAGCGGATTTGGTGCTCAGAGAAGTGGCCGCCACATTCACGAAGGGAAGCAGGCAGGTGAGGCTGATAAAAAGGATAATCAGCGCAAGAGCAATCTGAGGACCGGTCCATACTTTGACTTTTTTCTCCTCAAGAACAGGAGCATTCGCAGCTTCTTTCATCATTTTACCCGCACCCCCTCACCAGATACCGTCTTCGCCGAGCTTCTTGGAAACGAAGTTGGCGCCTGAAATCAGAATCAAGCCAACGATGGACTGGAACAGGCCGATGGCCGTGGCGCGGGCAAACTGCGAATTGGTGATACCTGTCCGATACACAAAGGTGGAAAGCACATCGCAGTATTTACGCACCTGGGGATTGCCCAGGATCTGAGGCCGGTCGAAGGAAATGTTCATCATCTGGCCCACGTTCAGGATCAAAAGCACCACGATAGTGGAACGGATGCCGGGCAGCGTCACATGCCAAATCTGCTGCAGCTTATTCGCGCCGTCGATCTTGGCCGCTTCAAACAGCTCCATGTTGATGCCGGTAATGGCGGACAGATACAGGATGGTGCCCCAGCCCATACCCTGCCACACGCCCACCAGCGTATAGGTTCCCTGCCAATGGGGGCCGTCCGTCAGGAAAGGAATGCTCTTGCTGATCCAGCCCCATTTAAGCAAAGTAGCGTTGATCAGACCGGTTTCGGGAGAAAAGATTTGAAGCACCATACCGCCGATAATGATCCAGGACAGGAAGTGCGGCAGGTACAACAGCGTTTGGGATACTTTCTTGACGCCCACGCTTTTGAGCTCATTGAGCATAATCGCCAACACAATGGGCACCGGGAAGCCGCAGATCAGGCCGAGAAAATTCAGCCACAGCGTATTTTTCAGCGCATTGGAAAAGTCGGACATTTTCATGACGAACCTGAAATTGTCCAGTCCAACCCAGGGGCTTCCCCACATGCCCTTGAACAGATTATACTTTTCAAACGCGACGATAATACCGATCATGGGCTTGTAGCAGAAGATCAAATAAAAAGCCACAGGCAGGATCAGCATAGTGTACAGCCGCCAATCCTGCACCCAGGAGCGGCCTTTGCCAGCTTTTTTGTTTGATGCCTTTACAGTCATAAAACACATCCTTCCTTCGTCGTTCCTTCACACTGTAACACATACGGTACGCCTTGACCTGGCTCCATCCTCTTTGACGGCACGCGGCAAAAGCATAATCATTCGGCGATTTATTGACCATTTACATAATATTATAAAAAATTGCTGATTGCGATGCTATGTAAATTCTGCTCAATTATATGCTGATTTTGCACAATTTGCAGTCAAAGAATTTGGAACTTGTTGCTTTATTCATCCCTCCCCGAGAACATAGTCCTCCACATTATTTGATTATCTTTTTGTATTACGCAGTCTCCTATTCGACACGAATGAATAAAACTCCTCTTTTATTTCCCAAATCTTTCATGATTTTTTTCGGTATGCTTACAGCGGAATAAAAGAACCGCCTGGCAGGCAGAAAACCGGCCAAGCGGCGCAAAATGCACAAATTATGTATTTAAGCTTACAAGAGGCGGCTCAAAGCATCCGTTAACCGTTCAATATTCCCAGGCTCCGCCACTGTGTCTCTGGACGTATGAATCCGCCCTGTGTAATAGCCGATCTTATGCTGATAGCTGCAGGCACAGACGCCAATTCCCTGATCAAAGTTTTTATGGTCGCTGTTCATTTGGGCTTTCCCAGCGGGGAAAAATCGGGCGTTCAGGTTCGTCTCGCTGACAGCGCTTTTCAGCTGCTCGTACAGCGGGTTGGTTTCGGCTTTACCAGACGGGCAAAATATGAACGTGTCTCCGTTGCCTACACAGTCAAGATTGATGATGAGAACGTTTGCTTTTACTGCCGGGTTTGCCTTGGCGAATGCCTTGCTTCCCTTTTTGCCTTTTTCTTCATCGTCAAAAAGGATATAGGCCACCTCGTTCTTCTCCCCATTCCGGCGTATCATCTCCATCACGGCCGCCGTGCCGGAGGTGTTGTCATTGCGGTTGTGCAGGTTGGCCGGTCCCCGCAGCACCAGATAAAACAAGGCGAAGTAAACGCCCAGATACACAGCCAGCACCAGCAGGCGGGATGGCAGATCATCCCAGTCCAGATGAAAGATGGTTTTCACCGCAAACGCCGCTCCTATGGAGAAGGCCAGCATCACCAGCGTGATCCCCAGATGATATGTCCAATGCAGAACCTGGTTGGTGACCAGCATCAGGTTGGGCAGCAACGAGCGTCTCGGCGTATCATAATGCGCGGTGAAAACGACCTTGGCGGTATCCGTATTTCCAAAGATCAGGTTGTCGTGCCCTTCGGCTGTTTCCACTTTTATCTGAGCAAACCCATTCTGCTTCGCTGTTTGAAGCGCCCAGTCTCGGAAGGCTTGCTTCTGTTCAGCGCTGTTGCGCACCGCATACTGACTGTCAATCCGGGAAAGAAAATCATCTGTTATCTGATGGTTCATACTTCCATCTCCGCCTGTGGTTCGGTTTGCCAGAAAAATGGGTCAGAACAGGCCCATAATTTTTCCTTCGGCGTCCACGTCGATCTTTTCCGCGGCAGGCGCCTTGGGCAGGCCGGGCATGGTCATGATATCGCCGGTAAGGGCTACGATGAAACCGGCCCCGGCGGATACCCGCAGATTCCGCACCGTGACCGTAAAGCCCTTGGGCGCACCCAGCAGCGTGGGATCATCGGAGAAAGAATACTGGGTTTTCGCCATGCAGACAGGCAGGCCGCCAAAGCCCAGCTTTTCCAATTGCGCCGCCTGCTTTTTGGCGTTGGGCGTCAGCATGACGCCGTCGCCGTGATACACGTTTTTCACGATGGCGGCAATCTTTTCTTCGATGGTGGCGTCCAAAGGATAGCTGAAGCGGAAATGATTTTCGCTGTCACACAGGCGCACCACTTCCTGGGCCAGCTTTACGCCGCCCTCTCCCCCTTTGGCCCAGACTTCGCTGAGCGCCACGTTCACGTTCAGGGCTTTGCATTCGTCCTCGATGAGCTGGAGCTCCGCTTCGGTATCCATGGGGAAGCGGTTGATGGCCACCACGCAGGGCAGGCCGTACACCTTGGTCATATTCTCCACATGCTGGAGCAGGTTGGGCAGGCCCTTTTTCAGTGCGTCCAGATCCTCGTGGTTCAAATCGTTCTTGGGCAGGCCACCGTGCATTTTGAGGGCCCGCACCGTGGCGACCACCACCACGGCATCCGGAGTCAGGCCGTTGACCCGGCACTTGATATCCAGGAACTTTTCCGCGCCCAGGTCCGCGCCGAAGCCCGCTTCGGTAACGATATAATCCCCCAGCTTCAAAGCGGTGCGGGTAGCCATGATGGAATTGCAGCCATGGGCGATATTGGCGAAGGGGCCGCCGTGCACGATGGCAGGGGTGCCCTCCAGGGTCTGCACCAGATTGGGCTTGATGGCGTCCTTGAGCAGTGCGGTCATGGCGCCGGCGGCCTTTAACTGTCCCGCGGTGACGGGCTGTTCATCATAGGTATACGCCACCACCATGCGGGAGAGGCGTTCTTTCAAATCGGTCAGGCTGTCCGCCAGGCAAAGAACGGCCATGATTTCTGAGGCCACGGTAATGTCGTAGCCGTCTTCCCGGGGCACGCCGTTGACCCGGCCGCCCAGGCCGTCCACGATATTGCGCAGCTGCCGGTCATTCATGTCCACGCAGCGCCGCCACACGATGCGGCGGGGGTCGATATTCAAAGCATTGCCCTGATGAATATGGTTATCCAGCATGGCGGCCAGCAGATTATTGGCCGCGCCGATGGCATGGAAATCGCCGGTAAAGTGCAGATTGATATCCTCCATGGGCACCACCTGAGCATAGCCGCCGCCCGCAGCGCCGCCCTTGATGCCGAACACCGGGCCCAGGGAAGGCTCCCGCAGCGCTACAATGGACTTTTTGCCGATCTTGCGCAGGCCGTCCGCCAGACCGATGGTGGTGGTGGTTTTGCCTTCGCCCGCAGGGGTTGGCGTGATGGCGGTAACCAGGATCAGCTTGCCGTCGGCATTTGTCTGGGCCCGAATGGCGCGGGCATCCAGCTTGGCCTTGTATTTGCCGTAGGGCTCCAGCATGCCTTCATCGATCCCGGCGTTCCGGGCGATCTCGTAAATGGGCTTCATGGGGGTGGACTGGGCGATTTCAATATCGGTGAGCATTTCTTGTCCTCCTGTGGAAAATTCGGGGTTCTTTGACAGTATACATGATTTTTCTGTTTTTTACAACCTGTGATTTTCTGAAATATCAGAAATTGTCGAACGTTTTTTGAATTCTCGTCAGAAACATCCATTTTTCGGCGAAGGAACCTATACATTTTTTCCAGTATAAACAGCTTCGTATGCGCAGTCAGGAGGGACAAGCATGAGGCATGAACGGAAGGGAAGCGCCGTCACGGCGTTTATTACAGGAGAGTTGGATCATTTCAGTGCCCAGCAGGTGCGTCGGGAGCTGGACGCGCTGATTGCCCAGCCCGGCGTAAAAACACTGATTCTGGATTTTGGAGAAATGACCTTTATGGATTCCTCCGGAATCGGCGTTATTCTGGGACGGTACAGGGAAATGCGCAGCCGGGGCGGAAGCGTTTGCGTAAGGAACATGAACGCGCAGGTGGACAAGGTATTCACGCTTTCGGGGCTGCGGCAGGTGATCCAAATCATATGACGGAGGCAGCGGACATGGAAATCATCAATCAAATGAAGCTGAGCTTTTTAAGCGTTCCGGAAAACGAGGGCTTTGCCCGCGTGGCGGTCAGCGCTTTTGCCGTGCAATTAAACCCCACGCTGGACATGCTGGCGGATATAAAAACAGCCGTGAGCGAGGCGGTGACAAACGCCATCGTACACGGCTATGAAAACCAATTGGGCATGGTTCAAATCGAAGCGTTTCTTTGGGAAAACGGCGTGCTGGAGCTAAACGTAACTGACAGGGGAAAAGGGATTCCGGATATCAAAAAAGCCATGGAGCCTTTCTTCACCACTCAGCCGGAAAAGGAACGTTCCGGTATGGGCTTTTCGGTCATGCAGACGTTCATGGATCAGGTAGACGTAGAATCAAAGCCCGGCGAAGGCACCTGTGTCCGGATGCGCAAGCGGCTGCGCGGCGCGGAATGAGCCTTTATTCTCTGGCCCAGGCCGGGGACCCGGATGCGTTATCCGCGCTGGTTAGGCAGCACATGCCCCTGGTCGGCGCTCTGAGCCGCCGCTTTCCAGACCAGGAGGACGCCTTTCAGCAGGGATGCATCGGCCTGGTAAAAGCAATCAGAAAATACCGGGAGGATACTGGAAACCAGTTTTCCACCTATGCCGTTCCCGTGATCCTGGGAGAAATGCGCAAAAGCGTATCCCGCACGCTGGGATGGCGCTCCCGGGCCGCGCTGAACAGAGCCAAAGCCTACCAGGAAGAGCGGCTGAACACCACCGGACAAATGCCATCCATTCATGAAATCGCCCTTCACGCGGGCGTGAGGCCGGAAGAATTGGCGCTGCTGATGGAACAGGCAAAGGGAACAGTAAGGGATGAAACAGGCACGCTGCTTTCTTCCTTTCCCGATCCATTGGGCGAAAACTGGCTGCTGCGGTATTGTATTCTGGATGTGCTGGCGCGCCTGCCCCAGAAGGAAAGCTGGCTGATCCGGGAAAGATTTGTATCGGGCAGGAGTCAAGCGGATTTGGCTCAGGCAATGAACACCACCCAATCCACCATTTCCCGGCAGGAAAAGCAGGCGCGTCAGCATTTTGCAGCCATGTGGCAGGACAGTTGACGCCTGTCTTACTTCCAGTTTTCCATGAGCCGCATAAAGCCTTCCAGCAGGCCGGGAAGCCGAACGTCCTGGGCAGCCACCACTGGCAATTCGGCAATCGGCTGTCCGGACAGCAGCACCACAGCGGTGCCCAGCGGATCGCCTGCCTTTACCGGCGCAGGAACGGATTCCGGCAGCCTTGTTTCCACTGTCAGATTTTTCTGCTGCCCGCTGCGCAGCAGCAGGGAAAGCCCTGACCCCAAGGCTCCGTCCACTGCGTCCCGTGCCCCCATGGTCACTTTGACCTGTTTACCTGTCAAATCGCCCTTGCTTCCCACGGGAACCAAAGCGTAATTGGCAAAGCCATAATCCATCATGGCCCGGGCCTCGTCAAAGCGGGTCTGGCTCTGGGGCACGCCCAGCACCACCGCAATCAGCCGGATGCCGTTTCGCTGGGCGGTGGCGCTCAGGCAGTATTTCGCTTCATTGGTGGAGCCTGTTTTCAGGCCGTCGCAATCCTGATAGAACCTTACCAGGCGATTGGTGTTGGTCAGATCCGTGACCCGGCCGGAGGGATGGGTCAAATGATCCAGCCAGGTGGAAGAAAACGTGAAATAAACAGGGTGCTTCGTGATTTCACGGGAAATGGCTGCCACATCCCGGGCGCAGGTGTATTGCCCCTCTGCGGGAAGACCGGTACAGTTGATATAATGTGTATTGATCAAATCCATTTCCTTCGCCCGTTCGTTCATGAAGGAAGCGAAGCTCTCCTCTGTTCCAGCGATGTATTCCGCCAGCGCAACGGCGGCATCGTTGGCGCTGGCAATGATCGTGGCTTTCAGCAAGTCCTTCAGCGGATACGCGCTGTGGGCGTCTAAAAAAGCTTGGGACCCCGTCTGCGAGGCGGCGGCGGGCGATATGATCACTTTGTCCTCCAGGGAAATGCCGCCCTCGTCCAGCTTTTCCAGCACGATCAGCAGCGTCATCAGCTTGGTCACCGACGCGGCGGGCCGGGCTTCATCCGCATTCTTTTCAAAGATCACAGCCCCCGTCTGCGCCTCCAGCAAAATGGCGGAAGGCGCAGTCAAGGTGATCGGCGTTTCCTCCTCCAAAGGAGCGGCCAATGCGGATACGGGCAGACAGAAAAGGCTTACGCAGATCAGGTAAGCCGCCAAACGATAAAAACGAGCCATCCTTGATCCTCCCTGTTTTAAAGGTTATTTACAGGGATAGGATGGCCCGTTTGCCAACGTTTCATCCAAAATACAGCGCTGAATTACTGATGATTGATTTTTTCCAGCAGCTCGTCAAACTTCATTTCCTGCATGATCCGGGCATTGTCGATGCCCCGGGAAAGGTCCCGGCGGCAGATGGGCGCGTAATCGCACAGATCGCACGCGCCTTTCCTTTTCTGATCACAAAGAGGGGACGCAGCGATTTCACCGGCATAAATGCGTTCGGCCCATTGCTTGGCCATTTCCCCCGCAAAGCCGATCAGCTTTTTCATATCCTCCAGGGTCGCCAGCATGGCGCGCTTGTCAAATTCTTCATTGGCTGTCAGCACCTTGGGCAGGGTCAGAGGCGGCGTGCCCTCGTCCATTTTTTTGAGAATAGCGGCGTCCTTGATCGCTACGCCTTTCAGGCACAGCACCCGGGCCAGGGCGTCTTCGATCTGTTCGGTTTCCTCAGCGTCCGGAAGCAGCGGATCCGCCACCCGCATATAAAACGCGCCTGCCGGCTCCGCGCCCTCCTCCTCGGATAAGGCGGCCTGAAGATACAGCAGCAATTGCAATTGCGCCCCCCAGAAAATCCTGGCAGGGCTCAGCTTTTCCGACCCGGATTTATAATCCACCACCCGCAGATAAACGCCCTCGTCGCCCGCGTACCGGTCGATACGGTCGATCTTTCCGCGAACAAATACCGTGCTTCCATCTTTGAGCTTGAGCGGAATGGCCGGGATGCCGCCAGGATAGCCGAATTTCACTTCGGCTGCCTCTGGCCTGAACGCGCTTTGCCTTGCGCCTTTTGTAAATGTCCACGCCACCCTTTGCAGCACCCGGCGATATTTTTCCCCCAGGGCCTTCATGCGGGAGCTTTCCCCCATCACGCCGGAAAGCAGCTGATCAAACAGCGGCTGTGCCGCTTGATCCACCACCGCGTCGCAGGTTTTCCTGTCGATTTTCGGCCATTGGGGTATGGTGGGCAAGAGACGGGTAAAGCCCTCCAAGGCGCTGTGATAAAAGTTTCCGGCGTCAATGGGGGTCAGCTTCCATTCCTTCCGGCTCTTTGGGGCCAAGCCCTGCTCCACGAAATGCTTATAGGGGCATACGGCGAAGTTTTCCAGCCGGCTGACAGACATGACCCGTTCCATAAACAAAGAATGCGCGATTTCTCTGGGCAGCACAGGCGCGTCTCCCTCGGGCTCAAAGGCTTCAAGAAACGCTTGGGACTGACGCTTCGTTTCCAGCGCCTGGCTTAAAAAATTCCATGCCTCCAGCCAAGGGCCCTGAAGCGGCCCGTCCTTGAGCTTCATGCCCAAGGCGTCAAACACCGGGCCGGGAGCTAGAGGCAGTTCTGCCGCGATCTGCTGGCTGATGCTGCCTTCCTCCACCAGGCCGGGAAAGATAGCGCGGATATGGGCAAGCCTTGGGAAGGGACGCAGCGCCGCGCCGTCCTGGGTAGCCTGAGAGCGGGTCAGATACAGCTTTTTTTCAGGGGCGGAAAGCGCTTTCCAAACGTCCAGCTGGGCCAGGCTTTCCTGCCCGTCTTCGTCCATGGAAAGGTAGACCTTCAGCTTTTTTTCCACGTCCTCCTTTTCCTGGTCGGTGAGCAGAACAGGGGATTTGTCAGCCAGCATTCCATCCGTCATATTGGTTAAAAACAAAGCTTTGGGCCTGGCCAGGGGCAAATTGCCGATCAGGCCGCAAATGACCGCGTCGGCAGCAGGCGGCAGGGACGAAAGTTCGCAGCCCTCCAGCCCCGCTTCCAGCCAGGCAGCCAATTGCCTGGGCGATACCCGGGTTTCCCCCAGAATGGCGTGGGCCTGGGACAGCATCTGCATGAGCGTTTCCCACAATTGATGAATCTGCATGGCCTCCGAGGGCATGTTCCGGCTGATCAATTCTTCCTGGATATCCGTCAGTTTTTGGAACACCTGGGTTTCCAGCAAATAATCATATACCGCGCGCAAGGCTTGCTCGGCGTTTTCGGCGTCCTTCATTTTTTCCCGCAGGGCATGCAGCGGCTCAATCAGGCAGATCCGGGCGTCCTCCAGCTCGGCGCATTCCTGATTGGTTCCCCGGTCAAAGGGTTTCAGCCACAGCTTCCCCCGGATGCCGTATGACAGAATATAGTTTTCCAGCCGCCAGCCGTCCTCCTCTGTGATGGGGGCATAGCCGGATTTGATCATGGCGATCATTTCATCGGCATTGTAGCCTTCTGCCACTGCCCGCAGGGAGGATAAAAGAAAGCGGGACGCGCCATGGGTAACGGCGGGCATTTTCCGGGCGATATACGCCGGGATATTGTAGGCTTCCAGCACGTAAGCCAGCACGGAGGAAAAACCAGCGTCCCCCATCACCACTATCATATCGCCCCAGGCCATGCCTTTTTCATGAAGCAGCACCATTTCCTGGGCGGCAAAATGCGCCTCAAAATACGGGCTGGGCGCGGCATACAGCCGGATATCAACTGGAATCTGCGGATAAGGAACCCCGGGCGAGCGCATATACTGCATGGACAAATGAACAAGCTCGGGGCTTCTTTCCAGATCAGCCAAAGGAAGCTGCCGGACAGGCTCCAGCGGAACATGGGCGTCCAGCGCCGCTTTTTCCAGCCGCCCCACGCTTTCCAACACAGGAGAAAACATTTCCTCCGGCCCCATGATCAGCAGCGCTTCCACCTGGGGGCTCAGCTCCGTCAGCCGAAGAAGCAGCCGAATCAGCTCCCCGGTCAGCACGTCAAAGCCATAGAAGGCCACGCGAGCGCCGCTGATGATGCCGCTTTCGGAGAGCTTTTCCAGCATGCTTTCCTGCACGTCCTCCCCGTCCACGAACTGCCCAGCCAGCTGTTTGTTATAGCTGGCATACAAGCGGGCAAGATCCTCGATTTTATCCCGACTGGCTCCATCCGGAAGGGAAGTGGCATGGTCCATCAGATCCTTGGGCGATACGTCCGCCTGTTTGCACTCAGAAATCAGGCTGCCGATGCGCTGGATAAAGCCCTGCTTATCCACGGCGCTTTCATAATATTTCAGTTCTTTTTTGCACAGCAGCAGCGCCCGAGCCAGCGCAAACTGCTTCCCCCGCTGGTCGATGCGCTCCCGGCCGTCCGACCCGGCCTGGGCGAACACCCGCTCCGTCAGGCGGGAGGGAGAGAGCACCTCCAAATCAAAGAAGCCCGGCAAATGCAGCCCATCCATCAATTCCCGTTCGGTTTGCAGGGTATATTGCTCCGGGACGACCACGATCATCCTGCCGCCCTGGGCGGCCATGCCAATCAAATATCGCCGCAGTGCTTCCTGATTTCCGCCTGTTACCCTCAGCATTTTCTGTCCCTCAATTCATCGCAATATCATCCAGCACCCTGGCGAAGGCCGCCTGTGCGGCTTGCTTGAGCTGCTCCCATTCCTGTTCGTAGCCCGGGGAGCGAATCCATTTTAGGCACAGGCTGGTTTCCTCCAGCATCTGCACATCCGCCCCCAGGGCCATCCCGGGAATGAGCGTGTCCCCATGCTGCCGGGTGCCCAGAAAATCCCCGGGCCCCCGCAGCTCCAAATCCTTTTGGGCGATTTTAAAGCCGTCGTTGGTTTCACACAGGGTCTTTAACCGCTCGTTGGGGGCGGCCATCAGGAAGCACCAGCTTTCCTTGGCCCCCCGGCCCACCCGGCCCCGAAGCTGATGCAGCTGGCTTAAGCCGAAGCGGTCGGCGTTTTCAATGACCATCACCGTGGCAGAGGGCACGTTGACCCCCACCTCGATCACCGTGGTGGAAACGAGGGCATCCAATTCCCCAGCGGAAAAACGGCGAATGGTTTCCGCCTTTTCCCCCGGGTCCTGGTCGCCGTAGGTGAGCCCCAAACGAAGATCGCTGAAGGGCCCATTACACAGCTCCACATAGGTTTCCTGAGCGCTCCGGGCGTCGATCTGTTCGCTTTCCTCCACCAGGGGGCAAACGATATAGGTCTGCCGTCCCTGGGCGGCTTCCTTATGAATGAAATCATACAGGCCGTCCCGTTTTTCCTCCGGCACCATTCTGGTTTTGACGGGCGTTCGTCCGGGCGGCAATTCATCCACGATAGACAAATCCAAATCTCCGTACAGCACCAGCGCCAACGTGCGCGGAATGGGCGTAGCGGACAAAACCAATTCATTGGGTGCGTCTCCCCCAGGCTGGGCTTTTTTGCTGAGCAGCCGCCGCTGGCGGACGCCGAAACGATGCTGTTCATCCGTCACCACCAGGCCCAACCGGTGATATTCCACCCCTTCTGAAATCAGGGCGTGGGTGCCGATCACCGCCTGCCATTCCCCAGAGGCAATCTTTTCAAGGGCTTCCCGGCGCTCCTTGGCCTTCATGCCGCCCACCAGCAATCCGCAACGGATGCCCAGTGGCTCTAAGGTTTTTTGAGCGCTTTCCAAATGCTGCCGGGCCAGGATTTCTGTGGGGGCCATGAGGGCCGCCTGGTATCCCGCCTGGGCTGTCAGCGCCATGGCCCCAAAGGCCAGCGCCGTTTTCCCGCAGCCCACGTCGCCCTGCACCATCCGGCCCATGGCGTAAGTCTCCTGTAAATCCCCGGCAATCTCATTCAGCACCCTGCTTTGGGCATTCGTAGGCGGGAAGGGCAAAGAGGCCCAATAAGCACTGCAGGCGTTTTGAGGCACGTCGATCTGAATGCCCTTGGAGCGTTCTCCCCGCACCGAGGCGGCCGCCGCCTGATACAGCAGCATTCCTTCAAAGGATATGCGGCGCAGGGCAATGGCCAGGTGATCCCGGCTTTCAGGGAAATGCGCCTGGCGCAGTGCAAAATTGCGCTCGCACAAGTGATACTTGATCCGGAGGATTTCCGGCAGCGTTTCCGGACAGCAGTCCTCCAACTGGGTCAGGCCTTGCCGGATCAAATCCCGCATGGTCTTTGCCGGGATGCCGGGCAACGCTTTATAGACAGGTAAAATGCCCCTTTCCTTTACGATCACGGGGCTGATCATTCTGATCCTGCCCTGCTTGTCCCGATCGATCCGGCCATATAAGGTGAGCCTGTCCTCTTTATGGATTTGCGTTTGCAGCCAGGGCTGATTGTACCAAACCACCGACAGCCCGCCCGTTTCATCGCACAGCCGAAGGGTCACTGAAGACAGTCCCCGGAAATAGCTCAGCCGCGGCGCGTCCTTTGGATACCCTGACACGCAGATTTCTTTTCCGGGGGCGATTTCGCTCAGCGGTGTTGTGGTGGAGGTATCCTGATAGCGAATGGGCAGGGTCAAAAGCAAATCGGCCAGCGTTTCGATGCCTGCTTTTTGAAGCGTTTCCAGCCTTGCTTTTCCCAGCCCCTTTAAATCCTGAAGCTGCATCATGATCTCATTTCCAATCTGATTGATAAAAAAGAACAGCATGAGCCCGTTTCAGCTGGCACAGGAAAAAACCAGCAGGGCTCATGCTGTGGATCAATCGGGCGTTCGCCGGGTCGTCAGCCCTGCCGATTGACAGATTTAGTTACCGATCCATCCGGGAATAGTTGGGCGCTTCCTTGGTGATGTAAATATCATGGGGATGGCTTTCCGTCAGGCCCGCGCCGGTGATGCGGATGAATTCGCCGTCCCGCCTCAGATCGTCAATGGTGGGGGTGCCGCAGTAGCCCATGGAGGACCTGAGACCGCCCATCAGCTGGAACACTGTTTCACTGAGGGCTCCCTTGTAAGGCACGCGGCCTTCCACGCCCTCGGGCACCAGCTTCTTGGCGTCTTCCTGGAAATAGCGATCCTTACTGCCGTTTGCCATGGCGGCCAGAGAGCCCATGCCGCGGTAGGTTTTGAAGGAGCGGCCCTGATAGATTTCCATTTCTCCGGGGGCTTCTTCCGTGCCCGCAAACAGGCTGCCCAGCATGACGGCCTTGGCGCCAGCGGCGATGGCTTTGGCGATATCGCCGGAATACTTGATGCCGCCGTCGGAAATGACGGGAATATTGTATTTATCTGCTTCTTCGGCGCAATCAGCCACGGCGGTGATCTGAGGCACGCCGATGCCCGCCACCACGCGGGTGGTGCAGATGGAGCCGGGGCCGATGCCCACCTTCACACAGTCCACGCCCGCGGCAATCAGATCATGGGTGGCGGAGGCGGTGGCCACGTTGCCGGCAAAGAGCTGAATATCGGGATACTTGACGCGAATCTTTTCAATGGTTTTCAGCACGCCCATGCTGTGGCCGTGGGCGGTGTCAATGGAAATCACGTCCACCTTGGCTTCCACCAGCGCGGCGATGCGCTCCATCACATCATGGCTGACGCCTACAGCGGCGGCACACAGCAGGCGGCCGTTTTCGTCCTTGGCACTGTTGGGATACTTGGTGGCTTTTTCGATATCCTTAATGGTGATCAGGCCCCGCAGGTTGCCTTCCGCGTCCACCAGGGGCAGCTTTTCGATGCGGTGCTCCGCCAGGATGGCTTCGGCGTTA
>ODAI011327696.1_pt1 | contig 14346 bp, 14 predicted proteins | sample 1539321 | NCBI WGS metagenome assembly ODAI01 (sample SAMN02144231, study PRJEB22623) | gut metagenome | biome: sheep rumen | host: Ovis aries | place: New Zealand
AACAAGCTATAGATGAGTATTACAGACAAGTCGGCGGAGGCTGGCTTTTTTTGTGGCAAATCCAGGAAAATGCATTTTTCTTGCATTTTTTCACCACTTCGGACGTGTAGTGTCTTTTTGAGGGTGTAATTTTGCAGCAAATTTCAAAATACGCACGATTATGTTGACTTATCAATTGTTAAAAATCGCCCCTGACGGAGGTCAGTTCGCAACCACTACCATTGGTATGTTGCTCGGTTTGATGGAAGTCGGTTTAGCTCTTTGGTTTATTGCTGCAACCATAGTAAATAGTTGAAGATATGGTAAAGCCTCTTAATCAAAACAGAACCCCGTTCGTAACTCCGGACGCAGAGAAACCGGATCTTGCTAATGGTCCATTCTTGTCATTCACCGGAGACAATGGAAGTGTTACATATATTCAGATGACGAATGACCGTTTCATCTGGTTCAAGCAAGTCAGTGCAGAAGGCATGTTACTCAACGTTACTACCTTTGATATAGGTTGTTCAAAATATGTAACGGACTATTTTGCTCAACGTCTAAAAGAGACAAAACTCTAATTTTTGCCCAGATTTTCGGACATTATGCAAAACCATTTGCATATGTCAGAAAAAAGTAGTAACTTTGTACCCGATTTTAAAGACATCGAATTCGAGGCGTTTAGAATTTAACAAATGGGGTATTAGCTCATCTGGCTAGAGCGCAACACTGGCAGTGTTGAGGTGGGGAGTTCGAGTCTCCCATGCTCCACGAACATAGGAGACTGCGGTTCTTAACCCCAGGAGGGCACGATTATTGCTAAGCAATTGACGAGTCCGCTATACTCCACTAAAAAAACATCGTAACATGTATAGCATTGAGCCTATGTCAGTCAAACAATTCGTGACTGACTCACAAATGAAATTGCCGCGTTTCCAACGCCGCTCAGTATGGGATGACAAACAGAAGTTTGAACTATGCATCAGCATATTTCAGGACTATCCAGTCGGGGTTGTTATTGTCAATAATGAGCCTGATTCTTCGTGGCTTCTTGATGGTCGTCAAAGACGAGCAACTCTTCAAGAAATGCGTGCAAATCCGAACTCACTTTATCTTTGGGCTAAGAAGTATATTGGCTTTAAACCCAATGAGGATGTTGGCACTTTAAAAGAGAAATACTGGGCAAAAGTTGAAGATTACTTGCAGAAGGACAAAACCGAAGATGAAGAACCAATTATTGAGACCGTAGAGGACGAAGAAATAGCAAGAGAAGAAGCAGCTTCTTTTAATGCGGATAAACAACGCAAAGGGCTTCAAACGTTGTTAGATGTTATATTGATGGTCCATCAACTTAAAGGTGAAGTTGGCGCATGGCAAAGAGCATTCGATTTCACCAAATACATGCGCCTTAAGTATGCGCCTAAGAGTAATAACAACAAAGTGGATCCAATTCGATTACGTGATTTCATACTAGGTATTATCAACGACAATGTGACATTAACGAAAGATGGTATTATTAACTACTATGAGGATGAGAGTGACATTCCCGATGATAAGAGACTTAAATTTGAAGCCGAGATTGATCACCGTTGGGAAGAGATTGTAAAAGTTATTGATACTGTAAAACGTTCTGAACGAATTCTACAAGAAGCAAATATTGGTTTTATCAAACTAACAAATGTTTCGCCTTTAGATGCTCAGAATATCTTCTCTCGTATCAACAGTGGTGGAACTCCTTTAAAAGCCGAGGAATTGCTGTCTGCCAAGCCATTTTGGAATGAAGAGATTTCAAGTAATGACCCCCGGTTGGCAGATATTGTCTCTAAGATGTACACAAAGTTAAATGTAGAAAGCCAGGAGGGAATTGTTAAGTGGGATGTAGCTGCCACATTACTGCCTCGAATTGACAAATATCATTTAGTCTTTGATGCTTACAAGGAAGCTTCAGCTAAAGGCGACTTAAATATCGAACAAGTTACTTTAGGATTTAAGTTACTTAGTGCATTGTATCAACACGGTATAACGGGACGACATGTCAGCGACCTTGAGAAAAATCGTAGTATCAATTGGAATCGTGATATTGATGAATTGGTAATAGATCTAAACTCGGTCTTTGACTTATTGCTAAATGACAATTTCTTCAAACATTGGAAGGCGTGGGGAAGACCATTTGCTAAGTTACTTGGTTCTGCTACTGCATTAGAGTTTGTTGTTATTGTATATGAAGATTGGGTTGAAAAAGATAAACCTACTGCAGGGGCTTCCGCTAAAGCGGTTCAACGAAATGCAAGAATACTTTTAGACCGGCTTATTGGAGAATACGGAACAGGTGCTTGGCTAGGCTCTGGTGACAAAAAAATGGCATATCATATTTCGCACCGTAACGATCGATTCCAAATAACCCCAAGGGAGATTTGGGAGAAAATTATTGAAGGAGCATGTCAAGGTGAATATAATGGCCAAAGACTTGCGAGAAAGCAAGTAACACCTTTATTGTACTACACTTACGTTCTGCGAGATTTATCTCCGTCTGAAATAGATGACATTACGTTTGACATAGACCATACTATTCCACAAGCATGGTTTGAAGACAATCAGTTAGCAAATGTCAAGTTAAAAGATAGTCTCGCTAATCTGGCTATTCTTCCCAAGAAAGAGAATATCAGTAAAGGCGAGAAACCGCTTAATTCAATTACCGATTCATGGCTTAGAGCCCAAATTGAGCAATATCTTGGAATCAAAGAAAGTGAGTTTGATTTCTATTCTGACATCACACATCTTGACGCCTTAAGGCAAAAGAAGCAAGAGATGTACATTCAACTCTTTGGAGATATTAGAGATAGTAAATTAGCATATTAAAAATAAGTGATTTATGGCATACAAAACAACACTCATCAATAACCGTCGTTACTTGGGTAATAAGTATCGTCTATTACCTTTCATTAGGCAAGTGGTGGATGAGCATTGCAACAATGTGTACATTGTCGCCGACCTATTTGCGGGTACTGGGGCCGTTTCTTCAGCTTTCCAAGACAGGACTGTTATCACGAACGATATTCTTTACAGCAATTACATCAGTAATACTGCATGGTTTAGTCCGCAAGATTACGATGAGCAAAAGATTATCCGTTTAGTAGAAGAGTATAACGAAAGGCAAATGACTACGGATAACTATATGTCTCGTAATTTTGCTGACACCTTCTTTTCTAAACAAGATTGCCGCAAAATAGGCTTCATTCGTGAGGATATTGAACGCAAGTTTAAGCATAACGAATTGAATGAGCGCGAACGTGCTCTGCTCATAACATCGTTATTATATGCCATGGATAAAATTGCTAAGACTTGCGGACATTATGACGCATATCGAAAAGGCGTTGAATATGACTTGCATTTAGAAATGTATGTGCCACAAGCACGGCACGACAATAATCCTGCCAATCAGTGTTTCAATGAAGACATCAACGTGCTCGCTCCACGCGTAACTGCCGACCTGGTCTATTTAGACCCACCATATAATTCTCGTCAGTATTGCGATGCTTACCATGTGTTGGAAAATGTGGCTCGTTGGGAAAAACCGGAAGTGTTTGGCGTGGCGAAGAAAATGGATCGAACTGCCCTGAAAAGTGCGTATTGCACAAAAGAAGCGACCGAGGCATTTGCTGATTTGATTGAGAATATCCATGCTCGATACATTCTCCTTTCTTACAACAACATGGAGAACAAAGGCAACGAACGTTCTAATGCTAAGTTGGCAGATGAAGATATTATGCGTATTTTACAGAACAAGGGCGATGTATTAGTGTTTAAAGAAAATTACAAAGCCTTCACTACGGGCAAGTCTGACATCCAAGATAACGCTGAAAGATTGTTCCTTTGTATTTGTCATTAACATGGCTCAATCACCTCTAAATTATACAGGTGGAAAGTTTAAGTTATTACCTCAAATTCTCCATCGCTTCCCACAAGATATCCATACTTTTGTGGACTTGTTTTGTGGTGGTGGAGATGTTGGAACCAGTGTCCCTTGCGAAAATGTGTTATTCAATGACATAGATTCTAATGTAACAGGCATATTGCACGCATTTAAGGCTCTTCCAAAAGAGGAAACTCTGCAGTTCATACAGAATACCATCGCTCAATTCCATTTGTCGGATTCTAGTACTAATGGATATGCTTTCTATAATTGTGATAGTGGGAAAGGATTAGGTGATTATAATCGAGAGCCGTTCAAAAATCTAAAAGATTATTTTAATAATCTGGAAAGGCGCGATTATCACTATTACGTTTTGTTGTATGTGGTAATTGTGTATAGCTTTAACAATCAAATTCGGTTCAACAAACAAGGGAAATTTAATCTTCCAGTTGGCAAAAGAGATTTTAATACCAAAATGCAATCAAAACTCAATGCTTTCATCGATCGATTGCAGGAAATGGATTGTGAATTCTCAAATGCTGATTTCCGTCAAATCAACATAGATCAACTTGAGGAACGAGATTTTGTCTATGCAGATCCACCATACTTGATTACTTGTGCCACTTACAATGAACAAGGAGGTTGGAATGAGGAATTAGAGCGTGCGTTGTACCAATACCTTGACGACTTACATGCCCACCATATACGATTTGCATTGTCGAATGTTTTATCAAGCAAAGGACGGGTGAACACAATTTTGCAAGAGTGGCTGGCACAAAATGCCCAGTACAATTGCCTACATTTGAACTATAATTATTCAAACTCAAGTTACCATACCACTGACCGCACAACCGGAAGTGATGAGGTGCTTATAATAAACTATTAATATGCCATTCGAAAACATTGCATTTAAGAGTTATTGCTGGTGTCTTGGAACAACCAGTTTTAGAACAAAGAACTTCAATAGAACTATTGAGGAGCAATTAGATTTGTTGAGCCAATTTTGGAAGAAACCTGAAAATAAGAATCAGGTTTGGCAAAATAATAACGACTTGCAAGAGAATTACTATTACTTCTTGCAGGATAATGGTTTTGTTGATGGCGATGCTCCAAGACCCGACAAAGACGCTCGTGAGAAAACATCTGGTCTTGTAGATATAGGACTTATTACCGCTAATCGCAGATTAACTGAAGCCGGTGAAGCATTATTGCAGATTAGCCGTTCACAGAATTTTGAAGGTAATAATATTCTTCAGATTGACGCTGATAGTTTTATTTACCTCAAACAGTTACTTAAGACTGATTGTGATGTTGATGGCAATAAAGTGCGCCCATTTATCGTATTACTGCGCATTTTGCTTGATGAAGTCTTAAATGGCTACATTTCAAAAGATGAATTTACTTACATACTACCTCTTTGTATCAATCGTACGGAAACAGAGGACGCATTAGCTGATATCAGAGACATTAGACGTGGCACTAAGACAATAGATGAGGCCATTATGGATGTCCTTATGCATATGAGTAATTATCGAGCAGCAAAGAGCCTCTTCCTAAACAATCCTGTTTCCGAAGGCTTAATTTGCACTATTGGTATGAATCGTAAGAGTAGAGATTACGATAGACCATACTATCCTGTGTATAGAGACTTATATCAGTTCTACATGGAAAGGGATCATCGCTCCGTCAAGAAATTACTGGATGATGTCAAGAAACTGAAACTAAAGACGGCATGGATGAAAGTGTTATTCACCACATCTAATAGAACTGCTATTTTATCAGATCCTCTCGGTTGTAGCAATGTTAACGAATTTACTCGTTGCACGAACGAGCGAGAGTTCAAAGAAGCTTTCTTTAATGTTATGCACCTTCTCAAAGCGAAGGCAACTCTGTCTGATTACTATGACCTGAACAAACGATATCTATCGACCGCTGATGTTCTTTTGTTTGAGGACGAAAAAGTCTCGTTAGATGTAATACCCAAACATTTCTTTGCTAATTGCATAGACGAACTTTATAAGTTAGCTTTTACATCCTCTGCAAAATTACAATTAAATTGTAAGTTAGAAGATATATCGCCATCCTTAATAATTCCGGAACAATCAATTATACAAGGTTTACAGTCGGACTACGATGTTGAGATTAGCGATATGCGTGAAGCTATGTCTCTTGTAGACAAGCAGAGATATGAACGCTTAAATTCTCTGATTGATGATAAATTCACAGATAATAAGATTATCGCTATGCTTGATTTGTTGGATGAACGTGACGATGAAAAATTAATGACTATGGTTACCGACAATGCTGACGCTCCAACTATCTTTGAATACATATTGGGTATTCTTTGGTATAAGCTGAGTGGAAGACATGGTAAGATTTTAGATTATCTCAAACTCTCCCTCGACACAAATCTCTTGCCTAAATCGCACGCCGCAGGTGGCGAGGCCGACATAGTCTACGAGTATGAAGAAACCAGTACCTATCCTGCGCATTGCTTGCTTCTTGAGGCCACTCTTGCAGACAAAAACAATCAGAGAAGAATGGAGATGGAACCTGTATCGAGACATATTGGTGGGCATAGAATTGCAAATAACAATCCTCATTCCTATTGTATATTCGCGACAAACACTCTCAATCCTAATGTAATAAGTGATTTTAGGCTTCGCAAGTACGGCATGTATTATGATCCGAATGACCCAAGTAAATATGTTGAAGGATTAAAGATTATTCCTCTAGAGACAAAAGATCTGCGGTCAATTATTCGCTTCCAAAAGAAATACCCGGAACTATATGTCAAGTTCGAAGAGGCATATCAAGACGACAAATACACAAATCCATTTGAATGGTGGATGAATTGTGTGCGTAAACCGATTTCCGCATAATGCCGTACTATCAATCAAATAATGGTGACTTCACTCTTATTAAGGGTGACACTATGCAAGAATTGCCTAATATCGAAGGGCAGTTCGATATGATATTCGCAGATCCTCCATACTTTATTTCCGGAGGAGGAAAAACGATTCGCGGTAAGCGTGTCGTAGTTGCCAATTTTGGCGATTGGGATAAGATTCGTCCTGATGAAGAAAAAGACGAATTCAATATGCAATGGCTGAAGAGTTGCCGTGATTTATTGAAACCGAATGGTACTATATGGGTAAGTGGTACATTCCATAATATTTATTCAGTGGGGCGTTGTCTCACTTCTCTTGGCTACAAAATATTGAATGTCATAACGTGGCAAAAAATTGATCCACCGCCTTCATTGACCGGAACAAGATTTAATTTTGCTTCTGAATATATCATTTGGGCAGCCAAATCTGAAAAAAGTAAGTATTATCTTAACTTTGAACTGATGAAGGCTATGAATGGGGGAAAACAGATGTCTGATGTTTGGAGGTTGCCTTCTGTAGGTCTGTGGGAGAAGAAATGCGGCAAGCACCCAACGCAAAAACCGCTCCGCTTACTATATCGTATAATTCTTGCTTGTACGCATGAAGGAGATACTATCTTAGATCCATTTGCAGGTTCATGTACGACCGGCATCGCAGCAAATCTTCTTGGACGAAAATTTATAGGAATTGATATGTCAGAAGAGTACTTGCAACTGGGTATCCGTCGTAAAGAAGAAATATCAGACCCTAAAATAGCTGAAAAATTCTTGCTAAAGATGCGAGAGAATCCAGAAGAGGTGACAGTACTTGTGAATCATGCTCGAAAGGAAACGCGTGAACTAATGATAGAGAAAGGAATTTGTTATATGCGAGCGGGTGAGAGCAATGGTTCTTTGCAAATAACACCTGGATTTGAACGGATGAGATACGTACTTCTTCATACAAATGGAGAAAATGCACAATTATTCCCCATTCAAAAAGGGAAAGAAGGTAAATTTTCCATATGGAAAAAAGAGACATTAGAAGAGCATGGCTTTCATCCGGAACATGCAGAGTATTATATTGTAATCCCATTTATAAATAAGCCGAGAGAATTCAAAAAAATGCCGAATTTGAAGCAACGAATAAATACGTATCTAGCAAAAGTAAGACCTCTTAGTGATTTTATTGGGATAAAGTAAGCATATAGATGAACAGACTTGTACTCATAGGAAACGGTTTTGACTTGGCGCATGGTTTGAAAACAAGCTATGCGGACTTTATCCATTGGTATAAAGCACATAGAGTGGAATTGTTAGGAAAAGAACATTCTAATGTCTCAAGTGACCCTTTGTGTACTATTCAATTAAAAGAGCGCCAAGCATTAAGTATTTATGCTTCTAATCTTTTCAGGGCAAATCGAAACTGGTCGCATGAAGACTTTTTTGATTACATCATGCAGAACTCTCATGAATTTAAAGTTACTTCTTCGCCTTTTTTCACAAGAATCATCAAGGGAATAGAAACGAAACGATGGGTGGATATTGAGGATGAATACTACAAATTACTAAGGGAATATGCTTTAGAATATGAGGTCAATGACGAAGCCAGACAAGCGTATATACAATCCTTAAACGAGCAATTGGACTTCATCAGAGATAAGCTTATTCAATATCTTACGGAAGTTTCTAAGAATCAACCAGGAAAAATCGAAAGTATTGAGAAAGCCATATATGCACCATTTGAACAAGAAGATATATCCATTGAGGGAGAGAACAAACTAAATGAGCATAAGAAATATCTTGAAGACCCTAAAAATGAACTTTCAATAGCAGATAAAATTGCAAAGTATGGCCTCAACGAATCCGAGACCAAGAATTGGGTTCAATGGTACAGAGAAACAAAAGATAAGAACTCCGTCTCTTATCCCCCAGTATTCTTGCTACCAAATGATATAATGCTCCTTAATTTCAATTATACCCCAACTACGGATTTGTACGCCAAGAGACAGGATAGTTTTGCGGATAATCATATTCACGGTGACATTGGTTATCCGTATAGTATCATATTTGGCTATGGAGATGAGATAGATGAGAATTTTAAGAAGCTCAAAGAATTGAATGAAAATGAGTGCTTAAGAAACGTAAAATCCATTCGTTATCAAGAAGCTCCAAATTATCGCGCAGTTTTAAGATTTATAGAATCAGCCCCTTTCCAAGTTCTAATTATGGGGCATTCCTGTGGTAATTCTGATAGAACGCTGCTCAATACTATTTTTGAACATAAGAATTGCGTATCCATTAAGCCTTACTATCACATAACAGACCAAGAAAAAGGAGCCAATAATTACATGGATATCGTTCAAAATATCAGCCGTAATTTCACTGATATGAAATTGATGAGAGATCGTGTTGTAAATAAAATGCAATGCAAACCTCTTGTAGAGAATTAAAGCATTTGAACATCAATAAAACATGCAGGCAAAGCAGCCAGAGAAGAAAACAGATAAAGAGAAATTGTTTGCTCGAATCCGAAATGAGAAGGTGACATTATTCATCGGCTCTGGTTTTTCTTTGAGTGCAGGAGCTCCCACTGCAAGCGCAATTATAGAAGCCATAAAAAAGGCTTGTCCAGAAATAAAACCGACAGAACTGAAAGATGTTGCAGAGGACTATGTACAACGGAATAATGATAATAAAGACCAACTCCTTAATATAGTCCAAAGTCTTTTCCCTGCTCATGCACAATGTGATGATAATCAGAAAGCCATAACAAGATTACCTCATTTCAAGAAGATATTTACTACCAATTACGATTCTTATATCGAAGATGCATATGGCGGGAAATGCCATGTAATTCGAGAAGAAAAAGATTTAGCAGAGTGCAATGATAATGTGGTACAAATATACAAGTTGCATGGCGATTTCGTGAATAAAGATGCCGTTGTTATCACTAATGAGGATTATAACGATTTCTTTGATCACAAAAAGAATTCTTTGATTTGGGCTCCGCTGAAATTAGCAATGATGCATAGTCATATGCTATTTATCGGTTATAGCCTTGATGATAGCAATGTATTCCGAATTTTGCAAAATATTGAGAAAATATTTGGCACTTCGCCTCGTGAAATGTATATGATTTCCCCTTCAACAGAAGATTATAAGGCAGATAGATTGAGGAAGCATAACGTTAAATGGATTCAAAGTACAGCAGAAACCTTTTTAAAAGAGTTGGAGCAGAATATTGAAGATAACATATTTGATGATTATCGTAAAAAGGCTGTTTCGCATAGGACATTTATTGAGTTCTGCCATTTTCACGATATTAATCCTGACATTAGGGAAAATGAGCAGAGCAACGAAGTTGTGAGTCTTCAAGGATATGCTGGGAAATCATTGAATCGGCAAATTTCAGTAAGAGCCACATATGACCCTTTGTCAAATTTCGATTTAGAGAAAACAGGTCCAATAAAGATTCCGGGATTAAAAGACGAAATATATGCGATAAAAGTTCCTAAGACGGAAATGTTATCGTTTGAGAGTCGTGCGAATGGGCTCAAAGAATTAGGATTAGAAAATATAACTAATTTCTATATAGTACCGTTGCCAGAAACTCAAAGAGTAAATATAAGAATCCCATCAAGGAATTTCATCGGAGGCATAGATTGTAAAAAACAACGAACGGGTACAAAGCAAGTGACATGTACCTTTGACTTTGACATATGCGTATTCAAGTTAATCATAAATTTAGAACATTACCATGAGGACGGACTAATGAATATTCACGTTCAAACCCAAATGAACGATGTATACAAAAGTCAAGAAAATGCATTACATTGGATAGAAGTAATTGATGCTATATATAGTGGCGAAACGGTAATATTTACTGAATTACCAGGAGTTCAGATTCATATAGCAGATGTCGACGATTATCCCAAAGGCATATACAAAGAATATTATACATTCATTAGAGAAATCGAGTTAAAGGGCAATGTGTCTTTTTCCAAATATAATAATTATACACCTCAAAGATTTGAGCAGGCTAAAAGATTGGCATATTGGTTCAATGAGCAAATTTTGTCATACGAATTAGGTCCAAATAATCGCGATATGGTATTCACCATAGATATCGTAGACTCGGATTGCGAACTTGTAAAGGCTAAAAAGAGTAACAAATGGGCACTCGCCTTAAACAGAGAAACTAAACCTTTTGATTTTAACGGATATACTTTTTGCATACCTTATGATTACGTCCTGTATGGTGATTGTTCTGTTATCAAAAAAGAACCTTTGCAGAATAATATGATTAGATTAACCCTCCGCAATAATAATGGATCTTATCAAGAAATACTTTCTTCAAGTCCAAAATTCGGAGATGAATCAGAAATGGATGTCATAATGGCAGATGTAAAATAAAACCATGCATATCTACGTCGCGTCCTCTTGGCGCAATACATATTATCCCGATGTCGTAAAAGCCTTGCGTACAGCAGGTCACGATGTGTACGACTTTCGTAACCCGCCGTCAGGTGATCCGGGATTCCATTGGACCGACGTAGATGAGCATTGTGCTGATTGGACTCCCGCACAATACCAAGCAAACCTTACACATCCACTTGCCGAACGTCAGTTCAAGAACGATATCGAAGCAATGTCCGCTTGCGATGCTTGCGTGCTGGTATTGCCTTGCGGACGCTCCGCGCACACCGAAGCAGGATGGTTTGCCGGACAAGGCAAACCCGTCTATGTCCTCATCCCCGACAAAGACAGTTTTGAACCCGAACTAATGTACAAACTCTTTACCAAGGTTTGCATCAGTTTAGAAGAGTTGATTAATAACATTCTATAAATCCTCATGCCAAAACATCATGGCAGCACAGAATAAATTATTTCAACGGTTGATATGGTTGGCAGATACGGTGTATTCGGCGAAGCATATCACGATGGACGAGATAGACAGTCGGTGGTCAAAATCGCCGTACAATGACGCACATGAGTCGCGGTACGGCAAGCGCAATTTCAGTCGGCATAAAGACACGATAGCCGAGTTATTCGGCATCGAGATCGTGTGCGACCGCTCGACCAATACCTACTCCATCAACGACGTATCGCGTGCGTCCGGTTCGGATGTGCGTGCGTGGATCATCAACACGTTTGCGCTCAACAACCTGACCAATATATCTGCCGGCATGCGGGATCGAGTTATATTCGAGGAGATACCCGAAGGCATGCGGTATCTGAGCACCATCATTAATGCGATGAAAGACAGTCGTAAGTTGGTAATGTCGTACCAAGGTTTCAAGCGAACCGAACCGCATACTTTCCTACTCGACCCGTACTGCCTGAAGGTCTTCAAACAGCGGTGGTACTTGGTAGGTAAGCCGGAAGATCACCCGGAAGAGAAAGAGCCGCGTGTGTATGCGCTTGACCGCGTGAAAGATCTGGCTGTAACGGATAAGGCCTTCCATCTGCCGGCCGCCTTCAAAGCGGCGACTTTCTTCGAGAACCAGTTCGGTATCGACCGCTCCAAGACAAAGGCAGAGAAGATACGCGTCAAGGTGAGTGCGTACGATGCGAACTTCCTGATCTCTCTGCCGCTTCACGCCAGTCAGCGCGTGATTGAGAGTAACGATGAGTACACGGTCTTTGAATACCGATTGGCACCGACGTACGACTTCATCATGGAGTTGCGCAAGTTCGGTTCCAAGATGGAAGTGCTGGCGCCGCAGTCACTAAGGGAAGAGTTTGCGAAAGAAGCGGAACATTTGGCACAAATGTACTCATGATATAATTTGTCCAAATTAAATTTGGACGCAATGAACAAAGAAAGGAAAAACGTCCTTTTGGTGTATTTCGGCACGCCCCAAAGGGTTCCCTCCGAAATGACAGAGAGATAAGGGGCACAAATTTTAGCAAGGGCAGTAAATGCCCTTTTTTTATGCCTATATAGTTCGCTCTTATACAAGTATAAAGCACCCTATCTAAGCCTAAAATATAGAGTGACTCTATTTTTGCTAAAATTTGGCCAGAGAAAGCATTTTTTATGTTCTTAGGACGTGTGGTGTCTTTTGTTCTTTGTACCTTTGTCGTCGGAATGATTGCAAAGAGATACATGATGTATGCACACGTTAATACTGACTATACTGGTAGCACTTGTTGCGCTCCTTATCAGCGTCGCTATTATCGCGTATCTCGTTTACAAGAATAACAAACTACAAAATATAATTCGTACTATGGAAGAAGAAAAGAGAGTAACGAACATCGGTTACAACGTCGAGCAGATGACGATTAACATGAGCGGCGGGACACTGGTACAACATGCGGACTTGGTGCAAGCAAGCGGCGAGGTGGTGGTGGAGAAGCCTTCAAAGGTCAGTCATCAGTGTTCAGAGGGTGGCGGCCAGACTGCCTTTTGTGCGTACCTTGTGCCGGAGAAGATAGCAGAGATGGGTATATGCACTATGGAACAGGCAGAGACAGAACTGAAGGCGGAATCAGAGAAAGATGCCAAGCATTTTGCGGCATACCTGCGTAAGAAAGAGAAAGCCGGTATTCTGCATTTTCACGGTGACACCAAGAAGCAGATTTTAGCTTCGTTGCAGGCACATTTTCCCAACATGAAACGGTATACGTACAATAACTTCATCGCCTATTTTTGATTTTGTTCGATTGGGTTTCATTGGGCTGATTTTATGCTATTTTGAACCGCTTTTGGGTTCTCATTTGTTTCTCATTTGTTTAGGGACTTCTTTTAACGAGGAAGTCCTTTTTTTGTGCGACCTTTGCAGCGCTTTTCGGGGAAAGAGTCTCTCAGAACGAGTGTTCATTGGGAGTGTGTCTGCTCGATATTAGCCCCCGAGAAGTGATGCTTATGCGTAAACAAAAAATTAAGATTGTAGAGTACGCGCAGAGTGCAGTTGATTCGAAGATGCTCGTGGCGTACACAGCTAACGGTGGACGATTGGATCTCTACCCTTGCGACGTGCCCTTAGAGCGTTGCCGTACCAAAGGTAGGCTATTCGTCACCGGTAGCGGTCTGTTCTTCTCGCTCACCAAGCGTCGCGGACTCAAACAAGTTTTCGAGAACTTCGGTCTCGCCCGTCGCACACCCGGAAGGCATTGTCACAACGGCGTTCGCGGTTGCGACTACCCACAGATGCGCGATTATGGGTTGGTGTATTGTCATATCCTCGTTTGTACGGCCTTCCATGGACCTCGACCGGTGGTAAACGGCGTTGTGTACCAGTGCGACCATAAGAACGGTGACGTCATGGATTGGTCGAAGGACAATCTGGAATGGGTGACACCGCACGAGAATGCCAAACGACGCGCGATTCTCAGAGCACTGCGGATGAGCGGTCGAGACCCGAGGAAGATGGCGTACGCCGAGTTAGATGAGATATTCCGGAAATACCGGTTGGTGGACGGGGCAAAGCAGATTGAGTATGAAATGAGTCATCATTGCGAATGTTAAGCCGACATTCGATGTCGGGACAAATGACAAAGAAACGCCGGATAATATCCGGGACAATTAACAAAACTCGCGGGATGGTATCCCGCACAACAAACATAGAAGAATTATGAA
>ODAI012960868.1_pt1 | contig 14345 bp, 10 predicted proteins | sample 1539321 | NCBI WGS metagenome assembly ODAI01 (sample SAMN02144231, study PRJEB22623) | gut metagenome | biome: sheep rumen | host: Ovis aries | place: New Zealand
GAAGTCTTACAAAAGACTGATGAGGGACACCCCCCAGCCCCCTCTCAGAGGGGGAGAGCGGTGAGGGGAGGGGGGTAAGGGGTTAGTGGTGATTTCCTATTTTTAAGATTGGTTAAAAATGCACTCGAAGCGCAATAAACATCTATATCTCTTATTTCCAACCATTTACAATATACTTATCGGAGGCAAGTAAAGGTAATCCAAGAGTAAAGCAAGAGGCAAGTAAGGGTCAACTCGGACTCTTTTGCCAAAAATGGATGTACGATTATTAAGATTTGCCTCTAAAGTAAGCAGGCGAGTTACTTGCTGCTTTTACGCCGGTTACAATCCCTGCATAGCATTTGACAGTTATCCGGTGTAGTATGACCACCTTGCGACCAAGGCGTAATATGATCGGCTTCCATCTGCTCAATCTCAAAATGCTTGCCGCAAATAGGACAGATACCTTTCTGCTTCTCATACTGGCGTCGTTTGGTGTTGCCGTCAAACGCGCGAATCTGCAAATGCCGCTCATCGGCATCAAACACATACCAATAAATGCCTTTCTGATTGCCGACATCGGAATCTTGGATAAGTGCAGAGATGCGTTGCTCCATTTCCTCTATGTTAATGTGCTCCTGCCCGTATTTATTGTAGATAGCGCCCCAGTCCACACCTTTCATTACGGAGCGGTACTTGAACTTTGCTTGCACCCAATTTATGACTTGCTGGAAATAAAGCCAAAGCGCTGTAGCGTCGGAGTCTTTGATGGAGTGTTCCGCCATGTATTGCTCTATCTGCCCACCGCTAATCCAGTCCAGAACGGTCTCTAAATAATCTTGCTGAATAGGCGAACCTGTAAGGTATTTATTGCCCATAAGGTACGCACCGCAGTTGGATTTGGAGAAATACCGCTTGGCGTCACTCAGCCACGGCGAAGCATATACGGCATTCAATAGTTCTTGGTTCGTCAGTTTCTTTCCGGCTATATTGATGGTCTTGAACCATTTTAATTTCTCTTTGTCCGAACCGGTACAACGGTAAATATACAACTCATAGTTGAGAATCTGCTCCTTTTCTTCTTTGGTCAGATTGTCGAAATAGCGGAACAAGTGCGCAAAGTCGCCATTCACATACTGGCAAATAGAAACCGTGCGTTGCTGACCGTCTATGATTTCAAAAGTGCCATCATCGTTAACCGACCAATACATCACATTGAGCGGAAAATCCTGCGTAATGGTATCAATTACTGCGTCCCGCTCTTTGTCGTTATAAACGAACTCACGCTGAAACGGCGGACGCACGTCTAATTTGCCACCGTAGGCTTTTACGCCTGCTTCTTGATTGTCCACGTAGCCTTCTGTCAGCTCGCGAACGGTAATTTTGTGTAATTCTATTTTCATGGGACTTTTTTGTTTTTCAAAATTATTGTTGGGCGGGCAATTCAATTGCCCTGAAAAAGAAGAAAGATAGCGGGCAATACAATTGCCCTACAAATAGACGAAGATTATCTCTTGCGACGAATTAAAATACGGGCGTAAAGTTTAGTTACTCTATAGCCTTCTTCTGTGAGATATTTTCCTTTCTCATCTCTAATATATAAAAGGAAATCTCTTTTATCTGAGCAATACTCTCCTGTTTCGGGATTGCGGAACTTGCCGTATTTCTTTGTAGGTGTGAAATTATCTTCTCCGACTCCCAAAGTAACGATCTCAAACTGGTCTGGATTGTATTTGTCCATAAAAGTAATAGGGACTCCCATTAAACCGTCATAGTCCATTGGAATGTCTGATGTGGAGTTAACATTTATTGCATCATAATTATCATAAATAGGATATTCTTCCGGAGTATAATGTTTATATAAAACTAACTCTTCGTGACGTTGAGGATAGTCTAAGTTAGTAAACCACCTTATGCCCACTACGCGAATATATCTATTCCCATTTTCATCTACTCGTAATGATTTTGAACGGACTTCATATGTTGGAGGTATTTTGAATTCTCTATCTCCGCTATGTACACTTGCACCTAACCACATTTTATTTTCTTTTATTAGTTGGAAGCATTCCTTATAAGAGATTGCATTTTGATTGCCGATAATAAGGAATTTTTTGTCATATTTGACAAGTTGGGCGAGGTATTCACGGAATAAAGAAAAAGGAGGATTCGTAACAACTATATCTGCTTCTTTCAGTAATTCGATACATTCTTGTGAACGGAAGTCACCATTTCCTTTGAGAATAGAAATGACATTCTTGTCATTTTGCATGAGGTACTTTACATCAGCAAGATTAATTGCGCCATCTCCATTTACATCTGTAACTTCGGTTATTTCTACTTTATAGGCAATCTTCTTCGGATCATCAACTGTGTCACCGAAATCCAATAATAGTTCATTACCGGAAACAGGCGAACCATTATAACAAGTAGCAATCAGTTTTTTCAAACCGAGAGCATTAAAATTTAGCGCAAAATATTTGAAGAAATTACTTTCATAAGGATCATCGCAATTACACAACACCACTTTTCCTTGAAAGTGTGGCTTGTAGTACTTGAGTTCTTTTTCTATATCCACTAATTGTGTATAGAACTCATCTTGCTTGGCGACTTTAGCTTGTTTAAGGTCTGATTTTGCCATAGATTGATAGTAGTTTTACGCAAAACTATCAATCCGTACTGCATGCGAAAAGAAAAGTGAGTTTCTTTTCGTGTCATGCCAAGGCACCCTGCCAGGAACCTTACTTATATACTCCAAGAAACTCACACAATGAGCCTATTATGGAGTATATAAGTATACCCGGGAGGTACACTCATAATTATTATTTCAAAGTCTTATTCCATGAAACTTGGCAGGGTTTCGGCAGACACGAAATAATAGTAATGCTATTTGTTTATATGTTATCGCGCAACGCTTTGCGCTTGTCTTTATGTCTTTATGTCTTTTATCTTTTCGCTTATGCCGGAGTGCTCGTAAGCACCGTCGGCAAGCGACGAGGGTCGCAAATGATTTAGCGGTGCAAAATTACGAATAAAAATTGACATACGCAAGAGAAAAGTGAAAAATGAAAGGTGAAAAGTGAAAAAAACTTGCGTATATGGAAAAAAAGCAGTATCTTTGCACAAAATCTCAAATTATAATTCTTATGGACAGACAAGAACTTCGTAAGCTTATTGCTATTTGGTTTGAAGAGGATATCCGCGACGGTGACCACACCTCGCTCAGTTGTATTCCGGCAGCTCAGATGGGCTGCCAGCAGTTGATCATCAAAGATACCGGCGTGCTGGCAGGCGTTGAGGTAGCGAAAGAGATCATTAACTACTTCGACCCCGAGTGCAGGGTGGAGCAGTTCCTGCACGACGGCGATCATGTGAAGCCGGGCGATGTGGCGTTCAAGGTGTATGGCAAGGAGCTGAGCCTGCTCCAGATCGAGCGTACGATGCTCAATATCATGCAGCGGATGTCGGGTGTCGCCACCACGGCGCACAGGTACCAGAGCCTGATTGAGGACACGGGCTGCCATGTGTTAGACACGCGCAAGACGACTCCCGGACTGCGGTATTTGGAGAAAGAGGCAGTGGCGCTCGGCGGCGGCATGAACCACCGTATCGGACTCTTCGACATGATCCTGCTCAAGGACAACCACGTGGATTTCGCAGGCGGTATTACGAATGCGCTGACCCGCGCACGCGACTACCTGAACGCCAAAGCGGCGGAAGGAGATGCAGAGCGGTTCCTGAACATGAAGATAGAGATAGAGGTGCGTAACTTCGACGAGATCCGCGAGGCGCTCGCAACGGGTATTCCCGACCGGATCATGCTCGATAACTTCACGCCGGAGAAGACGCGCGAGGCGGTGGAGATGATCCGGGAGTGGGAGCGGTCAGCCGGTCGTCATATGGAGATCGAGTCCTCCGGCGGTATAACGATCGATACCATCCGTTCGTACGCCGAGCAGGGCGTGGATTTTGTATCCGTCGGCGCACTCACCCACAGCTACAAGAGCCTTGACATGTCGTTCAAGGCGGTGAAATAGGCGAAAAGGTTAGAGGTTATAGGCTAAAGACTATTTCAGCCAAGTTTTGGGATTGAGTCTGGTGCCATCGGGTAAAATGGGTTTCCGGAGAACGGAGACCCATTTTGGTCTTCCTACGGAGTTGTCCTGAGACTTATATTCGTAACTGTTCGGACACGGGTTCTCGGGGTCAAACTCCGGTCGTTTCCGTATCAATCCGGTGCTCCAGCCCTCGGGATTAAGCACTCCTTCGTCCCACGTGGTGTACGCCCAGACCGTCTCGCCCCAGCTCCGCCACGGGCGGGCTAAGTAGACCGCTTCGCTGACAGAATACAGACCGGCTGCGCCTGACAGACTGTCCTTCGGACTGACAGACCGATTTACTAACTCATCCTCGGTAGCCAAACGTATATGGCATTTGTAGAAGAGCAGCCCGCGACATTTACCATTTGGACATGTACCATTTACCATTTCTCCCGAGCGGCCGGCGGCGATGTAACATTTATCGCCCTTCTCTCCGTTGATATTTGCTACAATAGTAGCCTTGTTGACGCTCATCGCCATCGCTCCGAAGATGAAATCCACTCCGCCGGCAAGGATTCCTCCTTCCCAATAAATAGAGGCTCCCTGATCGCCGTAGAGTACGTCCTGACGACCTACAGCGCGGCAGTTCTTGAGATGCGCGTTCTTGGCTGTCCCGGCAAAAGAGATGGCGCTTGCGCGCTCGCGGTAACGCTTCTTTTGTACCTCCGTCGAGCCCACCTCTTTCGGGCGGACGGGCATTGCTTTCTTCGGGCGCTCTTTCTCCGTCCAGGGCATGTCGGACTGCGATATATCAACCAGGCTGTCAGCGGCTTCGAGGTCGCAGACATAGAGGTTAAAAGAGTTCTCGAAGATGATATTCTCCGCCCGGAAATCGGGCGCTGTGACGAGTACAGACGCGTTCCAGAGCCGCGTGCGGCTGCCGCCGTAATTGACGGTATTGCCCATCGAGCGGTACTGGTATCCGTGACCGTAGTACCAAGTGATGCGCACCGCGTCCGGGTCGCACTCCACGCCGTGGTTACGAAGCGCGATGGAGGGTTTACGGGCGGCGTTCTTCAACGTCACCCCGGGCACATCAATGGTCAGTTCTTCGCGGTAAGTCCCCGGCTGAATGAGTATAGTCGTACGCTCGCCTCGTGCCGTATAGACGGCACGTGCGGAATCTAATGCGGTCGTGATACTTCCGCCCGGAAAGACGTGAAGCACCAAGGAAAGAATAAATGCAAACATAAATTTGAGCCACTTCCCGGACTCGAACCGGGGACCTACGCATTACGAATGCGTTGCTCTACCAACTGAGCCAAAGTGGCGGCGCGTTCGGCAACAAGTGTGCAATGGTCGATACCGCTTCGCTAAATCGACGGGCAACTTGTGCCTCCGCTCTTCGGTCCACAAACACTCCGCTGGTTTGTGTCCCGAGGGAACCATGCGGGGAGCTGAATTCTCGAAAAGCAGGTGCAAAGGTACTACATTTTTTTGAATTGTGCAAATTTTTTTGCAATTATTTTGCATATTTGGTATAATTTTTGTACCTTTGCAGGCGAAAATGAAGAAAATAAGTATAATATTATTTCTTTTGTCCTTATCTTCAGGACTTGTTGCGCAGACCCATACGCGTGTCTATAATGAACACATACGCACGTTGCGCGCGCCGCGCGAGATAATGCTTCTGGAGGAACAGACGCCGATGGAGATCTCGTTCGATGAGATGAGCCACGATGTGCATCTATACACCTATACGGTGCAAATGACTGATGGCGGGCTCACCAGTGGCGAATATCTGCAGGGATTTCCCACAAAGGATATTACCGACTATGAACACTCGCTCAATACCAGCCGCGAATATACCCATTACTGGTTTGAGTTCCCGAACGAAGAGATGCGCCTCACCAAGAGCGGCGACTACCGCCTGACAATCTATGAGGACGGCGATATCGCCAACAAGGTAGCTGAAGTGGATTTTGTAGTTGTAGAGCCGATGGTGAAGATAGATGCCAAAATACGTGCCAACACGGATATAGAGTTCAACGGCCGTTTCCAGCAATTGGATATAGACATCAATACCGCTGCGCTGAACGTACGGGATCCAAAGGAGGTGAGGGTAGTGGTGACACAAAACAACCGCACGGACAATGCCGTGACCATTGACCGGCCCACGTATATCGAGCCCAACCGGCTCCGCTATATTAACAACAAGGCACTCATCTTCGAGGGTGGCAACGAGTACCACCATTTCGATGCTTTCTCCCGTTTCTACGCCGGTACAGGTATCGACCGCGTGTACCACGAGATGGGCGATTACCATGCGCTTCTCTTCACCAGCGAGATCACGAGAGGCCAGTATATCCACCAGTACGATTCGGACGGCCGTTTCGTGGTGAATGCCGAGCGTACGGGCGACCCTGACACCGAAGCGGAGTACATGTGGGTCTATTGGAACCTACCGGTTGAAAAGCCCTTCTTGGACGGATCGCTCTATATGGGCGGCGAACTCTTTGGTAACGAGTTGGGCGTACGCAATAGGATGCAGTACGACCCGGAGACGAAGAGTTATTGGCTCACCGAACTGGTCAAACAAGGCGGATATGACTACCAATACTGGTTCTCCGGCAAAGGCACGCAAAACAAAACTACCACCCAGCGAGTGGATGGTAGTTATTGGCAGACGGAGAATGAGTACGCCATCTATGTCTATTGGCGTCCTTTCGGCGCGCGCTATGACCGGTTAGTCGGCGTACAGATTATCCATTAGTCGATACGCAGGAAATCGCCGCGACGGTTGAATACCAGCTCCATGTCGTTATTCAGCTCTACCTTCTGGCTCAAGGATTCACTCTTGAACTCTGTGATAGTAGCATGAGGGAAAGTGCCGCGGACATAGTTCAGCACCGGTTCCGGCACGAGCACATCAGGTACGCCTGCTGCGCTTTTGATCTTGTGCAGTTGACCGTTCTCATAATACTCCATTTTTGTGCCGTCAGCCAGCAGAAACTCGTACTTGTCCTTACCGATGGTTTTCTCGCAGGTTATGTATTGCACCAAAGTGTCGGAGTAATTCTTCAAGACAGCGGATTTAACCATCTCCGGAAGATTCTGGAAAGCAATAGGTTGCTTGCCTCTCGCGTATGCAGAAAGGCTGAAAACGCCGATCAGCAACGCTACTAAAGTCATCTTTTTCATAAATGTATATGTATTTAGTTATTTTGCCAAACGCTCTTTGATTGCTTTGCTCTCTGCCTCGTAGCCCGGTTTGTCAAGCAGTGCGAACATGTTTTTCTTGTATGCCTCTACGCCCGGTTGGTTGAACGGATTGACATCGAGTACATAACCCGAGATACCGCATCCGCGCTCGAAGAAATAGATGAACTGACCGATATTGAACTCGTCAATGCGCTCGAACTCGATCAGGATATTGGGAACACCGCCGTCGATGTGCGCCAGACGCGTACCGAGTTCAGCCATCTTGTTCACCTCATCTACACGCTTGCCGGCGAGGAAGTTCAGTCCGTCAAGGTTCTCCTGATCTTCAGGAACAAGCACTGTCTTGTTGGCTTTCTCGATCGAAATCACGGTTTCGAAGATGGTGCGCTCGCCGTCCTGTATCCACTGACCCATGGAGTGCAGGTCGGTCGTGAAATCTACGGAAGCAGGGAAAATACCCTTGTGGTCCTTACCCTCGGACTCACCGTAGAGCTGTTTCCACCACTCGCTGAAATAATGCAGTTTGGGGTTGAAGTTCACGAGGATCTCGATTTTCTTGCCGCTCTGATAGAGGGCGTTGCGGATAGCGGCATACTGGCATGCGGGGTTCTCGGCAAAAGGCACTTTCACATCCGTTGCTTTCTCCATCTCCTGTGCTCCGCGTACAAGTTCGCGGATATCACCGCCGGCCACTGCAATCGGCAGCAGACCCACCGGAGTGAGTACCGAGAAACGGCCGCCCACATTATCGGGAATCACAAAAGTCTTGTACCCCTCTTTGGTTGCGAGCGAGCGGAGCGCACCTTTGGCGCGGTCGGTAACAGCTACAATGCGGTGCTTTGCTTCCTCTTTGCCCACTTGCTTCTCCAGCATGGTTTTCAGCAGGCGGAAAGCAAGAGCGGTCTCGGTTGTTGTACCCGATTTGGAGATATTGATGATACCGAACTGCTTGTCTGCGAGGAACTCCATCAGCTCAGCTAAATACTCCTCGCCGATATTGTTGCCGGCATAAACGACATACGGGTTCTTGCGGTCTTTGGCTACGAAGGCGTCAAAGGACGAACTGAGTGCCTCATTCACAGCGCGTGCGCCGAGGTACGAACCGCCGATACCGGCTACAATGACTACTTGGCAACGGCTGCGGAGCTCGTCGGCAGAGGCCTGCACTTCCGACAGGAACTCATCCGTGATAGAGGAGGGCAGATGTACCCATCCAATGTAATCATTGCCGGCTCCCTGTCCGTTCTCCAACAGCTCGTTGGCTGCCTCCGTTTGTGACTCCAGTTTCTTCAGTGCGTCTGCTTGTACAAAGCACGCAGCGTTTTTAAGAGTTAGTTTCATGTTTATTGTAATTTAGAAGTTAATGACTTGATAATCGGTTTTGCTTTCTGTTTGTTGTAGAGGATCTCGTACATCGCATCTACGATAGGCAGAGCTACTTTCATCCGTTGGTTCGTCTCGTAGATGGCCTTGGTTCCGTAAAAACCTTCGGCTACCATCTCCATCTCCATCTGTGCGGCTTTGACGGAATAACCGAGACCGAGCATCTGTCCGAACTGCCTGTTGCGGCTGAACTGCGAGTAGCCTGTGACGAGCACATCGCCTAAATAACCGCTCTGGGTAATGTCGCGCGGCACATTGCTCATGGCTGTCGCAAAACGGTGGATCTCCTGAATGGCGTTCGACAAGAGTACCGCCTGGAAGTTGTCTCCGTAATGGAGTGCCTGGCACATTCCTGCGGCAATAGCATAGATATTCTTCATCACAGAGCTGTATTCCAGCCCGATGACATCGCTTGAAATGGTAGTATGCACGTATGGAGTCTGGAACAGTTTAGCCCAGACCTCCGCGTTCTGCCGGTTCTCGCAGCCGATGGTCAGATAGGACAGACGCTCCAGCGCAATCTCCTCCGCATGGCACGGACCGGCGATTACGCCTAACTGGTCGAACGGAATCTTGAAACGGTTATGCAGATAGTCGGTGACAATCACGTTGTCATCAGGGATCATGCCCTTCACAGCCGAGATAACGACCTTGTGGGTCATGTCACGACGGATCTTATTGAGCGACTGTTTGACATAAGGCGATGGAATCGCGAGAATCAGCACATCCGACTGTGCTACCGTCTGGTTGATGTCTGACGAGAAATGAATCCGTCCCACATCAAAACTGGCGGCTCCGAGATAAGTCGGGTTCTTGCCGGTGGCGATAAACTCGTCAATCACCTCCTGACGGCGGATGAACCAGTTGATATCACCTTGGTTCTGCATGACTATCTTAGCCAATGCGGTCGCCCACGACCCGGAACCCAATATTGCTACTTTACGATACATGTTTATTTGGTACTTTGTACTTGGTCACTTAGTCTCTTATTCCGGACGCATCGTCGGGAACAGTAGCACTTCCTGGATGGTCGGTTGTCCGGTCATGAGGATTGCCAGACGGTCGATGCCGATACCGATACCGGATGTAGGCGGCATGCCGTATTCCAGTGCGCGCATGAAATCGTGGTCAATCACCATTGCCTCGTCGTCGCCCTTGTCGGCAAGTTTCATCTGCTCTACGAAGCGGTTGTATTGGTCGATCGGATCGTTGAGCTCGGAGTAGGCATTGGCTAACTCTTTGCCGTTCACCATGAGCTCGAAACGCTCGGTTAGACCGGGTTTGGAGCGGTGCATCTTGGTCAGCGGGGACATCTCGACTGGGTAGTCGGTGATGAAAGTCGGCTGAATGAACGTGCCCTCGCAGGTCTCGCCGAAGATCTCGTCAATCAGCTTACCCTTACCCATGTGTTCGGTATCTTCTACGCCGAGTTTCTTTGCCTCTGCGCGGATGGCTTCTTCGTCCATGGAAGCGAGGTCCAGACCTGTTTTTTCCTTGATGGCATCGAGGATAGGCAGCCTTCTGTACGGCGCTTTGAAATCAATCTCGTTCTCGCCTACTTTGACTTTGGTGGTGCCGTTGACAGCGATGGCGATCTTCTCCAACAGCTGCTCCGTGAAGCCCATCATCCAGTTGTAGTCCTTGTATTGCACATACAGCTCCATGCAGGTGAACTCGGGGTTGTGGCTGCGGTCCATGCCTTCGTTGCGGAAGTTACGGCCGATTTCGTATACGCCCTCGAAACCGCCTACAATCAGCCGTTTCAGATACAGCTCCGTCGCGATACGGAGGTACATGTCCACGTCGAGCGAGTTATGATGGGTAATGAACGGACGGGCGGAAGCGCCGCCGGCTATCTGCTGCAGAATAGGGGTCTCCACCTCGGTGTAGCCCGCCTCGTCAAACACCTGACGCATCGTGCGCAGAATAGTAGCGCGTTTGAGGAAGGTGTCCTTGACACCGTCGTTGACCACGAGGTCCACATAGCGCTGGCGGTAACGCTGTTCAGGGTCGTTGAAGCCGTCGTATGCCACGCCGTCTTTGTATTTGACAATCGGCAGCGGACGGAGCGATTTGGCGAGTACCGTCAGTTTCTTGGCGTGTACGGAAATCTCGCCCATCTGCGTACGGAAGACGAAACCCTCAATGCCGATGAAATCGCCGATATCCAGCAGTTTCTTGAAGACCACGTTGTACATCTGCTGCTCCACGGTCGTTGCTTGTTCGCCCTCGGCGACAGCCTCCTGTATATCGTCCCTGCTCACATACACCTGGATACGTCCCTTGGAGTCCTGGATCTCAATGAAAGAAGCCTTGCCCATGATACGTTTGCTCATCAGACGACCCGCAATACGCACTTCGTCACCCGTGTGCCATTCCTTGTCTGATTGCTGATTGCTGAGAGCTGACGGCTCATCCACAAACCCCTTCTTGATATCCGTTGAATACCCTGTTACTACATACTCGGCGGCAGGGTAGGGATCAATACCCATCTCGCGCATCGTCTGCAGGCTCTGCCTCCGCACTTGTTCTTGTTCGCTTAAATTTTCCATTATCTTTTTTATTATATTTAGTCCTGTTTTTAAGGCATTATGTGCGTTTTGGCGCATAGTACCCATTTTCGGTGCAAAGGTAATACATTTTTTCCACATACGCAAATTTTTTTATAAAAAATGTACACGCGCTTGCGTATATGAGATTTTTTTTGTACTTTTGTGCCCGATTTTAGTTTGCCGTAAAAGGTACAAAATGCGAATCACAAATCGTTAAACCACAAAAGTATTAGTCTTATGGACAAACAAACAAAAGCGTACGTGGATCAATTTATGGCTGAATTGATCGCCAAAAACCCCGGTGAGAACGAGTTTCACCAGGCAGTAAAAGAAGTAGTGGAGTCGGTGGCTCCGATGATTATGGCGTATCCGTATCTGCGCGAGCAGAAAGTGATGGAGCGTATCGTGGAGCCCGAACGCGTGATCATGTTCCGTGTGCCGTGGATGGACGACCAGGGCGAAGTGCAGATCAACCGCGGTTTCCGCGTGCAGATGAACAGCGCCATCGGTCCGTACAAAGGCGGTATCCGTTTCCATGCCTCTGTCAATCTGTCCATTATGAAGTTCCTCGCCTTCGAGCAGACCTTCAAGAACGCGCTGACGACGCTCCCGATGGGCGGTGCCAAGGGCGGTTCGGACTTCTCGCCGAGAGGAAAAAGCGACGCGGAAGTGATGCGTTTCTGCCAGAGTTTTATGACAGAACTCCAGCGTCATATAGGGGCTGACACCGACGTGCCGGCAGGCGACATCGGCGTAGGCGGACGCGAGATAGGTTATATGTTCGGCCAGTACAAGCGGCTGCGTGACGAGTTCACGGGTACGCTGACCGGAAAAGGCCAGATGTGGGGCGGCAGTCTCATGCGTCCGGAGGCGACGGGTTACGGAGCTTGCTATTTCGCAGAGGCGATGTTAGCAACACGGGGCGAGAGTTTTGAGGGCAAGCGCGTCTGCATCTCCGGCGCCGGAAACGTAGCGCAGTTTGCTGCGCAGAAAGCAATGCGTCTGGGTGCCAAAGTGCTCACTCTCTCCGATTCCAACGGGTTTATCTACGACGAGGAGGGACTCAACGAGGAGAAACTGAACTATGTATTCGAGCTCAAGAACGTCCGCCGCGGGCGTATCAAAGAGTACGTGACCAAATATCCGCAGGCGAAATACTTCGAGAACGAGCGTCCGTGGCGTATCCCCTGCGACATCGCTATGCCGTGCGCGACGCAGAACGAGATAGAGAAAGCCGATGCGGAAATCCTCGTTAAAAACGGTTGTTTCTGCGTTACCGAAGGTGCTAACATGCCTTCCACGCCCGAAGCCATCGCAATCTTCCAGGGAGCTAAGATTCTCTATAGTCCGGGTAAGGCATCCAACGCCGGAGGTGTAGCCACTTCCGGTCTGGAGATGACCCAGAACTCCATGCGCCTCAAATGGACGGCAGAAGAGGTGGATGCACGACTCCGCACCATCATGGCGGACATCCACGCTGCTTGTCTCAAGTACGGCACCGAACCCGACAATCTCGGACCGGACGGCAAACCGTACATCAACTACGTCAAAGGCGCCAACATCGCCGGCTTTATGAAAGTGGCCAACGCCATGGTCGAGCAAGGATTAGTTTAATACTTGTGAGAAGGTGCTTTAGCAATCGAGCAAGGATTAGTATAAACACGTAAACGAGACGTAAACGACACGTAAACGAGACGTAATCGAATCGAAACAACAACGGGAGAAAATGCGGGTAAACACCTATACATCATTAATGGAGCGGCGCGTACGGCGCATACTGCTCGTGTGCAACAACTACGACAGCTTTGCGCTGGAGGAGGACGGACGTATAGACGTGCAGATCGCGCAGGAGTATGCGGAGTTGAACCTCTCTAATCCGCCGGCTATCACCCGTGCGGAAACGACTGCCGAAGCCCTGGAGTTAATCAAACCGGACAACTCTTTTGATCTCATTCTCGTCGTCTATAGTGCCGGAGGTAACGAGGTGTGGGATTTTGCCGCAGAGGCCAAACAGCGTCTGCCCGAATGTCCGATAGTAGTCCTTTCGTCTTTCTCCAAAGAGGTGTACCGCCGCGTGGAGCAGCACGATAAGTCGAATATCGACTATCTCTTCAGTTGGAATAACTCTACCGATCTCATTATTGCTATCATCAAACTGATCGAGGACCGCCTGAACGCCGAGCACGATATTCTCTCCGAGGGCGTGCGGGCGATCTTGTTGGTGGAGGACTCCGTGCGCTATTACTCCACGTACCTGCCGCTGCTATACAAGCTGGTTCTACAGCAGAACTCCATTGCCATCCGCGACGCACTCAACGAGAAGCAGCAACTGCTCCGCAAGCGTGCGCGCCCCAAAGTGCTGATGGCTACCTGCTATGACGAAGCGGTCGAACTGTACAACCGTTACGGTAAGAACATGCTCGGCGTCATCTCCGATGTGGGATTTGTGGTGCATAAAGGCGAACCTTCTTCGGCGGAGAAACTGGATGCAGGTGTCGATTTGTGCCGATTAATTCGGGAAGATAACCCCACTATGCCCTTCCTTATGCAATCTTCGCAGGAGTCGATGAAAACGGTGGCACGCAAACTCAATGTGGGCTTTGTCGTCAAAAAATCCAAGACGCTGACCCAGGAAGTAAGTGACTACATCGAGCGGGAGTTCGGTTTCGGCGATTTCATCGTACGTGATCCGCGAACGGGCAGAGTGACAGACCGCGCTACGGACCTTGAGGGCTTTGAACGCATAATATCCTCGATTTCACCGGCTGCTTTCCGCCGTCTGAGTGACAATAACTATCTCTCCAAATGGCTCTTTGCCCGCGGTCTGTTCGCCATCGGACGCAAGGTGCACGAACTCACCATACAGGACGAGGCGGACATAGAGAACATCCGCCAGACCAATATCCGTCTCATCCACGACTACCGTATCAACCAGGCATTGGGAGTGGTAGCCAAATACGATCCCGCTACTTATAACAGCACGATTTATTTCTCGCGCTGCGGAGACGGTCCGATGGGAGGTAAGGCGCGCGGACTCGCCTTCCTCAACCACATGCTTCAAAAGCATGATTTGTTCGACCGATGGGAGAATATCCGTATTCTTGTCCCGCGGACGATGGTCATTACGACCGATTATTTCGATAAGTTCATACACGATAACGGTCTTCAATAC
>ODAI010810642.1_pt1 | contig 14342 bp, 15 predicted proteins | sample 1539321 | NCBI WGS metagenome assembly ODAI01 (sample SAMN02144231, study PRJEB22623) | gut metagenome | biome: sheep rumen | host: Ovis aries | place: New Zealand
CATCGCGAAGCAGATTCTCTGCCCCGAGCAGGTGGACAGCGTCACGTTCAACGCCTTCTTTGGCAATACCTGCTACCACGAGGTGGCCCACGGACTGGGCATCAAGAACACCGTCACCACCGGCATTCCCTGCCGCCAGGCCCTCGGCGCTGAATACAGCGCCTGGGAGGAGGCCAAAGCCGATGTGTGCGGCCTGTTCCTGACCGAGCAGCTCATCGAGCGCGGCGAGATCACCAACACCACCATCGCCCAGAACTATATCACCTTCATCGCCGGCCTGTTGCGCTCGGTGCGCTTCGGTGCCACCGAGGCCCACGGCCGCGCCAACATCATGTGCTACAACTACTTCCAGGAGCACGGCGCCTTCAGCCGCAACGCCGATGGCAAGTATGTGATCGACGTGGAGAAGGCTCGCCAGGCCGCCCGCGAGTGGGCTGCCATCATCATCGCCATGGAAGGCGAGGGCGACATGGCCGCCGCCAAGGCCTACAGCGAGAAGAACGGCAAGATCAGCGCCGACCTTCAGAAGGATCTCGACGCCATCCGCGACGCCAACATCCCGCGCGACATCGTGTACAAGCAGGGTGCCGACGTGTTGGGCCTCTGAACCAGGACGTTACAACCCATCGACCATCAGGCCGGAAATCGCATGATTTCCGGCCTGATTTTTTGTGAAAAAAGTGGATTTCGGGTGCCAAATGGGCAAAATGCAACTGGGTGATTGTCTGTACATTGTAGGCACCCTCTTCTTCCCCTCTTCTTCCTCTCCAGGGGAACGAAAAAAGCCACCCCGCTGGAGGCGAGGTGGCAGGGTGGCAGGACAGGCGCCAGGGCTACTTGCCCTGGAAGTGTTCGCGGGCGAACTCCATGTCTTGCACAATCTCCATGGTGCCGAGATATTGTCCGTCGGCGTCGCGCACGGCCATGTATTGCACCAGCATCGAGCGGCCGCCTTTCTCCATCCATACGGGCACCACGTTGGCTTTCCCCGAGCGGAAGCTTTCGATGATGCTGCGCACCATAGGCTCGATTTTTGGCGGATGGCACGAGAACACCTCGCGATCGATGGCCATTGCCGGGCGTTTGAATACCTTGGGCCCCTCGTTGAAGAAGCGATTGATGTTTTGATCATCCACAAAGCTAATTTCCAACGGTATGGTGTTGAGCATGGCGGTGAGTTGCGGGAGGGAGAGGTGTCCGCCAGGCATGCGGATTTCGTCCTGCGGGGCAGTGGCGGTGGCGGCGATGGGGTCGGTGGTGGGCACGAAGTTCCACCGGAGATTCTCCACGCCGAGGCAGGGAGCATAGTCCTTGCTGTCGCGGTAGATGCCCTGCCATTCGGCCTCGGTGAAATGTTCGGCGCAGATGGGGAAGAGAATGTTTTGCTCTTTGTAGATCATCTCCTCGGCGCGTTGCAGGACGGCGTCGGCGCGGAGTCGCCAGTGGGCGTCGCGGAGGGGTTCTTTTTCCAGCTTTCCCATCACGTCGCGGATTTCATCGTCGACGGTCCACATCACCTCTGAGGGGCCGATGACATTGTATTTCACCTTGAGCAACGGGTAGAGGAGGTCGCCCTTTTTGGCGTAGTGGATGCTGATGTCGCGCAGGCGGACGAAATCGTCGTACGCATCCTGTCCGTCGGCGAGGGCCTTGCGGGCGGAGGCGACGAGGGGCGCAATGGCCTCATTTTCACGGCTGAAGGTATAGAGCGGATGCCCCTCGATGCCGGCGAACATGGCGGCGACGAACTTGTTGCCCCCCTCGGGAGCCTGGCCGCTTTCGCCACAGGTGCTGCCGTGGAAGAGGGCGGAATGGACATCGCAGAGGCGCTGCACCTCCTCGAGCGGGGTACCGTCGCGCAGAAGCGACTGCTCGGCCTCCATGATTTCGGAGGCGTCGACCTCGGAGAAGTGGGCCACGAAGTCGGCACGCACGCTTTCGAGCTCTTCGCCCTCGCCTAGGCGCCGGAGGTAGGACTTGAGTTGTTCGGTGCGACTGGCGGGTGTTGCAGAGGCAGTGGGGGCGGAAGGCTCGGAGGCCAGACCCACCGGCTCGAATCCGCGCTCGCGGAAAGCGGAAACGATTTTCTCCATCGGGATGCCCTTGACTTCGGAGCCTTTGGGGATGGTCATCATCCGGCCCACGGAGTGAAGCATGGCCTTTTTGGTGATTTCGGAGAAGCCCAGCGAGGCCATAATGTCGGCCACCTCGGGATGCTGCTGAACCAGGTCGTAGACCGACTTGGAAAGATCTAAAGTTTTGTTTGCCATAGTATTGTGTGTATTTTGGTGATTTGTCATGATGATGCAAAAGTACATAGAGAGGGAAGAGCAGGGTGTGATAAATGTTACCACGGTACAAAAAAAAATCTACACTTTTTTTTATATATGAAAGAAAAAGGTTGTATATTTGCAGAATAGTTCTCATGCAAAGAATTTGTCTTTTGTATTGAGAATGATAGGGTTACGGCTCCGTTCCTGGATAGGAACGCCCGCAAATCGGAACCGACCGACCGAAAAAACCTGCCAGCGCTCCGACCGCAGATACGGGGAGGAGAGGATTTTGACCTGAACGGAAAAAACAGAATGGAACACAACGACCCGACACACGGACTCTCCGCATCGCCCGCAGCGATGCCCTGCGATGCCGCAGGGTGGTATGCCATGAGGGTGTTTTTCAACCGCTGGGGGGCGCTGCTGAGCGACGTGGCGGAGCGGCGGTGGGAGAGTTTCAGGCCGAGCGAGGTGATAGCGTCGCTGCTGTTTGTCCGCTGCACGGAGCAGCAGATTGCCGACCTCGCGGCGCAGCACCACGACAGCATGGCAGTCTACCGCCTGCCCGGCAGCCGCCGGCCGGCCCGCATCGGCGACAGGGAGATGGAGGTGTTCCGCTTTGTGGTGACTGCCGGGCGTCAGGGGCTGACGCTGCTGGGCGACGACCGACCCGAATACCACATGGGCGACCGTGTGGTGGTGACCCAGGGGCCTTTCAAAGGCGCCGAGGGGCATATCAAACGCATCAAACGCGACCGCCGGCTGGTGGTGACGATACCCGGGGTGGTGGCTGTGGCCACCGCCTACATACACCCAGACTTCTTGAAGAAAATAGATTGAGGGATGAAAACCCCGCTGTTTCATCTGCAATACGAAATCGAGCAAGACGAGGCCTACACCGAAAAGGGGGCCGACAATGGTGCCAAACTCTCCATCGACGACATCGAGGACGAGGAGGTAAAGCGCCTGCTGGAAGAGACCGATGGCTTGAACCAGAAGGAGTTGCTCAAATGGCTGAATATCAACCAGGGCAACTTCCCGTCGACGGTGATTGTGCCGCTGACCACCATCACGCCCGAAGCTTTGAGCTACCGCATCGGCGAGAAGAAGCCCAAGCTGCTGTATATCACCCGTCCGCTGCACACGATAGAGAACCTCAACCAGTTCCTCTACACCGCCAACGAGCACCTCGAGCAGGGCGCCTACATCTGCTGCCACTCGATGACGGCGTCGCTCAAGCGGATGATGCTCGAGCAGAAGTACCCCTGGGGCATCCGCACCCTGGTGGTAGGCGCGCACTACCTGTGGCACCGCGTGTGCCCGAAACTGAAGCTGACCAACAAGCTCTACTACCCCCTGACCCACGGCAAGAACCGCACCTTCCCCCGCGTGGAGGTGCTCGGCCGCCTCTACAGGGCCGGCTTCGAGGTCATCGACGAACAGTTCCGCCACGGCGAATTCTTCGTGGTGGCGCACAAGGTGAAGGCGCCGGTCAACGACACCCCGCCCACCGGCTCGCCCATCATCCACCTGCGCCGCATCGGCCTGAACGGCAAGGAGATACAGGTGCACAAATTCCGCACCATGTACACCTACTCGGAGTACATCCAATCGTATGTCTACGAGTATCAGCACCTGGAGAAAGGCGGCAAGTTCAAGGACGACTACCGAGTGAACTTTTGGGGTACATTCCTGCGCAAGGTGTGGCTCGACGAGTTGCCGATGGTGTGGAACATGCTGCGTGGCGACATGAAACTGGTGGGCGTGCGCCCGCTGAGCCGCCACTACTTCAGCCTCTATACCCCCGAGATGCAGGAACTGCGCACCCGGACTAAACCCGGGCTGCTGCCGCCGTTCTACTACGACCGCAAGTCGCCCGAGACCATCGAGGAGGTGCAGGAAAGCGAACGACGCTACCTGGAAGCCTACCTCAAAGCCCCGCGCCGCACCGACTGGCGCTACTTTTGGGGCATTGTAGGAAACATCATCTTTCACCATAAAAAATCAAGCTAAATGACAAAAATCCAACCCGATGGCGAATGGTCGACCGTCATCAAGCCGAAAGAGAGCTTGTTATCGGTCAACTTTCGCGAAATATGGGACTACCGAGACCTCTGCATACTGTTTATCCGTCGCAACATCACCACACAATTCAAACAGACCGTGCTGGGGCCGCTGTGGTTCATCATCCAACCGGCCATGACGGTGGCGATGTATATGGTGGTGTTCAGCCGCATAGCCAAGATATCCACCGACGGCCTTCCCGAGCCGCTCTTCTACCTCGCGGGCGTCTGCATCTGGCAGTATTTCAACGACTGTTTGGGCAAAACGACCAGCACCTTCGTGGGCAACGCAGGCCTGTTCGGAAAGGTCTACTTCCCCAGGCTGATAGTCCCCATTTCGAATGTGATTTCCAGCCTGCTCCGCTTCTTCATCCAGCTGGGGCTCTTCCTGGTGGTGTACGCCGTATACCAAATATGGGTCATCCCGGGACAGATCCACACCAACTGGTACGCGCTGCTGCTGCCGGTGCTCGTGATGCTGACCGCCGGCCTGGCGCTGGGATTCGGCATCCTTTTCTCCAGCTTCACCACCAAGTACCGCGACATGAGCATGCTGCTGGGCTTCTTCATCTCCCTTTGGATGTACGCCACGCCCATCATCTACCCGCTCAGCACCATCACCAACAAGAAACTGCTCATCGCCACATCGCTCAATCCGCTGACCGGCATCGTGGAAGCATTCAAATACGGCTTCCTCGGACAGGGCGTTTTCAGCTGGGGCATGCTCGCCTACAGCTTCGTCGTCATGGTGGTGCTGCTGATGGTTGGCATAGTGCTGTTCAACCGCGTGCAGCGTACATTCATGGACACCGTGTGATGCCCTCAAGCGAGCTCGACACCGTCTTCAGCCTGCTGCAAAGCGCCGTCAGCGGCCAACCCGCCGACCTGCCGGACGACACCGACTGGAAGCGCATCTTCCACCTCCTGATGCAGAACCATGTGGTGGCGCTTGCCTACGCAGCGATCGAGCAGCTTCCCGCCGAGAAAAAACCGCCCCGCGCGGTGCTGATACCCTGGCTCTCGGAATGCACCAAGGCCGAAAGCTGGTACCGCCACCAGCTGGCGGTGCAGCAGGAGATAGCGACCCTGATGAAGGGACACGGAATCGAGACGCTTGTGCTGAAAGGCACACACCTGGCGCAACACTACCCCATTCCGGAACGGCGCCAATTCGCCGACCTGGACCTCTACTTCTACAACCGCCACCGCGAGGCCGACGACCTGGCCGCCAGACACCTGGGTGTGCAAGTGAGCGACGATGCCCACCACCACACAAAGTACAACCACAACGGAGTGACCATCGAGAGCCACTACGACTTTGTCAATCGCCACTATCCACCCAGCAATCGCCGATTCGAGGAACTGCTCAAAAGCATAGCACCCTCGCCCACCTTCGAACTACTCTTCCTCCTGCGCCACATGGCAGGCCACTTCGCCGCCAGCCGCATCACCCTGCGCGACCTTGCAGACTGGCACTTCCTCGCCACCGCCCACCGCGACACCGCCGACTGGGGCACCGTGTCCTCAGCCGTCGAAGAGTCTGGCATGCAGGGATTTGTCGCTGCAATCAACGCCATCGCGGCCCGCCGCCTCGGGACCGACACCCCCCTGCCACGCAGCAGCGACCAGGCCCTGACCGACCGCATCGAGAACGAAACACTCTACGGAAGCCTCGACGAACACCACGACGAAAACCTGCAGCGCCTCGCGTGGAAACTGAAACGCTACCGCGCCAACCGCTGGAAACACCGCCTTGTCTACGGGCACGACCCCGCCTGGCGGCTCCTGCTGGCCAGCATCACCTCCCACGCAGCGAAACCCCGCAGTATACTGCACAAAATGTAGCCCCTCCAACCCATTTAAGATAAAATGGCAACAGCAATCGAATTCAACAACATCAGCAAAATCTACCGGCTCGGACTCGTCTCCACCGGCACACTCAGCAACGACCTCAAACGCTGGTGGACCATGAACATCCTCCACAAGGAGGACCCCTTCCTCACCATCGGAGAAACCAACGACCGCAGCACCAAAGGCACCAGCGACTATGTCTGGGCGCTGAAAGACATCGACTTCAAAGTCGAACAAGGCGATGTGGTAGGCATCATCGGAAAGAACGGTGCCGGGAAAAGCACCTTGTTGAAAATACTCTCGAAAATCACAGCCCCCACCACAGGCTCCATCCGCGCACGTGGGCGCATAGCCTCGCTCCTCGAAGTCGGCACCGGCTTCCACCCCGAGATGACCGGCCGCGAAAACATCTACCTCAACGGGGCCATCCTGGGCATGACCAAACATGAAATCGACCGCAAAATCGACGAGATAATCGACTTCAGCGGATGCGAGCGCTACATCGACACCCCCACCAAGCGCTACTCTAGCGGTATGACCGTCCGCCTCGGCTTTGCCGTTGCCGCACACCTCGACCCCGAAATCCTCGTCGTCGACGAGGTTCTCGCCGTCGGCGACGCCGAATTCCAGAAAAAAGCTATCGGCAAAATGAAAGACGTCTCGCACGGCGAAGGGCGAACCGTACTTTTCGTAAGCCACAACATGTCAGCCGTCAGGAACCTCTGCAAAAAAGGCATCATCCTCAAAAACGGACGCGTGGAAAACACCGGTACGGCCGAAGCCATGGTGTCCGAATACCTCAATGAACGTAGCAACCTTGGGGATTTTGATTTGGCGACATGGGAAGATAGATTGGGGAGTGGGCTAGTGCGTTTTCAAAGTGTTTACGTAACAGATGAATTCGGCAGCGTAACGAATACAATTCTCACTGGCACAAATCCTACGTTTAATTTTATTGTTATGGCGAAAGAGCCAGCCGTCATAGATATTGGGTTTTCGTTTTTTAATGCTGACGACGTTATGATAAGCAATCTTTATGCGAGTTATCAGAAGCAACAATTTCGTGTACACACGGGAATCAATCATATCACATGTACGGTCAAGCACTTTCCATTCTGTGCATCCTCGCTCACTATTCGTGGCAACATAAAAATCGACAAAAAACTTTCTGATGCTCCTTCCTGTTATCTCAACCGGGTATCGGTCGAATACGGTAATTTTTATAACACCAATTTACTTGTTGATCATGATGCAGGGATACAATTTCAGTTTGCAGGAGACTGGGCGGTTGTCGAATAATACGAAACAAAAACATTACCAATTTATATGAACAAGGATATCATTAGGGAGAACTTACAGACAGCAGAACCTGCTGACAACTGGAATCGTCATGTTATACACTACATTGAAAAGTTAAATCGTACACACAACAACAGGGAGCTTCGATATCTTGAAGTCGGGAGCGGACTATGCTTGTTTCCCATTCTTTTGTCGCAGAAGTTTCCGAACCTAAAGATTACGTGCATAGAGATTAATCCCGATTTGGCGGAGATTGCGCGCAGCAATGGATTTAGGGTCATTTGCGACAGTGTGCTCAATATCAAACCTGAAGAGCAGTACGACATTGTACACTGTTCGCACGTGATAGAGCATTTTCCATATCCTCAGGTATCACAGTTGCTAGATTTCTTAGCTGCTTCGACGAAAAAAGAGGGACATCTTATCATACGAGCGCCATTGATGTGGCGATGGTTTCTGCACGACCTTGACCATGTGCGACCCTATCCGCCGGAGGCCATTCTAAATTATTTTAGAAATCCACAACAACAAAAGGTTGGCAATGCGACTCTCTCGGTGGAGGACGTTGTATACATCAGCGACCCACTCAAGCTTGAACATCTGCAACGGTGGAATGTTCTATTTATCATTGGAGGGCCTCTGAGAAGAGTTTACAACAAGATAATAGACAGAATCAACACTCTTAATTATCGACTTTGGAAACGCTATCGATATCCGTGTGAAGCACCTAGAGGATACATACTATTTACGACAAAACAGTCATGAGGGTAGTGCATCTTGCGACATCAGATACTGGCGGTGCGGCCAAAGGGTTGCTCAATCTTCACCAGTCATTACTTTCTATCGGAGTAGAGAGCAGCATACTTGTGGCCAATAAAACGTCCAATATAGACTCTGTTTTTGTACAAGAGCCCAACCAGAATTTGTTTTGTTGGTCGAGGTTTTCGCTCGTAAGAAGACTACAGAAAATTGCGCGACGACGGGGGAAATTGCAGACAATTGTAGAACGTTGTAATAATCGAATTGAAAAAATTGTTGTACCAGGGGAGAAAGCATGTTTTACATCGCCATATTCAATATACGATTTGGCACAACACCCGCTAGTTCAAGCCGCGGATATAGTTCATATCCACTGGGTGGGGAATTATATAGATTACCCTACATTTTTTTCTGCAATAAAGAAGCCCATTGTGTGGACGCTGCGAGATGAGAATCCTGGACTTGGAGGTTTTCACTATGAAACAGACAAGGCGAGACTGGGCGAATACTACGCTGAAATTGAGGAGGAATTTCGAGTACTCAAGCGTAGTATCTTACGCGAGAGGAGAAATATCACACTGGTGGCACTTTCAGACCACATGAGGGAATTTTGTGCTTCTGTGGACTTTTTGTGTAATAAAGATATAGAGAAGATATATAATCCGGTGTCACCTTTTGACTACATGCCTATCGAACGACGGACAGCAAAGAAGGCGTTACAGTTGGATGTTGACACGTTGACCATAAGTTTTATTTCAGTTTCACTCTGTGACCATCGGAAAGGGCTCTATAATTTACTAGCAGCATTGGATTGCATAGGCCAGCCCTATAGACTGCTATGTGTTGGAAACAACGACTATGCATTTACGAGTACAGAGAATATCACTTGCTATGGTAATATCTCGAACGAGGCACTTCTTTCATTGATTTATTCTGCATCGGATGTGTTTGTAACGCCATCGGAGCAGGAGTCGTTTGGTAAAACAGTCATTGAGGCTATGCTATGTGGGACACCTGTTATTTCAACCAAGGTTGGAGTTGCACCAGAAATCATTGATGAGTCGTGTGGTATTCTAATTAATGACTCGCAGCCGGAAAGTATTGCATTGGCTATCAAGCAAGTGAGTAATAGTAGTTATGACCATGACTATATAAGAGACAAAGCCAAACAGCAATTTGATCCTAAAAAGATAGCCCAGAAGCATTTAGAGCTATACCGCAGAGTTGCCAACTCGAATTCACAAGCACAATGAAGTTGTCAATTATCACAGTGAATTTAAACGACTGCAATGGTCTGCTTACGACCATGAACAGTATAACACAACAAACGTTTCACGATTACGAATGGATTGTTATTGATGGTGGTTCTACAGATGGGAGCAAGCAATTTATAGAAGAGCATGCGGATTTGATTTCCTACTGGGTCAGCGAACCCGACTCGGGGATTTATAATGCGATGAATAAGGCAGTACGGCACGCTCAGGGGGAGTACTCACTGTTTTTAAACAGTGGTGACTGGTTGTGGGAGGAGAGTGCACTGGAGAACGTTTTTGCAGAGAATCCACACGCAGATGTTGTATATGGAGACATCGCGCTAATATCCGAGACAGAGCCAACAAGTATACGAACATATAGTGACCGGCTTTCGTTCAATGCATTGTACAGGCTATCGATTTGTCATCAATCATCGTTTATACGTACTGAACTATTGAGAGAGGAACCATACGATGAGACGCTCAGGATTGTGGCCGATTGGAAGTTTTTTATTCGAAAGGCGCTTGCGCGAAAAACTTTTTTGCATGTTAATACCACAGTGGCAGCATTCTGTCTTACAGGCATTTCCTCATCCAATCCCACAGTTGTGACAGCTGAGCGGGAGCGGGTTTCAGCCGAAGAAATTCCTGACTGTCTGCTTGCAGACGATATCATTATCAATGAGTTGAAGCAAAATCAGCCTGACCATCAGATGATGGCGTTGCAAGCCCTGCGAAGCAAGAATCGATTTAATCACAAAATGGTCACAGCCTTGATTAAATTTTTGACCCTAATAGATAAACTGACTGGGCGCGATGGCGACGACTGACTTTATGGTTTCGATAATCATCCCCGCCTACAACTGCGCCCCCTATCTCGGTGAGACCCTGGATTCGGTGCTGCGGCAGACATATACCGACTGGGAATGCATTGTTGTCGACGATGGTTCTAGCGACAATACGTTTGAGGTGGCCGAGTTGTATAGTTGTAAGTATTCGAATATTAAGTGCTATAGGCAAGAGAATAGCGGTCCCTCCGCCGCACGCAACAACGCCATAGCCCATTCCAGCGGAGAATTCCTACTGCCGCTTGACGGCGATGACATTATTTCAGAAACCTATCTAGAGAAGGCTATTCGACACTTTCAGGAACACCCTGAGACCAAGTTGGTTTACTGCCAAGCAGACACCTTCGACAATTCGTCTGGGATGTGGGAACTTCCGCCGTACAGATACGTTGAGTTGTTATATAGGAATTGTATATTTTGCACAGCGATGTTCAGGCGAGAAGATTACGACAAAACGCAAGGTTTTGATGTCAATATGCGGGAGGGGTTGGAGGATTGGGATTTTTGGATTAGTTTGTTGGATCGCGACGACGTGGTGTATCAAATACCCGAGACGTTGTTTCACTATCGGGTACGGGATGTGTCGCGTTCGACAGGTGCAGCCAAGAATTTTGAGATACTATGGGCTCAGATTGCTGCCAATCATATTGAGAAATATCAGGAGAATGTTGGTGATGTGCTTGCCCTTTTTCGGAGCAAAATGGATGCAAGCGATGTATACATCACCCATTTGGAAAATGAGTTGGAACGACTACGGACATCACGAGCATACCAGTTGGGCAAATTTCTGCTACATCCACTGAACTATTTCAAAAAACACTACTAATTCCCCACACTTCTCTCGCAAAAATCACAATAGAGGGAGATATATTACAGTCAATCAAAGACAGTCGCCTATCATGACATACTTGACAAAATTATATTCCGGCGAAAAACTATACAAGAAACTCACGTCCGTATATAACCTTATTGTGCATTCCAAATCCCCTCAATTCACTTTGCTCGCACTGGGATTCTATTTCCGACTCACCTGCTTTTTCCGAGGCGATAAACACTCCGAGCAATCCATTTAATACTAACAGGATGGTTTCTTAAAAGTACTTACAATGCATGTTTCTACGCATTACTCGCAAACCCCTCCCATTAATATAACCAACTCATGACTACCGTCACCAGCCCCCTACTCCCTCCACTGGACGAATTCCATATTTTACTTAAAGAAATATGGAATAGCCGGTGGATTACCAACAACGGTAGCTTTCACCAGAAACTAGAGCAATCGTTAGCCGAATATCTAGGTGTTAAGTATCTGTCGCTCTTCACCAATGGCACGCTCCCCCTTATTACTGCCCTTCAAGCACTACACATTACCGGCGAGGTAATCACCACCCCTTACAGCTTTGTCGCCACAACACATGCCATCTGGTGGAATGGGTGCAAACCTGTGTTTGTAGACATCGAAGAGAGTACGTGTGGAATAGACCCAGAGAAAATTGAGGCCGCCATATCGCCACGTACCTCTGCAATTATGCCAGTGCATTGCTATGGTATTCCGTGTGACACCGACCGTATTCAGGCTATAGCTAACAAATACGGACTGAAGGTAATATACGATGCAGCTCACGCTTTTGGTGTTCACTGCAATAACCATAGCATTCTTGAAAATGGCGATATGTCCACGCTATCATTCCACGCCACAAAAGTATACAATACCATTGAGGGTGGAGCATTAATAGTGAATGACAAAGAGACCAAACAACGGATAGACTACCTGAAAAACTTTGGATTTGCCAGTGAGACCGAAGTGGTGGCACCCGGCATCAACAGCAAAATGGATGAAATTCGGGCCGCTTACGGACTCATGAATTTACAACAAGTAGACACAGCCATCAAAAAACGCAAACACATTGCAACGCGTTACCGAGAGGCACTACACGACATCGCTGGTATACGTTTCTTCGACGACATCCCGGGCACTCGACACAACTATGGCTACTTCCCCATTTTTGTCAACGCCAAAGAATACGGTATGACTCGCGATGAACTCTACTTCAAACTGCAGAAACACGGCATCTACGGTCGCCGTTATTTCTACCCACTTATAAGCACCTTCAGCATCTATCGTGGCATTCCTTCTGCCAGCCCAAACAATCTACCTATAGCCACAAGACTGGCCGACGAGGTAATCTGCCTTCCCATACACCACGAACTTTCTGTTTCTGAATTCGAACGCATTATTTCAATAATAAAATGACCTCTTTTTACTCCGAATCTGAGCTAAAGGAAATCGGATTCAAACACGTCGGAACTAACGTTCTGCTGAGTCGTCAGGCCAGTATTTATAGCGCTTCTAAAATTGCTATCGGTAACCATGTACGTATTGACGATTTCTGTATCTTATCTGGCAATCTCACAATTGGCAACCATGTTCACATTGCAGCCGCATGCCTACTGTTTGGAGGAAACGATGGAATAATTTTTGAAGACTATACTGGACTTTCATCTAGAAGCGCAGTCTATGCTGAAAGCGATGATTACGCAGGCACACACCTCACAAACCCTACACTCCCTGCCAAGTATCGACATATTATTGGAGGTGGTGTCTTAGTAAAAAAACATGCAATCATTGGGACCGGATGTTCTGTTCTACCAAATGTGGTTATCGGTGAAGGTTGTGCCGTGGGTAGTATGTCGCTCGTATCGCGTTCTCTTGACAGCTGGGGTATCTATGCCGGCATACCATGCCGGCGCATCAAGAATCGCAGTCAAAGACTGTTGCAACTTGAGCAAGATTTCCAAAATAATACACAATAATACACTTACAATCCTCTGCATATACCTCTTTAATTAGTACCCATGAACTCTCCTTTGGTCATTGTACACTGCTTGGCATTCAACCAAGCACACTTTATCAAGCAATGTCTTGACGGGATTGTAATGCAACAGACTTCGTTCCCATTCTATGCCGTAGTCCACGACGATGCCTCCACCGACGGAACAGCCGACATTATCCGCCACTACGCCGACAACTACCCAAACATCATTCGCCCCATCTTCGAGACAGAGAACCTTTGGTCAAAACCCGATGGGGCGCTTGACACAGTGATGAACAAAGCTTGTGCCGATGCCAAATACCTGGCTTACTGCGAAGGTGACGACTACTGGACCGACCCACTAAAACTGCAAAAACAGGTCGACTTCATGGAGGCAAACCCCGACTACACCATCTGCTACCATAATGTTTCAATCCTCGAAAACAATTCCCAATCGTTCGACAACAACGATATTATCAACAACGGCATCTCAGAAAAACCCTCCATAACAAACCTTCTTGAACGCAACTTCATACACACCCCATCTGTTCTCTATCGGTTCAATCCAGACATTCAACACAAATTGGTGATGATGGGGCAGTCTACCGTAAAAGACTACGCACGCAACCTCTTCTATGCCGAACATGGAAGAATTTATCGGCTACCAGACCGCATGGCCGTTTACCGCCAAGGGGTTGGCGTATGGATGAAATCAAGTTCTGACACACAACGCCAACTTCTTTGGCTCATTTGCCTTTCCAAAACTGTACCCCTCCTCGAAAACACTACCACCCGCGAAGGGGTCGAAAAGAAAATTCTTGAACTGCAAAAATATATTGACGAAGAATACACCAAAGCGCTGAATAACCTTCAATCCACCCGGCACTCTCTAGCTTTCAGACTGGGAAAAACACTGACAAAACCCATTTCATGGATCAAAAAGTAGCCTCCCCCCCCCCTCTCGTCAGCGCCCTCTGCGTGGTCTACAACCAGGCGCAGTATCTGCGGCAGTGCCTCGACGGGCTGGTCGCGCAGGAGACCACATTCCCCTACGAAATCATCATACACGACGACGCCTCGACCGACGGCTCGCAGGACATCATCCGCGAGTACGCCGACCGCTACCCCGACCGCATACGCACCATCCTGCAGGAAAAGAACCAGTTCTCGCAGAAGAAAGAAA
>ODAI010188652.1_pt1 | contig 14336 bp, 10 predicted proteins | sample 1539321 | NCBI WGS metagenome assembly ODAI01 (sample SAMN02144231, study PRJEB22623) | gut metagenome | biome: sheep rumen | host: Ovis aries | place: New Zealand
CGGGCGTGTTCGTGCGCCGCCACCCGGTTGATGCGGTCCTGCAGCGTCGCCATCACGGGGCTCTTTCCGATGAGCTCGCGTCCGCCGTAGCGGTCGTAGTGCGCGATCGCCTCCTTCGTCTCTGCATCCCACGCGGCGGGCCGCACGCCCGTCGCGAGGTAGCGCACCGCCTTTGCGTACAGCGACTCGTCCTGGTAGTTGCGGTAGTAGAACTGCGCCGCCTGGACGAAGGAAATGTAGGCACGGATGTCCGCCGCAGCCCGCTTCTCGTCTTTTAGAAAAGGCATGAACTCTTCAACATCGACCGCAAGCGCCTGCCCGACCGCCTCAAGAAGCGAGGTGTCGTAGACTTTGGCCTCCATCACACCCGCGAGCGCAGGAGCGGCCTCCCCAGGCATTTCAAGCGCGCTTATCCACATCGTCTTTACGCCGCGCGACTTCAGCCGTCTCAGCGCGGCCGCGAGTCGCGCGGTGTCGCCCAATACGGAAACGCCGAGGATATAGATGCGTTTAACCCTACGTCCGGCGGCATCCCGCCCTTCGCGCGCATCGGCAAGCTCCTCTATTAGCTCCGGGAGCCTCCGGCGGCTCACGCCGCAGACGTCGGCGTCTCCCTTGAGCGCCTTCAGCGCGGCAGCCGCCGCAGCCACGTACTCAACGTGCCCCCAGCCTGTCAGTATGAGATTCTCAGAACCGTTCATCGCGACCTCCTGTGTTTCTACGGTTTGACCCGATGAATATTCTATCAAATCTTTGACCAGCATGGTCAATTTTATATCAGACATGATTCATTCGAGTTCTCCGCTCGCAATTGCCCCATTGACATCCTTGCAGACCTTCCCTTCCGCGTCGATGACGACGGCGTCGGAGGTATAGGCATTGAACCACAGGCAGCGTCGTTCTCCGTTGAAGACAAACTCGAAGCACACGATACCGCCGTCAGAAACCGACAACTCCACCGCTTCACCTTCATCGCGCCGGCACTCAACATACCTTCTCATAGCGCCGCAGAGATCGGCGGGGCCGCAGTCTCGCCAGGCGGCATCCGGAATCGCCAAAAACTCTTCCGGCACTCCGTGCGGACTCGGTAAAAAGTTGTACAAAACACGTTCCTTCCCCTCAGGAAAGGTTTTCACCCTGTCGATTTTCAAACGTCTCATACCGACAAGATCAAATCCACCGGCCAGCAATGTCATGTTATGTTTCATGCAAAACATGTAGCAACATTCATGCCACCACGGAATCAAGCGTTGGAAGGCACACCCTGCACCCTTCCGCCGCTCAATATTTCACCTGCTGATCAAAAACCGATTATACCACCGAACCACCACAAAAGTCGATACTATCTCTCCCTCGCCTGTGGCACGACAGAAGTGGAGATGTTATGGCTGGAGAGAATGGCAGTCATCCAACCCCTCCACTTTCTGCGCTGAAGTCTTTCAACTCCAAGCTCATTACTTCCAACTCTTTAAGCTTGTACTCGTGGTTCATGTGCAGGCAGCACATCGCATATTCTTTTCTCTTTACCTCGCTGTGCGATAAGGTAGAAGCGTAGCAAGCGCAGCCGCGACTTTTGCCAGACTATCACAAAGCTTCTTGGAGAATTCCTCGCTCACCAATTCGTCGAGGTCATTAAATGGGATCGCAGCGTTCCACCAGATGTCACCGTTGCCAACATGGTCACCGGGGTTACATCCACAGTTGCCCTTGCCGCAACGCACTGACCACGCCTCGCGAATTGACTCTAGGGCTTTTACGAGATCTGCTTGGACAGCTTTTGCATTGAAGTCTATGCCCTTGAATTTCTCCTCCGGCCAATTGCCCCAAAACTCTCCGCACACATTCAAGTTGAATGATTTTCCGTCATGAGAAATGTGAAATGTCGGCTCAGTCAAGAAGTCACCATTAGCATCTTTAAATGTCTTTTTGTTGACCCAAAGCTCACAGCGAAGATTCTTTTTCACTTTCGTCTGCCAGGAAGACAAATACACATCATCTGGCAGAAAGCCCTCCCAGCCATGTGCGCCGTCGTCAGTCCACACGTCATCCAGCCCGAACGTCTGTACGCGCAGAGCCTTAAGATATTCGGACGGACTGAATTCCTCTATGGCAGAGGCATCCACAGTCTCGCTCTTGCCGCGCGAGACTGCGGGAGGCATCATCAACTGCTGAGAAGTGTCACAAACAAGTTCTCCAAAGTCCTCCGCTTCAATTGTCTGAAGTTGCTCTATGGACGCGTTTTCAATCTGCATCACGCGTCTCGCCATTCGCTCCCTGACTATGTCGAAAAGATTCCTAACATATCGTGCGTTCCCTGAGACATGACCATCTACAGCTGCGCACTCTATCGTCTTTCGCACCAATTCATGCGCACTTGAAGAATAAGTGAATTGATTCTTCTTTACGATGCTGTCAAAGATAGATACAAGTTCGTCAATAGAATAATCGGGAAATTCAATGAATTTCGTAAACCGAGATTCCAACCCAGGGTTTGACCTCACGAATTGACGCATCTCGTCGGAATATCCCGCAACAATTACAATGATTCTATCACGTGCATCCTCCATCCTTTTCAGCAGGGTGGCGATTGCTTCTGAACCGAAATCGGATTGTCCACCAGCAACCAACGAATAGGCTTCATCTATAAACAGCACGCCATCCATCGCAGAATCCACAACAGCATTTGTCTGTATCGCCGTATGTCCAACATACCCCGCGACAAGCTTTGACCGATCAACCTCAATGATGTGACCTTTTTTGAGTATGCCAAGTTGTCGGTATATCCCCGCAATGATTCTCGCGACTGTTGTCTTACCGGTCCCTGGATTGCCTGTGAACACAAAATGACTCATCATTCCACCTGCCGACAATCCTTTGGCTTTTCTGGCCGCATTGAATTTCACAAGTTCGACTAGCTTTCGGACCTCGCCCTTCACCCGTCCAAGCCCAATCAGGCCCTCCAATTGCTCGAGTGGACCGCTATCGTTTTTCTGGGTTAAAGGATTACTTGGATGTGATTGTTCCCCTTTCAATCCTTTCTCTTTGACTGTTTTACCTGATGCCTTATCGATACGATATGGAAGGAACCGTACTAGTTGTTTTGCCAGGTCAATGATTTCTCCACGTAGATCTAAATACCACCCCTCCTGTGTGAGAATATCAGGAAATGAATCAACAAATTCAAAAATATCTAGTGGCTCTTTAACGCTCCACCACATATGCGATGAATCATGCGAAAACTCCTTGCCAAACTCCTTATCCCCAATATAAAACTTCTCTTGAAACCATGTTGAAAACTCTTCTATCAAAGGCTGCAAATCTTCTGAAGAAAAATCGATACCACTATAGACACCCTCGTCATCATTAGGATTGATTCCCCAAAATTCTCCAGACATTAGCAAAAACGGCCTGTCGTCTTGCAGCAAAATCTTCCATCTTAATTTAGTCAAGAACTCCCCAGAATGTTTACAACACCCAGCTTCAGCATCTTCAGTACATTCTCCAGTCGATAAACTAGTACACAAAATCTCACCGAAATCTTCCTTTTTTGATATAAGGCAAAATGGCTCCGTTACGTTTTTGAAACATTTATGCAAATTTATTACCCATGGATCGCCCATCCATGAATCTTTCATTACACACATTCCAAGTGTTTGCTCACGAAATATTTTCAAATAGTTGGCTTTGTTGTCCCCATTTGTTTCTTGGTGCTTGTCTGGATAATCTTGCTCCTCTGCTTTATTTTGTGCCACTTGAATCGGCCAAACCTTCTGATCATCCCAAGGAGTCGGGCATAACTTCATCCAATACAGACAGTATAAAACACCCCAGAACGAATAATCATTGATCCTTTTGCTCAGAGTCACAAAGATTCTTTTAAAACCTTTCTCTTTGGACTTCAATTCACACACATAAGACTTTATCGTCCTCATTACCTCCTTCTCTTTTTTATCGCCTTTTTTGTTCACTACATGAAGCATCGGGATAACTTGCTTCACATGAAACTCATTGGCAATTGTGTGTGAACCCCAATACATCATCTTTTTTTTCTTTGTATCGTAGTCACCATCATCATAACTTGAATTCTCAAAGTCTTTTTCGTCTTGCGCCTTACCGTCTTTGATTGGTTTTGTCAACCAATACAAGGCAATCCAGAAATCCCAACTGGTCACCTCGGCCTTAAGTTGTTTTATCTCATCAAGCCATTGATCCAATTTCCCTTCTTTCTGTGCATCGGCATTGTTCAACACATAATCACATCCAGCTCGCAATGCATAGATCGTGTTGATGGCATCTTGTGTTTCATTGTTAATGCCATTCGCCAAGCCAAGCGCAAGTTGGTTCAAATCCGACTCTCGTATTTTCAGCTTATCTCCATCAGGCTCATTATCCAAAAAATCTTTCCCCAGCATGCAGTCGAGCAAAGGCGTGTGTCTCTTGTATTCGCGCACAAACTCCGCATCTTCCATCTTCCTTTTCTCGGCTTCTTTTCTGCGATCTTCACAATTTTTGATTACCCCATCAATAAAACTTCCGAAATTCCAGTCGGTCTCATCCGAACGACTTGGAGTACAATATCCGCCCCACGCTCCTTTAGGGTGCGAATGGCATTTGCGCTTCCGCATCTCACTTGGAGAAGTATATATCTTCCCGCAGTACTTGCATTTAATGTCCCTCATTTTCCACTCCTTTACGGTTCATCCCTCAAGCATACCATCATGCGCATTACAGTCCAAGAGCTCCCATGCATTTGCGTCCCATTTATATTTTAAAAGGCCATCCTTCGTAATCAAATATGCGTCAAAGTGCGCGTTCGCGTACTCCCCGATGAAAAGAATAGGTTTTACATCTGCCGACAACTCAATAGACTCATAAATTCGCTGATAATCTTTTGCATAGGCATCATAATTATCTCCCTTGTTTGCATAACCCATCAGCACCTTCATGTCTGCATTGAAGAGCATCAGTTTTGAGAGCTCTTGATACCCTCCTCCGGCATCAAGACTGTTTTCATGCTCAATTATCAGTCTAAAGTGCTTAAGCCATGTTCCATGTACGCAGCTGGAACCAAATGGCAAGACGCCTTCTGGGATCTGATCCTCTTCCTTGTAAAGCACATGATCCAACGTATAATATTCTCGCCAGTGCTTCAATCCCTGTTCTTCGGCGACTTTATCCACAACCTTTGAGATGAATTCCGTAAAGTCGGAATTGCTCTTAAATGCTTCTGAGTATCCAACATTGCATTCTTCACTTTTGACTAGCCGAACTTCCGTAACCAGTCTAACAGTGCGCTTGAGAAACTCTGTCTCTTCAAAATAATCACTGTTCATCATCTTCCTTTCATTTAAGAGCCCTGATCGAAACGCGCCACCTCGCAAGGACTGCTTGCTGCCGTGCGCCTCTGTATCTTTTTCATGGCCAGGGGTAATAAGATCAACGAGCTTATTAAAGAATCCGCCGCCCTTATCGCCTGATGCCTTGCGTTTCTTGGATTGCTCACATTTCTCGGTCAGCTTCAAAAGAAAAAGGCCGAGGAATCCTCCTCCAAGTTCATCTATGCCACGACGCGTCCAATACACATCGCGACCTGTCCGTGCACTATCTCGCAATGACATACCAACCTCTCTTTCATTTGATATACGACATGCCATCAATCCAGCCCATTCCAAGCGCATGCTCTAAACAAGCTTTGTACGCCTTGTCTGCATGCTGCTTGGCCTCTTCAAAGGAATTCCACCTATCACGAAGTGGGAACCGCATTTCTCTATCAAACATACCCTTTAAATACTCCACACGCGAATTTAGCTCATAATTCGGAGTTGTAGGTTTTTTATTTGCCCGCACCTGTGCGCAAAGGTTCTCAAGCTTTGTTGAAATACTTTTAAAATATGATGCAACTTCTTGTTCAACACGCTTTTCTTCATCAGATATAATCCAGTGCATTCGGTATGCATGACTTCTAATGAGCCGATATGCCTTGTCTGCAACAGCTTTTGTCTCAGGCAGAGACTTATGATCATGTGGCGTGCAACGCAATTCTTGCTCATACATATTCTTTAAGTACTCGACTCTTGAATCAAGCTCATAATCCGGTGTGGTGGGCTTTCCATTAGACCGGATTTGCGCAAAAAGTTCATCAAGTCGCGCAGACATTTCTTCTAAATACTGCGCCGCTTCGGCGGGCGCGGTTTCATTTGCGTCAGACATACCGTCTGACGCGACCTTAGCCAACGCTCCTAATTCGGCTTCAGGTTCATCTTCATTGAATAAATCGACCTTATCTATTTCTGCGGCACTGGCATTGTCGTCCGCGCACTTCTCTTCTTCTCTATGCGAACGCTTTTCATCCTTGTTAGCAGATCCCCGATCTCTCTCGTCCTTAAGCCACCCAGATGCATCTGCATATTTATAGCACTCTGCATATGCTTCTTCTGCTGTGTACGAATTAAAACCGGTGATTATTTCATTGAACTTTTTCTTGATTTCCCTGGCTCGTCGGACTCCAGAATTTGCATCCGTTTTCTCCTTAATCTGCCGAGCCAATTCTTCCATCTTCTTGTTCGCCACCTTAATTGCTTCATCTTCCTTATAACCTTCACCTACTACAGAAGTTGATGAGGCACCCGAATCTAACGACTCTATCGCTGGCGAAGTAAGCCCAGCATCCTTCTTTTTGTCCAAAAATACTCCCGCACCAACAATTACCAGCATTGGAATCCCTATCCGCAATCCCCATTTCCTGCCAAACAATTTAAAGTATATCTTAAGCAATAAGGCAATCCCAACAATCCATAGCGGGGCCCATTGCACATTGTATCCGGAATTTTCCTGCATAAAATAACAAATAGGCAACCCAAGCGCAAGAACAACCATCATTAGCGCACCCACTGTCTTGCCAAACACCTTTATGAATATAGACGCCACGATGGTAAGAACAGCCACGGCAATCATAATGCCGAGGGTCTTCTGCGCGGCATTCTTACGCATTTGTTCTTTAGTCACCCATCCCCTAGACCTTACACCCTTGCCTTTGTTAGCCTCGTCCCTTTCCCAAGAAGCCCACGCATGACCAATATTATTGATATCACTAATGTCCATTGTTAACTCCTTGCCTATTTTGCCCTATCAACACTCCATCACAGGAAGAGGGCGCATCCCCTAACGGATTTCGAGTGAGGCCCGCGAAAGCCCTGTAAGAAATCACGAAAGGAGATGCGCCCAGATGGACGCACCCACCGAATCGCGGCTCTTACAGTTGAAATTCGCGGTTTCACTCGAGCCAACAATGCGATGAACGCAAAGCTGTTGTTAACAATATTATAGCAAATTTCCCCGTCGCATAACGGAGCAATGTGCGCATATCGCGTTTTTCGCCTTGCGCCTCCTCCCGTGAAAACTCTCATGCCAAACATGTAGCAAAATTTGTGCCAATGCAAAATATGCCACAAAGACGGCGATTTTTCGCTCAAAATCTGAGCACTGGTAAAAATCAGAGCGGACTTCAGTTAACTCAGCAAAGCGAAAAACACTCCAGCACAGGCGAGGGTGTCGTCAATGGCGTCGTGGCTGTTGATGCCGTCGATGTTGAGCGCTTCAATCAGGTTTGCGAGCGAGTAGCTATCCAATCCCGGGCGCAGATGACGGGCGAGCGCAACTGTATCGCAGGTCTCGATTCCATCTGGCGCGAAGCAGAGGTCGAATTTTCCGCACTCTTGGTTGAGCATCCTCATGTCGAACTTGTTGTTGTGCGCCACGAGCAGCGCATCGCTTCCCAGAAAATCGAAGAACTGGCGCATCGCTTCTTCCGGCGCAAGACCATGTTTCGAAAGGAAATCCAACGACAGCCCATGCACCCCTTCCGCCCAGGGATTCATTTCGCACGAGGGGCAGATGTGCGAATTGAATGTGCGCGTTTGAACGCCATTCACATACTCCACGGCGGCTATCTGACAGATTTCATCGTAGCGCGAGCAGCCAGTCGTCTCAGTGTCAAAAACAACCACCCGCCCACTCCGGGCGTATTCCGCAATCTGCGGCAATGTGTTGGCACATATTCGCATGATACTCTATCCTGACAATCTACACCACCGGATCTCCGCAGAAGTCGCGCCGGCCGCATTCGCGGCAAAACGCTCCGCGCCAGACGGAGTCGAACTGCTCGACGAGCGGTTCGACAAGTGCAGGGTCATCGCTGAGAACGCCGTTCTCGAAATTGCGCTTCTTCTCCGACTTTGCGCCCATCCCGGCACCGGTGAGATTCGCCGAGCCGAAGTATGCCTTCACGCCGTCGACGATGATGCACTTGAAATGCACCCGCGGACAAAGCATCCGCTCCATCGCCGTCCAGAGCGTCGGATAGCGGTCGAAGTCGTCCCGCCAGTTCGGGCCAGGGTCCTTCGCATGAATGAGCCGCACCTCAACTCCGCGCTTCACCATCCCGTCAAGCACCTCCAAGAACGGCACCATGTCGCGACCACCAATATCGACGTACATATCCTTGATATCCGCGGTCGCGATCCACAATCTCTCCCTCGCCTGCGGCACAATCCCGCAGACGACAGAGGTGTAGATGTCGCGGTTGGAAAGAAAGGTAGTCATGACAAAAGCTTTTCATACACCGCTGCATCCCGCTCCGAAAAGCAGCAGAAGACGACTTCCATCTCCTCTGCGTCCTTTGCGTTCTTTGCGGCTAAAAATTTCTCCACCTCCCGCACGGCAATCTTCGCGGCGTCTTCAATCGGGTAGCCGTACACGCCTGTCGAGATGCAGGGGAAGGCGATGGACTTGCAGCCGTTCTCCGCCGCAAGGGCGAGCGAGTTGCGGTAGCAGGCGGCAAGCTTCTCCGGCTCTCCGTGAAGACCGTCGCGATATACCGGGCCGACGGTGTGTATTACGAACTTCGCCGGCAGCTTGAAGCCCGGCGTGATGCGCGCCTCGCCCGTGGGACAACGAACGCCCGGTCTCACCTCCGGCACCTTGAGACACGCCTTGTAAAGCTCAGGCCCGGCGGCGCGGTGAATCGCGCCGTCAACTCCACCTCCACCAAGCATCACCTGGTTCGCCGCGTTGACGATGGCATCCACCGCCAGCGTCGTTATGTCGCCTGAAATTATCTTGATCATGGTTGATTATTCTTTCAGTGCATTGTCCAAAATCGACGGATCAAGCAAGAACGGTATGACACCGACATAGACGATTCCTTCGTCCGAGACGCGTGGCGAGGAATAGCCGGAGGTCACCACCATCTTCCTGAAGAAGTCGCCGCTACGCCTGAGCGGCAGCAGTTCCTGGTCCGTTTTTTCCTGGGTGGGCATCGAATACGCGCTCTGTATGTAAAGCTTGCCCGGAGCGCGATTGACCACAAAGTCGATTTCGTGGTAGCGAAGCTCCTGCCGCCCTTCCGAGTTGACGGTTACGACAGGAACGACACCGACATCAACCGTGCAGCCGCGGCGCACAAGCTCGTTGTAAATCGCATTTTCCATCGCATGTGACGGATCGACATCGCGGAAGTCCAGCCTTGCGTTCCTCAGACCAGTATCCTCGGCATAGTACTTCATCGGATAATCAAAGTAACGCTTCCCCTTTACGTCCCACCGCTTTGCTTCCGAAAACAAAAACGCGTCTTTCAAATAGGAGAGGTATTTGGCGATTGTGACATCCGACGTCTCAACCTTCAATGTGGATCGCAGCGTATCTACCAGTTTGTGCGGATTGGTTAGTGAACCCGTCGCCGAAGAAACTACGTCTATCAGACACGAAAGGACATAGTCGTCGCGCAGACGATTCCGCTTGCGGATGTCGTTTATGTACACCTCCGAATATAGTTTCCTCAGATAATCAGCCCGCAGCCGTTCGTCCGTTTCCGCCACCGCAAGGGGCATCCCGCCCCAGACAAGATACTGGTCTAAAGCCGCAAGTTTGTCCTCCGCCCGCGTTGCCTCGCAGTATTCGGCAAATGAAAAAGGATGCATCCGTATCTGCGAACTGCGGTCGGCAAAATTTGTGTCGATATCGCTCGACAATGTCTTTGAGTTGGATCCTGTCGCATAGACATCCACATTCTTCATTTGCCTAAGTCCGTTCAATGTATCGTAGAACGTTATGTAGGCTTCGTCGCGATCCTCTGGCGCAAGGCGCTTCAAGTCCACACCCTTTGGCAGAATTTTTCGCGCCAACTGCACCTCGTCAATGAAAACGTAGTTCCATTTGCCATCATTTACAAGACGCGAACGGACGTAGTCCCCCAAGGCAATGGCATCCCTATAGTCCCGAAATTCATCTTTGTCGAGCGGCACTTCAATGATGTGGCTTTCATCCACTCCCTCGCCAAGCAGATATTCCTTGAAAAGAACAGAAAGTAGATATGATTTGCCAGAGCGCCTTATGCCCGTAATGATTTTTACAAGGCCATTGTGCATCCTGTGCTGCAGTTCTTCAAGATATTGTTTTCTTTGGACTCTCATGCTTAAATATTCATCAATTTATTGAGTAAGTTTTAAGTAAATTATACCATTTTATCCCCGAAACCGCAACACGGCTTAAATATTACTTCATTTATTGAGTAAGTTTATAGTTGAAATCTCAAAAATGCCTTCTACCCTTCTCGCCGCCACCATTATAGCAAAACTCTGCAACATCCGTGCCAACACGAAACAAAACGGCGAAAGGCGCTTTAACCGTCTTCCGCCGTTCAATTTCTTACCAGTTGCTCAAAAACGACCAGGCAACGGCCCCTGCCGTTCAGTTTTACTGCAAAGTTCCAGCCGAACCGGCCGCCGCCAGCGCAAACGGCATGGCTATTGCGCCGCCGGCAACGCCGAAGCTGTTGCGCGGAATGGCCTTTATGAGCACTTCGCCCTTCACGGAGAGAAGATCGGCATCGACCTGAAGCACCGTCGGCGCGTTGGCCTCCTTCGTGCCCGCGGACCTGTGGAACCCAGAGGCAAAGACGAATCTCCTGTCCAATCCGCCGTCCTTGCCGGAAATCTCCACGGCATAGTCGAAGACTCTCCCGGCCCCCGCGCGGTTCGCGGCCGGAATCGTGACTTCGAGGACGCGGCGTTCCTCGGACTTCACGTTTCCGCCGCCGCGGTTCTTTCCGGTCGTCATGCGCGCGGCGAGCGCGGCTCCCGCCGGGAACTCCGGGGCGATGCTCACGGCCGCGCGAGGCGCAAAGGCGAACGGCATCGGCTTCTTCGCCGGAAGCGGGACGACCCAGTCGTCGCCGAGCTTATCACCGCTCACGAAGTCGCGGCGCTCGAACACGATGCGGTCGTCGTACACGCTGGCGAGCAGGCCCTGATGCCCGTCGCCGGTGGACATGCGGCGCATTATCTTCGTCGGATTCGTGGCGGACAGCTTTCCCTCGGTGTTGTCGTTCTCGCGGCTGAAGGGATAGAGATCCCCGAAACTGAGGCCCGTGTAGCTGAGCGAGCTGACGTCTATGGCGGTGAACTCGCCCTGCCATATCGCCTTCTCCGACGAAAGCGGCGCATGCGAATGGCCGGTCAGCGCGACGGCGTTCGGATACTTCGAAAGCGCCGCGGTGATGCGCCCGTCGTCATGCCCCCAGAGAGACGGGCCGTGGCATGTGTTCTTCGGCGGCGGATGCTGAAGGTAGAAGAACGGCTTCGATGGATCGATGGTGCCTCCGTTCTCCCTGAACCACTCCGGCGCCTGCGGCACGCCGGTTTCCTCGTATGCCTTGCACTTGTCGGCGGTCCAGTGCGCGCCAACGAAGGTGTATCCCCTTACCTCCTTGCGCCAGACCGGCGAATACTCCTCGCCGAACGCCTTCTTCCACGCGGCGGCAAGATCGCTGCGGATCGTGTGCGCGTCGAGATCGTCGCCGAAGATCTGCTTCGCGGCGCCACCGTACCTGAACCCCTCCCAGTCGTGGTTGCCGTACACGAAAAGCCTCTCGACATGACGGCCGTCCGGCGCCTTGTCGCCGGGGAACACCGAGCGCCAGGTGCGGCCGACGGCCTCGAGTTCCTCGACGAGACCGAGGTCTGCAAGATCGCCGCTTATCGTCACTCCGTCCACGCCCTGGTCGCGGAACCACTCAAGCGCGCCGTGGAATCTGTCTTCGCCTTCGAACGTGTCCTTCCCGTTCTTGCGCCTCATGCGAAAGTGGATGTCGCTTACGACGCCGAACACAAGCCTCGGGCCAGATCCGCCGGAAACGGTGCTGCAGCCGCCGAGGGCGCCGGCGAACATCCCCCAGCCGAAGAGCCCCATGGCGCCCTTGGCAAACTCGCGCCTGCACATCATGTGTGAATTCATCATCTCCCGCCCTTCCCTTATTTTGCGCCGAAGGGCCTGGGCTGGGTCCAGCGGTTGACGAGCGGGCAGAGCGCGTTCATGATGAGGATCGCGAACGAGCATCCCTCGGGATATGCGCCGAACTGGCGGATCAGCATGCAGAGAAGCCCGCACCCGAAGCCGAAAACGAGCTTGCCCTTCGCGGTAATCGGGCTCGTCACATAGTCGGTCGCCATGAAGCACGCGCCTATCATGACGCCGCCGGTAAGGACCTGCATCATCGCGGGAGCACCGCCGGCGATCAGCGAATAGACAAACACCGTCGCGATAAAAGAGACAGGGATGTGCCAGGTGATGACCTTGCGCCAGAGGAGATAGACGGCGCCGATGGCGAGCGCGATCGCCGACACTTCGCCGATGCAGCCGGGCATGTTGCCGACAAGCATGTCGCAGAGCGAGGGAACGCCCTTGCACGCGGCGTTGCAGAGCCCGTGTGGAGATGCAGATGCCGTCACCTCGGCGACGAACCACGTCTTCATCACCGCGAGAGGCGTCGCAGTCGTCGCGGCCTCGGGAGTCTTCCACCAGAGCGGCTTGAGCCACGTGGTCATAGGCCCGGTGAAGGAGATGAGCATGAACGCTCGCGCGGCAAGCGCCGGGTTGAACGGGTTCATGCCAAGCCCGCCGAACACCTGCTTCGCGATGGCGATCGCGAACACCGAGCCGAGAACCGCCATCCAGAGCGGAATCCCCGCGGGGAGGTTCAGCGCGAGAAGAAGGCCCGTCAGCACCGCCGAGAGGTCGCCTATCGTGTTCTCGCGCTTCATCGCCAGGCGGCAAAGCGCTTCCGTCACGATGCACGTCGAGACGCACACGGCGATAGTCCACACCGCCGGCATCCCGAAGAAATAGATTCCCATCGCAGTCGTCGGAAGAAGCGCGATGATGACGTCGAGCATTATGCGCGACACGCTTGCGTTCGAATGCGCGTGCGGCGACGAGCTGAGGATGTAATGTTCGGAGGTATCTTTTGGTTTCATGTTTTCAACCTTCCAACTCTCAAGTCTTAGCTTTTAACTATTTTTCGCGGCGGCGGCCTTGGCCTTCTCGGCGGCGATGCGCGCGCGGATCGAGTTCTTCGCGCGGCGGCAGCTCTGGGTGATCGTGCGGTAGGCCGGGCAGCCGAAGCTGCACGCGCCGCACTCGATGCAGTCCATGACGCTCGCGTCCTCTGCGGCCTTGATGTCGTTCGCGTCGACGGCCTTCGAGATGAGAGCGGGGTTCAGGTTCATCGGGCACGCCCTGAGGCAGCGCCCGCAGTTGATGCACGCGCCAGACGCATACTGGAAGACCTTCCTCCTTGAGAGGAGAAGAAGCCCCGACGTCGTCTTGGTCGTGCCGATCTCGAGCGTCGAGACGGCGAAGCCCATCATCGTGCCGCCGGAAATCACCTTCGCGGGCGGCTCCTTCTCGCCGCCGCAGAACGCGACGAGATCGGAGTACTTAGTCCCGCTCGGCGCAAGGATGTTCTTGGGCTCGACGACGGCATCGCCGGAAACCGTGGTTACGCGCTCCAGGAGCGGCTCGCCCAGTTCCACGGCGTCGGCAATCGCGGCGACCGTCCCGACGTTCTCGACTACGCAGCCGACGTCTATCGGGAGCGCGGGCGGCTCGGGAACGACGCGCCCGACCGTCGCGTAGATCTGGTGCTTTTCGCTTCCCTGCGGGTAGAGCACGGGAAGGACGACGATCTCGACGTTGCCCTCGATGTCGGCAAACGCCTTCTCCATCGCGGCGATCGCCTCGGGCTTGTTCGCCTCGATCGCAATCCTCACGGCAGGCTGCCCAAGGATCTTGCGCATTATCTCGACGCCAAGGCGGATGCGGCCAGCTCGCTCGAGCATCACGCGGAAGTCGGCGGTCAGATACGGTTCGCACTCCGCGCCGTTGAGGACGAGGTACTCGCAGCGCTTCCCAGGCGGCGGATTGAGCTTTACGGACGTCGGGAAGCCCGCGCCGCCCATGCCGCATATCCCCGCTTCCTCGACGCGCTTCAGAAGCTCTTC
>ODAI014138075.1_pt1 | contig 14336 bp, 13 predicted proteins | sample 1539321 | NCBI WGS metagenome assembly ODAI01 (sample SAMN02144231, study PRJEB22623) | gut metagenome | biome: sheep rumen | host: Ovis aries | place: New Zealand
CTGACATCCTGATCCGTCGTGAGATCCCTGGGCGTCGTCGTGCTGTTTCCTATGCTCTTGACCGGAGTTTCACTCAGGTCCGGAGACACCGGCGTCTGATCTTCTCCTCTCGCGAAAGCGGAGAGAACAAGTCCGATCTTTCCGAAAACAGACTGAAGGAATGCAGGCTCCGTCCGTGCCAGGTCCCCGATCGTCAGGATCCCGTACCGCAGGAGCTTTCTCTGTGTCGCTCTCCCCACGAACAGAAGGTCCGCCACGGGACTCTCCCACACGATCTCCTTGTAATTGTCTCTGTCGATCACCGTAATGGCGTCCGGCTTCCTGTAATCGGAACCGAACTTGGCAAAGATCTTGTTCCAGCTGACCCCGATACTCACAGTGATCCCCAGTTCTCTCTTGATCCTCCGCGAGATCTCACCGGCCAGATCCGGCCCGCTTCCCAGGCATTCCCCGCTCCGGGTACAGTCGATCCAGCACTCGTCCAATCCGTACGGCTCGATCAGATCCGAGTAGTCCCTGTAGATCTCTCTCGCCAGTTCCGAAAAGCGAAAATACAGATCCATTCTTGGCGGTACAATGACCAGATCCGGACAGGCCTGCCTGGCCTGCCAGAGCGCCTCGCCGGTCTTCACACCGGCCCGCTTCGCAATATAGTTGGCCGTCAATATGATCCCGTGCCTTTGCTGCGGGTCTCCTCCGACTGCCAGCGGCCTCCCGTCAAGCTCCGGATGATGGAGCATCTCAACGCTCGCGTAGAAGCAGTTGCAGTCAGAGTGAAGTATCACTCTGTCCATAATCTTTACCTGTGTAAAAGAGTCATAGTCCTGTCTCTGTACTGTTGTTTTAATTTCCTCTTTTTGTATTTTAATTTCCTCTTGCCAACAGTATATTTCGAACGTATATTCGTGTCAAGAGGTTTTTTGACTTGACCGGTGAGGAAACACAGTTTACAATATGCTCATGAATGAGGAAATTTAATTTCCCCGTTCTTTCTGTATTCATTTCTCATCCGCAGCCTCAGGCCTGAGGATCAGCACACGGAGCGGCAGATATGACTTTCGGAGAAAAAGTAAGAGAATTGAGAATTAAGAAGGGATATTCCCAGGATCAGCTGGCATCCCTGACCGGCGTGACCAAGCGCACCGTGCGCAACTGGGAGACGGAGGGGAAATACCCCCGCAGCGGAGAGCTCTATGAAAAGCTCTCGGAAGCGCTCGGCTGCACCGTGCAATACCTTCGGGGAGAACAGGAGATGTTCTTTACAAGGGCGGCCGAAGAGTACGGGACCAGAGGCCAGCAGCAGGCACAGGCCTTTCTCGACAGCACGCGCGCCATGTTCGCCGGAGGTGACCTCTCCCCCGAGGATATCGACATGATCGGGAAACACTTTATGGAGATGTTCTGGGAGGCCAAGGAAAATGCCAGGAAATATACACCGAAGAAGTACAGGGAAGGCACCGGCGATGAGGGAGCCGCTTCTTCGGATGCTTCGCGGGAAAACAAAGGCAATGCCTGAGGAGGTGCCGTCATGAGCAGACTGTATGTCTACCGGGAGATCGGGAAGCTGTCCCGCCGGTACGGCACCCGCGATCCCTTTGAACTTCTCGATGCCCTGCACGTGCGGGTCCGTTTTTATTACGATCTGAATGCCGTCAAGGGTTTTACACGCTATTTCCTTCGTCTGTATTTTGTCGGGATCAACGGGAACCTTTCCGCGCCGGAGCAGCGCATTGTGGCAGCCCATGAACTGGGTCATATCGTGCTGCACGCTGATGCGCTCAGGACCGCTCCTCTCTTTGACACGGCTGTCTACGACAAGCGCAGCATCACCGAATATGAAGCGAATCTGTTCGCTGCCGACCTCCTCATCCGGGACGAGGATATCCTGGGGGCCGTCTCCGATCCTGACAGCAGCTTCGGCAGCCTGTGTTCCACACTTGACACTGTTCCCGAACTGATGAATTTCAAGCTTCTGAGCATGAAAAAAAGAGGGATCGATGTCCCTCTTTTCTCGGAATGCAACAGCCTGTTCCTCTCCTTCGATGTCCTGCGCGGGCCATGAAACCGCGCAGGATATGAAGGTGTGCCGGATATGAAGGCGCACGACCGCAAATACTGATCATAACAACAGAGCTTCCGTTCCTCTTTATAACTCATCTGTTTTCACTTCACAGCTCATTCAAAAAGAGGTCTTCGTTTTCCGGATTTGTTTCCGCGGATCATTATGCCTGTACTATAGACCTATTTTGTTTATATTGCATAACCCTACAGGTCGTTTTCTTGCGATTTTTATCCCCATATAATCTCTTCATGGAGAAAAGCAATGAATGACTACAGCAATATCGATATCAACCATATAAAAGAACTGAACGGAAAGCGGCTGGCGGGTCTCAGAAAAGTGCACGGACTCACTCAGGAAGGACTCGCGGAAATGCTGGATTGTTCCGTCAAGCACATCAGCCATGCCGAGCGTGGCATCACATTCCTGTCAATGGAAAAGTATCTGATCCTGAGCCGTTATTTCCAGTGCAGCATGGACTATCTTCTCAAAGGGAGCGACAATCCGGACATCTCGGCCTTCCTTCCCTCCTACATGGTGGAGACTCTGCAAAGCGGTGATTCTGAGGAGCGCGATCTTCTCATAAACTACCTGTTCATGTTTACAAAGATCAGAAATCTTTCCGACCGGACCGATTCATGAGCGGTCTTGTTCATAAGCACCGATTAAGAAGGGGCTGCCGCACTAAGAAAATGATTCTTAGGGCGGCGGTCTTTTTATTGGCAGAGGGATGGATGGGCCCGGGGAGAAGGTTTTGAATGAGCGGCAAGTTTTACTTGATCTTTCTGGAAGGGAGAGAGAGGGTGAGGGCGGCAGCTCGCCTGCCGCTCGAAAGCCCGGGGTGTCCGAGGCGGCCGGTCATCAGAGCGGCCGCCGAGTTTCGGTGCGGTCCCTCTCTCGAACGACAGAAAGATCTTAGTAAAACTCCACGAATTCAACACCTTCTCCCCGGGCCCATCCATTCCTCTGCCAATAAAAAGACTGCCGCCTAAGAATCATTTCTTAGTGCGACAGTCCCTTAACACACTGAAGAGCCGTCCCCTGTCTCCCCGAAAAGTTGTCAGAAGAACCGTCCCCTTGACACCTTACAGCAGCGCCGCATACTCTTCCAGCTTCTTCCTCGCCGCCGGGCTGATATTCCTGGGAACGGCGATCCGGATCTCGACAAATTCGTCGCCCTTCTTGGGTGATCTTCCTTCCGTGTGGATTCCTTTCTCCTTGAGCCGGATCTTGCTTCCCGACTGAATACCTGCAGGGATCTTGCAGCTGACGCTTCCGTGCAACGTGGGCAGCATCGCTTCTCCGCCCAATACCGCCACGGAGTACGGGATCTGCGCCGAAGTGTACAGATCCAGTCCGTCTCTTGTGTACTCCCTGTCGGGGTCGATATGGATCTCGATCAAAAGATCGCCTTTCTTTCCGTCTGCACCGGCCATTCCGCGCCCGCGGAGCCGGATCTTCTTGCCCTCCTCGATACCGGCCGGAATCTTGACTTCCAATGTTGTGATCCCGGCGTTCTTGCCTGTCGCCGCGGGATCCTGCAGCTGGATCCGCTTGGTCGCGCCAAGCGCCGCATCCCGGAAACTCACTGTCATCGAACTGGTCATATCCAGCGACTGCTGCCGGGATGCACGCCTTCCCGAATAGGACTGCCCGGAACCGAATCCGTCGTCGTAGAATCCGTTTGCGCCTCCGAATCCGGATCCGCTCGTGAAGTGTCTTCCGCCGAAACCGGAACTGCTTCCGCCGAATATATCTCCGAACATGCTGCGGAAGAGGTCCTCCGCGTCCTGTCCGCTGAAGTGGAAGGACTGATAGCCGTTTCCGCCGCCGGTGCTGTAATACTGATAGCCGCCCGGTCCGCCTGCACCTGCTCCCTGTCCGGCGCCGCTGCCGTCAAATGCCGCGTAGCCAAACTGATCATAAAGCTTTCTCTTCTCCGGATCGCTCAGGATCGCATAGGCCTCTCCGACGTCCTTGAACTTCTTCTCCGCTTCCTGGTCGCCGGGATTGGCGTCCGGGTGATACTTTTTCGCAAGCTTTCTGTATGCAGATTTCAGTTTTTTATCATCAGCGGTGCGCTCCACACCGAGAATCTCATATAAATCTTTCTTCATAACCATTTCCTCCTGTCTGTCTTCGTGATCGATCCTGGTACTCGATCCGAATGGTCTATCATAGTAATCTCCATATCCATGCCGGAATACTATGCCAAAACACTATTCCAAATTACCATGCCAAAACAGTGCCGGCTTCCGGCGGAGAATCATTATTATAATTGTTCTATTGTTAGTATAACAAGCGCAATTACCTTTGACAAGAGGGTTTTGAATATTTCTATAAAATAACCGGACGTATCGCTTCTATAATGATTACCCGATGATTACCCGATGATCACCCGGCAAATACAGTCCCTGTGAAGGCCTCTTCAAGCGGAATGCCGTTTACCGTCTGCGGCCACTGCCCCTTTGTCACGTGCAGGCGGAAGCAGCGCCCGTCCTCCGTTTTGAGGTCGACGATATCTGTTCCGTTCGTGCGCCACAGTTTGCACACCGTTCCGGCAGGCAGTGTGATCTCCTCGCCGGTCATTTCTCCCGTCTCGGAGTCTACCAGTTCCACATCCAGATCTATCAGTGACGTCATCCTGTAGGAGTTGTCGATCTCGTAATATTCCATCAGCGGTGAAGGCATTCCGTCTTCCCCGCACTCATAGAACCTGATCGCGCTGTACGTGCTCATGAGATCCATCCGAGTGTCCAGTGCAAAAGCGGCAGGATCCAGCACCAGGTAGAGCTGACTGTATTCGTCCTCTTTCCAGTCATCCGAGTCATCATCGAAATCTCCCTGGTCAGGCGAAGCATCAGGCTCAGAATAACGTCCGTCCGGCACGCGGTAAACCCAGGCAAATCCCGTACCGTCCATCTTTCCGATGTAGACCGGCTCCCCGTCACGGATCTCAAAGACATGCATATAGTTGTAGTCATTGTCTGTTGTGGTCTCCACATAGAGATAGCTTCTGCCGTCCTGCGTCCGTGCAAATGCCGCCCGGAGGGAGTAAAAATAGTCATCCACCGTGCATTCTCTGTCCCCGGCGACCACCAGGATGGAATGATGGAACGCGTATTGGGACGAATCGTCGCTGATTCCCGTAACTGTTAAGTATTCCGTCTCTCCGTCTCCGTTCAGATCCAGCCCGTTGAAGACATTAGGCGCCAGCATTTTGGCATAAGCGCCGTCCGCCGCACCGTATTTTCCTGTGAACAGTTCCGGGTACTTGTCGAACCGGACTCTGGATTCGATCGTTCCCGCCGCATAGGGCGCGATCTCATAAGGTGCAAACCGGAACACGATCCCGTCCCGGTCGATCACCCATGACAGTTCCTCACTGTTTTGATCCAAATACTCCTCCAGCTCGGTCTGGACATCTGTGAACGGCACGCCGTCCGCGAGCGTCACCAGATTCTCTTTCACTGCGGGAGCCAGCTCTGAGAGGTCCTTCACCACGTCTGTGATCGCGATCGGACTGCCCGTGGCAGGGTCATAATTATAGCCGGTATACCCGACCAGCCCGTGCGCTGCGCCCGGATAAAACGTCGATATGGTTTGGAAGAAACTCAGGACACTGCTGTCGCAGCGCACCGTCTCAATCTTCCTCTCCATATCCCCTTTGGGGAAGTTAACGATATCATCATCGAAGTCTTTCAGATAAAGATCCGCCGCATTTTCGATCTCGTCGTACTGGGCCTTGGCCTGTTTTTCAATATCAGCGCCTGCTGCCTGCAGCGATGCGTCCAACTGGGGATAAACCTCCTTCGCCTCTTCGGTGAGCTCAGGGATTTCATAGCATCCGCCGGCGATGATCACATCCCCTTCCATTTTGCTTCGGGTATATTCCTTCAGCGTATAGACAGGCCGGATTCCGGAGCCCTGCGAAGGATCAGCCGCAGATTCCGTTTCTGTCCCCGCCTGGCCCTCTGCCTCTGTTTCTGTCTCCGCCTGGCCTTCTGCCTCTTTCTCTGTCTCCTGTGCAGGTTCTTCCGCGGGTTTCTCTGTTTTGCCTCCGCATGCGCTCAGGCATGCTGCCAGCATCACCACCGCGAGTATTCTCGATATCACTGTTCTTTTCATTTCGACTCATCTCCTTTCAGTGGCTTATCCGAGCACGAAGGCAAAATAGCGCTCCATCTCTTCTTTTTCCCTGAATTTTGCCATGTACACATAGCGTCCCATGGAAGGCCAGTCAATGGGAGGCATCTCCTCCTGCAGCACAATATCGCTGCCGTACCGCTCCATGATCTCCTCATGGCTGTGCGTAAACTCGTGGCCGTCCTTACGGGCTGCATATGCACAGATATAGTTTTCTCCGGATTCGAGAGAAAGGCGCCTGTCGGAAGTGACCATCTCTGCATAAATGCGGAACACGTCGATCGACTGCGCATAGTTCATCATATCCGGGTCGTGGCCTCCTGCAGGCCGCATATTGACCTCCATCGCAGCAAACTGCCCGGCTTTCCCGATGCCGTCATAATCCCGCGTCATTTGAATGAACTCAAAGTGGACGAAGCGCCGGTCCGCCCCGAACGCTTTGGCGGTCTTTCGTCCCAGTTCCCGGAGCTCCCCGGGAACATCCGCCGTGGTAAAGAAATGAATATTCTCGTCGTTTGCCACCGAATCTACGACCGGCGCATATGTGCACATGGATTCAAACAGCGGTTCGCAGCGCGAATCCAGGACAGCGTCGTACGTGCAGATATCGCCGAACAGGAATTCTTCCATCACGTACGGCTCTGACGGAAGCTCCTCATAGAATGAGACCAGCTCCTCTCTCGTTTCGATCTTCATCGCGCCGTTCGCGCCTACACCGATATCCGGTTTTACGATCACAGGATATCCGACCTCCTTGGCAAAGGCCTCCCCTGCCTCGAAGTCCGTGACGATATGCTGGCGCGCTGTCGGAATACCGGCTTCCAGAAAGACCCTCTTCATGCCTGACTTTTTCACCAGATCTCCGATCTCCTCCTCCCGCGTGCCGACGGCGATATTAAAATCCGTGCGCAGCCGCGCATCTGAGGGAAGCCAGTATTCGTTGAGTGATTCCAGCCAGTCGATCCTGCCGTACTTGTGAATGAAAAAAGCGACCGCGCGGTAAACCTGGTCATAATCCTCAAGAGAGGAGACCCGGTAATATTCTGTCAGCGCGCCCTTAAGCTGATCGCTCAGCGTGTCATACGGCACATCTCCGATGCCCAGCACGTTGACGCCCTGTTCGCACAGGCTCTGACAGAAAGCCGCACATGTGACGGGATATGCCGGTGAGATAAACACATAATTCATTGAAGACCTCCTTGCAATACTGACTTCTTACTATATATTTAATGATACTTATATACATCAGTCAGACTATTGGCAGCTCTGCCCTCACAGCACGATGCGGATCCTGGTTCCCAGGTCCTTTCCGGAGAGCACTTCGAAATGTCCGCCGTGCTTGTCTACGATCCACTTCGCGATCGAGAGGCCAAGCCCCGTTCCGGCACTGCCCCGCGCCTCGTCCGCTCTGAAGAACCGCTCGAAAATGTGCGGAAGCTCGGATTTGCTGATCCCCTGTCCCAGATCCTGGACCTGCAGGAAGGGATTGCCCTTTTCGTTCTTTCCGTATGACAGGAGGATCTCCTCTCCTTCCGGGGTATATTTTGCCGCATTGTCAATGAGGATCCTCACTGCCTGCTTCATCAGGCCCTGATCGACCATCACTTCTGCAGCTTCGCCGCTGTCCCTGAGGCGGTAGCGATGCGCCTCGTCGATCATCAGCGATTCCTCGTAGATCTCCCGCATAAGGTCATCGGTCTGCACCGGCTGTCTGTTCAAATGCGTCCTGCCGCTGTCTCCCCTGGCCAGAAACAGCAGCTGCTCCACCAGGTAATTCATGTGATCTGCCTCGTTCTTGATCGCGTCAATCCCTTCTTCAAGGATCTTTTCATCCGTCTTTCCCCACCGGCCCAGCATGTTGGCATAGCCCTGGATCACCGCTATGGGCGTCCTGAGCTCATGCGACGCGTCGTTTACAAATCGGGACTGCTGCCGCATTGTATCCCTCATACGCAGGAGCAGGTTGTTCATGGCCGCTTCCACGCCGATCAGGTCGGAGTCGCCAAAAGACAGCGGGCCCTCGGCTTCCGCCTGTTCCGGATGGATGTTCTCCAGCGCATCCTCGATCATCTGATATTTATCTTCTGTAAATGACAATCTGCTCAGTTCGTCCGCCCTGAGCGCGATCTCGTTGATCGGTGCGAGGATCCTGCGGATCGCCCTGTCCTCCCGATAATAAGAAAACAGAATTTCCAGAAAATGAAGGATCAAAATACCGGCGGCAGACGATGCAATGACGATCAGCGGCGCCAGACAGGAGGCAGACAAAAGCAGGGCTCCCTCCTTTGAGGCAACCCTGTAGATCAGATCTACTCCCGGCTCCGCTGCTGTCTGCACAAATTCAAAACTTCTTGTATTTCCGGAAAGGATCATCCCCAGCGCCGCGTATTCCTGCCACGCACACCATCCGAACGCAAGAAGGACGAAGAGCAGGATGTCTGAAATGATAAAGCGGGCGATCTTTCCCCGCAGCATATACCAATGGAGTCTTCTGGTGATCGACGACATTCGGCGCTGCTCGTCCGAAGAGCTGCGCCTTTTTCCGGCAGCAGTCGTGCGCTCTCCCCGCTCCGCATCAATCTGTCTCTGATTTAATGACATAGCCGACTCCTCTGACTGTCCGGATCATTTTGATCCCGAACACATCGTCAATCTTGGACCGCAGATAGCGGATATAGACATCCACGACATTGGTCTCTCCCGCGTAGTCGTACCCGCAGACCTTGTTGAGCAGCGTATCTCTGGACAAGACGATATCCCGGTTCTCGAGCAGTGTCCTCAGCATAATGAATTCCCTGTTGGTCAGATTCACCTCATGCCCCGCATACCGGACCTGATGACGGCGATCATCCAGCACCAGTTCCTGCCACTTGAAAACGCCCTCTTCCTGATCCCGGCTCCCGTTTCCCTGACCGGCAGTCCAATGACCCGCGTGGAGCTTGAGCGCCACGCGGATCCTTGCCAGCAGTTCTTCGATCGCGAAGGGTTTCGTAATGTAATCCACCGCACCTGCGTCGAGTCCCGAAACCTTGTCCATTACAGCATCTCTTGCGGTGAGAAGGATCACCGGCACTTCTTTTTCTTTCAGAAGTCTCCGCAGTACTTCCAGCCCGTTCAGGCCCGGCAGCATGATGTCCAGAAGGATCAGGTCGTAGTTGTTTTTCAGCGCCATTTCCAGCGCCTCTCTTCCGTTTCCGGACTTTTCCACCTGATATCCCTCATGCATCAGCTCGAGTTCCACGAATCTCGCCAGTTTTTCTTCATCTTCTACCAGAAGAATGCTTGCGTTCATTTTTACCTCACGATCTTTTATGACTCCTCGGAGCCGCTTTCGTTTTTCGTAAACTCACTTTTCACGTCCTGTGCAAAATCACCGGCCTTATTCAGGATCGAGTTGGCCTTCTCCGCCTCCTCTTCTCCCTCAAAGGAATACCTTACTCCAAAGAACAGAGCGATGACCATGACGGGTGCGAGCACTTCCCAGAAGAAGAACAGCAGGATGGCAAATATCAGTGTGGGCATCGTAAAGACAACGTCCTCGCCTTTTGTCACGATGAAAGTCGTCTGTTTGATGAAGCGGATCAGTCCCCTGAAGGCTCTGCCGATCGTGCGGCCCATGCTGGGAGCGGACTTCTCCTGCTCTTCCACCTTGTCCCTGACCTTTATATAGTCTTTCTGCTCCTCATATTCTGTCGAGAAAGTGCTGTGCGCCGGTTCTTTGACCTTTCCCTGCCGTTCGAGCAGGACGATGGCATCCAGAAGATCTCCTCCCGTCTGCTCCAGCGCTGCCTTTGCCTCCTCATAAGATACGTTTGCTTTCTCTCTGAGACGTTCAACTTTTTCGATCATTTCCATGGTCATACCTCCGAATGTTGTGCTATTTCATTTTACCTGGCTGTTCATACAATCGCATTCATAACGATCGCATTCATAACGATCGCAGTCATTGCGATCCCATCTCCGGTTTTCTCTGTTCACCTTTGATGTAAGAAAAGAATACCGCCGTAAAATAAAAACATCCTGAGAGATACATTAAGAATACATTAAAGAATGCTTTAAAAAACATATTAAAGAATACTTTAAGCATCCTCTCACCCGCTGGCCTTCAGCAAAAGACCCCAGAGGAAGATTGTCGGGATCGAGCAGAGCGTCGATGTGATGACCATCTTGGTGGCAAAATCCGGTGCGCAGTCATACTTTGACGAGAGCATGCTCGTCGTCGCTGGGGCGGGCATAGCCGCAAGCAGAACGGACAGCTGCGGTGAAAGTCCCGATACCAGACCCATCCTGCTCAGGGCGTAAAGAATGATCCCCAAAAGCCCGGGCACAATGAGAAGTCTCTCTGCCGTGTAGCGGAGTACCAGCTTATCTAACAGCTGCGACGGCTCAATATCGGACAGGATCATGCCGATCACCATCATGGACAGCGCTGTGTTGCATCTCCCGATCGTCTGGAGAAGGCTGAAGATCCACTCAGGGACAAGTGCGATCCCGGCGAACAGTTCCGCCAGCATGATCACAACACCGATCATACAGGCGAGGACACACGGATGTGTGATCACTTTTTTGACCGTTTCCCTTCGATTCGATTCCCCTCCGAAGAGAGCGATTCCCTTGGACCACATGATCACCCGCACGGGGATCAGATAAACGCTGGCAAGCATAAGGCCTATGGGGCCGTAGACGCCTTCTGCGACGGGATTTCCGAGAAATCCGGCATTGGAGACCAGGATCCCGTATGTGAGGCATTTCCTCTTGCGCTCTTCGACATTCCGGTACGCCAGTTTGGAATAAAGCATACACATGATCTCAGCGCAGACGGAGATCAGGAATATGGTGATACAATCGCGCAGGGCACTGGCCGGCAGCTCCTGTACAAAGGAGGTGACAATATTGCAGGGCAAAATGACACGGATCACAAGGTCGGTGATATTCTTCTGTCCTTCCCTGCCGACCATGCCTTTCCTGCGCGCGTAGAATCCGATGCCGATCAGTGCGAATATGATAAACTGCAGCCGCAGCATTGCTATCATGGCCGTGTTCTCCTTGGTGCGGTACGATCAGTGCAATACAATCAGTTCAATACAATCAATTCAATACAATCAGTGCGGTACGATCAGTACAGGCTCGCGTAAAGGCCGTCTTCCGTGCGCAGATTGCCGAAGAAATCAGAGAAATCGATCTTGAGGTCGTTAGCCAGGCGCATCATCTCGATGACTGTCTTTTCGTCGACGGCAACGCCCTCCTTATACACACGCTCAAGGGCAAAATGCTCCTTCTCGCCGTGCGTATAGATCCTTTCCTGTCCTTCCGCTTTGGGCGCATCCCGCAGCTCCTGCAGGAAAACGGACAGATTCTTTTTGATCTCCTCCGGATCGCCGAAGCAGGCGGGATCGATGGCAATGAAGCCATGGCAGGTGCCGCCCTTCCCGTCGATGTGCGTGTGATTGGAGGTCATGCCCAGCGACAGGATTGACGTGAATATTTCACAGATCATGCCGTAGCCATAGCCTTTGTGGCTGCCCGAATACTCCTCGTTCCTGCCAAGCGGCATAATGCCGCCGCCCTTTTTGCCTGATATATTCTTCAGCACGCGTCCGGCATCATTGCAGGCTTTTCCGTTTTCGTCCAGCGCCCATCCGTCATGCAGCGGTTTCTCCGCCTTGTGATACATCTCCAGTTTGCCTCTTGTGACAACGGTCGTGGAGGCATCGAAAAAGAAAGGATAGGGATCCGCCGGCGCCGAAATGGCGATCGGATTGCTCCCCAGCATAGCCTTCCTCGCAAAAGTGGGAACCATGATGGCCTCAGAGTTCGTAAAGGACATTCCGATGAGTCCCTGGTCGCTGGCCATCTTGGCATAGTAGCCCGCGATCCCGTAATGATTGGAATTGCGCGCGGTCACGATCGCCATCCCCGACTTTTTGGCCTTCTCGATCGCTGTCTTCATTCCGAAGACTCCGATGAGCTGCCCCATTCCGTCGTGTCCCTCGATCACAGCAGAGACGGGGGTCTCAAATACGATCTCCGGCTTTGCGTGTACTTTGATGATATTGTTCTTGATACCTTTGTGATAGCGGACGAGGCGCTGCATTCCGTGGGACTCGATCCCGTATTTATCCGACAGAAGCAGAACATCCGTGATGATCTGCGCCTCTTCTTCTGTAAATCCAAATCGTTGAAACGCTTCCTCGCAAAACACTTTCAGTACATCAAGTTTCAGATAAATATGAGACATAAGCACTCCTTTCTCGAACAGTTATTAATATTTTATCACAGGATAGCCGCAAAAGAGTTCAATACTTTATTCCGGTCTTTACCCGCCGGCCGCAATATTTTGATCAAAAAGCAGAAAACCGCCAAAAAACAGTCTTGCCATCTTCAAATAAATTTGGTACAATACAATTGTATTAAATCAAAATATTCAGAAAGGGGACATATAAATATGAGTACAGTATATGATTTCACAGTAAAGGACAGAAAAGGAAACGATGTCAGCTTATCAGAGTACAAGGGCAAGGTCCTTCTGATCGTCAATACAGCGACCGGGTGCGGCTTCACTCCTCACTATGATCCGCTGGAGGCCATGTACAGGGACATGAAAGATCAGGGTTTGGAGATCCTGGACTTCCCCTGCAACCAGTTTGCCAATCAGGCGCCCGGAAGCGATGATGAGATCCACGAGTTCTGCACCCTCAAGTTCGGCACCGAGTTCCCGCAGTTCAAGAAGATCGATGTAAACGGCGATAACGCGGATCCGCTGTTTGTCTGGCTTGCAACAGAGAAGCCCTTCGAAGGTTTCGGCAAAGGGATCAAGCTCGCAGCACTGAAGAAATTCTCGGATATGAACAACAAGACTTTCGGCGACAAGGCTTACATCAAATGGAATTTTACCAAGTTCCTGATCGACAGAGAAGGTAATGTCATCGCCAGATTTGAACCCACTGTGGATATGAAAGAAGTCAGAGATGCAGTAGCTGCTGCTCTGGAGCAGAAAGCATAAAAGCCTGTTTCACAGCATTCGCTTCCGTACATACTGTCCTGTAAATATTGCATTAAAGGCTGCCGCATTAAGCGAGAATAATTAAATTCATCGCTTTTGCGGCAGCCTTTTTGCTGCTTCGATCTATTAATTCAATTCAGTCGATCTGTCTAAGCTGCTGCCCGGCCGTCTGCAGATACCTCAAATGCCTCAGCATCTCTTGATCTCAAAGCGTCACATAGGTGCCGCAATACTGGCACTGCACTGTCTCTCCTTTGGTTCCCGTCAGTCCGGCGCCGCAGGAAGGGCACTTGATCGAGACCTGTTCCGTGGATTTGATCCCCAAGGAGCTCTTGAGATTATTGATCGTATTCGTGACCGATTCCGCCATCGCCAGTGTATCGCCGACCCAGGCAAACTCGTCGCGCTCGACCTTCACGCCTGTGATAAGTTCCGTGATCTTATCGATCCATTTCTGCACATCGCTCTCCCACTCAAAGCGAAAGCTCTCCATGCCTTTGTCCAAGTACAGATCCAGCGTATGCGTCACATTATCCGGGTGTCCGATCTTCGCCTGCACCTGGCCGTTCGCAACGCGAATGCTGCTGAGCGGAAACTTGACCACTTCCTGTGTGTCGCCCAAAAATCCCTTTTTCACAAGAATGACATTCTGATTGGTCAGGATCAGTTCATTGTTGAATGACCAGAATCCCCCGTATCCGACCTTGCTCATTCTGTCCACTACTTGTTCGTCCGCATTTAAGTTTAATTCGTCTCCCACGACTGTATCCTCCTGCTGTCCGTTGCTTCAGCAAACTCTCCGATAGGGTCTGCATTTCTATTATAACAGAAGATACGGCGCCATTCGATATTTATCAGTGTTTCTCGAACAGGAACTTCTCAGGCAGGTTAACGCCGAAATCCTTGGCCAGATGTCTGAACTCGTCGGGCTGTATGGTCTGTCTCTTCTCGTAAGTCATGGAACGGACCTTGACCAGGATCTCTGCAGACTTCTCTACTGTGTGCATAAGACCGAAAGTGAGGTCGAAGTCCTCGCCGGAGCAGAACATTCCGTGATGTGCCCAGATCGCTACGTCATATTTCTTCATGAGCTCTGAGGTCGCGACAGCGATGTCTCTTCCGCCGGGA
>ODAI014626037.1_pt1 | contig 14333 bp, 23 predicted proteins | sample 1539321 | NCBI WGS metagenome assembly ODAI01 (sample SAMN02144231, study PRJEB22623) | gut metagenome | biome: sheep rumen | host: Ovis aries | place: New Zealand
ATATGCAGCTGGATCTACAATCTTGAAATATACAACTGTATCAATCTGCATTGTTACATTATCCTTTGTGATAACCGGCTGTGGTGGAAAATCTGCAACCTGCTCTTTTAAATTAACATCTACTCTCTTCAAGTCGATAATCGGAATTATGAAATTAAGTCCGGCTGTAATCGTCTTGTGATATTTTCCCAAGCGCTCGATTACATAAGCATGTTGCTGCGGTACGATTTTAACGCACGCGATTAACAAAACTACAAGTACAATAAGTAAAACTATCATATAAAAAATCTCCTTTAAAATATTTTTTAGTTACTATTATAATATGATAAAAAATAAATACACAATTACAAAATATCGTTAACAAATGTAGTCACATGGAATAGCGATATCTTCTCATCCAGCAAGTGTCTTGGTACGAGAGCTTCAATATCGATTAGCGATTCCAAGTTACCGTCGACATAATAGATTTCGTCATAATCTTTAATGTTTGCAAGCAGTTCCAGCATATCTGCTTTCTCTGTAGTTGAAGCCACTCCATAGAAATTATCCTTCCAATTGATGCTAGGATAATATTTTTTTAAGAAATCTAGTTTTGAAAAGATTTCTACTGAACCTATACCGCATGTAGATAATACTCCAAGTGTATTCTCTTTATTCTCAGCTAAAGCCTTTACTTTCTTTACCATAGCCTTGAATGGCTCTTGCTTTTTGTATGGATCACTGTTAAGATGTTCCATCATATTGTAGAAGAATGTGTTTGGATGGTCCCCTAAAATACCACCCTTTTTGTCTGTGAATACTGGAGTTGCTAATGTCCCATCAAAATCAAATAGGATTAACCTTTTGATAGCCTTAGGATTTTCACTCGCTGAGTTTTCTCCCTGGTATTCACCCTTCATTTTTGGACAATTTTGATACATAATGGTCCTCCTTTATCTGTTTTACTATAATATGACAAAGAAAATAGATGGCATAAAAAAAAGAGACCGGGGCCTCTTCTTCTTTAATTATTTTCATTTTGTTGAATTAACGATTTCATTCTCAAGCTATACGAAGTGCTTAGTTCTGATGCATATTCTAAATCTATAATTGTTTCCGATATTTCTTTTTTCAATAATTGCTTTTCTAACCAAGTTAATTTATTATCTTCAAGAAAATCATCGAATATCATATTAAGAATTATTGCAGCTGTATAAGTTGTTTTTCTAAAATAACACTCTTTCGCTAGGAAAAATGAAATCTTTGAATACTGTTTTATAAATTCTTTTGGTGAAACAATATAATTTTGTCTATTATCTGCCAACCTATTTTTTTCAATACAAATAATATCTGCTTTAATTTCGTCATTCATAGTATTTAATAAAATTGTTGCTCCATACAACATATTAAATTGCTTTTTATAATCTTCAACTCTTAAATCGGGATAAATCTCAGATAATTCTTTTATTATTTCATCTACAGAAATCTTGTTTATTTGGCTTCTTTCTAGGTTCTGCCTTATATTATCTTCACTCTCAGCGAATTTTTCTTCTGTTACTTTTTCTCCATCTATTGTGAAATTCAGCATATCAGGATCGTAAATAAAACAGTAAAGCATCTTATATGCTTCATTTTCTGTTTTGCACGGCAGGTTAATTGAATCTCCGTTTTTGTAATGCACCTTTACATCATATCTATCTGGATATGTGTATACAGAAAGCATTATATATTTTTTATCACAATCACTATTATATGGTGGTAAATACGAACTTTGATATGTATGTTTTGCATTTGGCGCACTAGCAGGGCCTTCATTATGCATCCATCTATCAATAAATACCAGTTTATCAAAGCTTTCTTTTGTCATTTCCATAATAATCTTATTCCTCCATTTGTTATATATCTTTTATTCATTTTCTCATTCGATTTTTAACTTTCAATACCCTTCTATAAAGAGCCTCCGTCATATCTTCTTCACTACCATGATCTAATATAACTATTTTGCCTCTATCATTAGTATCGTAAATGTACCAATAACCATTCTCTTCATATATACCTAAAACATTTGGAATCTCACATTTTTTACCACATACTATCTGGGTACTTCCTGTAATATGCTGCTCTGTTTCCAATTTATTTTTTAAGTCATTTAGTGTCATTATAAAACCTCGTTAATTCATCTAGTAGACAACTTATTAATTATGTTTTCTTTTTTCTTTCTATTCCTAAGTTCTTCAAGAAGCTTATCATAAGCCTCTTCTTGTGATTTATGCTTTGATAGTACATGAAACATTGCTCTCTCATCTGTCTCAAATACAACCCAGCCGTTATCCTCTGCTATACCAACAACATTAGCCACACCACGGCTTTCTTTAGAGTCACTAATATTGTACTTATCTAACCCTTCTTCTTTGATTATTCTATAAAAATCTTTTTCAATTGATGTCATTAATAGTACCTCTTTTTCGTAACTTTATATTTCCATACACTTTTCTGACTATTTCCTCTTCTTTACCTCGTTTTTCATAAACTCTTTGCCTATCATCAACTTCGAGCATTACCCACTCATCACCATCTTTATAACAACTTAGAGATTCTACACAATCTGCCGGTTTTCCTAAAGAAACCCTCATTGAAATCAAATCCATATCTTTTGTTATTTCTATTAATTCGTTAAATGTCATAATTGCTTCCTACTTTCTCGGTAAACCAGCTTTTAAATCTGCCAATGCCTTCTTGGGGTTCCTTTTCAAATATATCAAATAATTATGTGCTCCCAACTCATCCAAATATGTCTCATCGAAAATCTTCTTCGCCGTATATCCCTCTACACAATAGGCATCTTTTTCAGGAACAAAAGAAGATGTTTTTACATAGTATTTCATCTCATTCAGAGTTTTAAAGTCTTGCAGTAGATAATCCCATGTTTCTTTTAACTCCCATTCTTCCATGGAATATTTTCTTTTTAAAAAATCAAACAAATCTCTTTGAGTTAGTTTTATTATATCTTTTGTAACCGATTCATTGATATAATTCTGTTCATCTATTCTAACGAAGAGCTTTCTATAAAATTTCTCAAATGCTGTATCTTCATCGCCCCTAAATGATTCGAACACATTATTCCTCTCATCAACACCATATACAACCCATTCTCCGTTATCACAAAATACCCCTATTGAGTATTGCTTTTTACTCAATATACCAAGGTAAGCTCCAAAATCCTCTAGTCTTATCCCTATATCATTTATTCTATTTATAAAGTCCTCTTTACTCATTTTTTCTCCTTAACTGGATTTGTTTTTATTTTCTTGGTAACCCAGCTTTTAGTTTCGCAAGAGCTTTTTCAGGATTTCTTCTCAAATATCCCAAATAATTAATAGAACCTAATTCAGATAAGTAAGTGGTTTGATTTAGCGTAATTGCAGAATAGCCCTCTACTTCAACATAATTGTTATTTTTCAATTCGTCATACCTACATAAATACACTAATTCATCAAACAAATCATCAAACTGCACTATTTTTGAATATATTCTATCTGCACCCTTTTCTGATTGTTCGTGTTTAGACTGCAAGATTGATAAAACAATGCTTTTATATGCTAAATGCCTTTCCTTATATTCACAAAAAAGATTATCAATAACAGCCAAAAAGTCCCAAATCCCAACTATAACAGATTTGTTAAGACTAGAATCCAAATGTTCATATACTATTTCATAATTAGCTTCTAATAATTCATCTACTGTTAACTCTTTGCTCCATGTGTTACGATCAATTTCCATCATATCAAGCTCGCGAGCAACAATTTCATCAACAGTTTCAATTATCCATTTTCCACTAACTGACAATGAAATCTCTACTTTTATATTATTAACGATTACTTTCGTTAATACCTCATAATAATCTTCGCATTCATCTGCCAGAAGATATCTCTGCCAAATCACCTGTCCATATTCATCTACATTTTTTTCTAATCCAGAAATCTCATGATTTGAAGTGATCTTAATTCGATTATTGAGTTTTCGAGCATTTAACACATTCCCGCTATATACGCAATATCCTTTAGACATATTTCCTCCTAAACCCATTCCTTAGTTCTGCAATCATACCATTGGCTACGATTATGGTTATATTCTTCAAAATATTGTCAAAACTCAATAGAAAACTTTGATAAAAACAGTTTTTTATATCTATCAATCTCATCCCATAAACCATTTTCTGTATATGCACCCGACCATTTCTTTGATTTTTTAAAATCATCTGAGTTTTTAGAGATACCCTCTTTTGCCAACTGAATCAGATAATCCATATTTAGGAAGAATGGTGATCTGTTTGTGCTTTCTCTAAGCATCTGAAAATATAATACTGCAAAGCCACAATACACATCTTCTGCAGAACCTAATAACATCTTTTCAATTGCTGCTTCATACTTTTCTTTTATAGATTCATCCTGTGTCTCCGAGTATTCTTGATAAATCATAGGAACTACTCTAGTCCAATCAATAGGTGTACTAATACTTGTCCAACTATCATTTTCTAAAGAATAACCATCTTTTCCTTCTAGTAGTTCGACAATCTCATTATTATTAATTGCTTTCTTTATTAAATCCATATTAGAAAATCTCCATCAAAGTCCGAAGCGTATTTTCTTAATTTCTTATACATATACTCACATGCTTCACTTTCACTAGCGTATTGTTTAGCGCCCCTTTTCTTTCCACGCTCACTATAATACACTTCCCATCCATCCTCTATTTCAATCAAACAAAATGCCTCATTGGGAAATCCACCAATAAGTAAAGAATACATGTTTTCTGGTACACCTTCTTCTTCAAGCTTATTTCTTAATTCCCGTATAGTCATAACTAAATCCTCCTAAAAAGATTTTTTAGGCTCCATCTTTTCTTGCTTTCATTTTCGGCGAATTTTTCTTCTGTTCTTTCTCCATTTAAAAACATCTGGAGATGTTCTTCATAGTTTACTTTAAACGGATCTTTTAAAAGCCATTCTCCATCTGGAGAAATAATTACAGCTTGTCCACCTCTTCTTGTACTACGATAATATACGAGACATTGAGGCTCTATTATATTTTTATGTTCGATATTTGTATTATCTACAACAGAACCGTTAAGTAATTTATAAGCTATCGCATCCATAGCTGAATGATTAAGTAGAACTGGTTTATTTTTAATATCCATAATAATCTCACCTTTCTTTTTGTTGCATATCTTTTATTTATTTTTATTCGCTTTTCAATTTTTAATACTCTTAAGTTCTTTTATCGAAGCATCTATCATTATAATAATTATTACAGAAGCAATACTATATATAACTATTCCGGCATTATTACTGTTTTTTAATCCGGTTTCAGAAGTATGCCATTCTCTATCACCACCATTATAATTCGCTGAATTAGGATTGGCATAAATGGTTATTTTATCACCAATATCTGCTGTTTGATTAGGTATTTTATACTGATTACCTTCATCATCTTCGCCGGTCATATATTTGCTGTAATTATTACTGTCAGCAGGAGAACCAATAGTGTATTTTTCTATTATTGTCACTTCCTTAGAAATGACTTCATAGTTTTTATGGTTTTCATTGTAAGCAGATATTATTGCAAAAGCATTGAAGAATAAAAGGAAAAACAAAAAAATCAACGATAAAACTTTCTTAGTCTTCATAATTTTTTCACCTGGTTTCATTTTTATTATTCCTTTCTTATTGTAAATCTATAAACCATCTGGCCTTTATCATCTTTGCTGTAAAAAACAATTACTTTATCATTTGGAATAGACTTATCTAACTCTACTTCAAATTGTAACTCTTCTATTTTAATCGTAGCGTATCGAACAGTATTCGTCAGCATCCCACCTGTTCCGATAGTCGTACTATCTCTTATATTAACAACGATTCCATAAGCTACATAGAGCGATTTGCACCATTCGTCTACAAGACTTTTTGTGTATGCTCCACCATTAAAAGTTCCTACCAACTCATAACAGCTCTTAAATAAATCTTTTTCTGTTTCTGTTGCGGGCGATAAACGATTCGGAACAGGCTTTTCATATTGTGATTTTAATTCTAATTTAGACGATAATTTGCAAACCAAAATTGCAAAAATAATCACTAAAATAATGATGATTGTACATATTAAAAAAGTTTCCATCTATCCTCCTATTTGTAACAAATCACAAATATCTCTGTTTTCTTTTTCTTAATAACGCGAATGGTTTACTAAGCGCCGCCACCAAAAAAGGTGTTGGGAGCCGATGCTAAAATTCATATTAAATTTTTCTATACCCAGTTTCTATTTTACGGTTATTCCGAACTTGCTAATAAGGTCTTCTGTACTCATAGCATTTTCATAATCAGAGATTTCAATATTTAAGTAGTTGCTAGAGCCTACATCTTGCAATATATATTCTTTATGAATATTGTTTTCGTCAACATAATCGCCGACATATGAAAGAGCGCCAGAAATTTCATAGCTTTCAATGTTTTTAATTGGAATATTTATGTTTTTGTAATACTCAATAATCGCATCTTTGTTATTTACTTCAACAAAAGAATCAGAATACATTACATTATAATCGCTACCTATTGATAATCCAATAACATCATTTGTCTGGGAGACATCTGCTTCTTCTGGGGTTGACAATGTAATTGTAAAACCGTCAGACATTGACATTGTTACAGTTTCGCTAGAATTAGATGAATCATTGGTGTTGTTTTCAGATTCTTTTACACTCTCTTCTGTCTCTTTCTCATCAATGTCTTGCGTATCTTCCTCTGAATCGCTTGATTCGTAAGATGCTATCTCTTTTGTTCCTTCTGGAGTCGTAACAGATAAATTTGCATGGAAATTTGCTCCAAAGATAAAGACAAAACCAAGAATATAGAGACAAACATACCACCACTTCTTTATCGTTATATTATGCTTGCTCTCCCATGTTTCCTCACCTTTATCTGATTTCTTTTTATTCATTTGCAGGGCAGCAGCACAACCAATACAAAAAATACCTAAATATCGAATCATAATTATTCCTCCTTTTTTATTATGCTATTTATTATTCATTCTTTAGATGATTCTCTAATCTATTTAGAAAATCCACTCTCTCAAAATCTCCATAACCTTTTTCTGTGTCCTGGTAGTCATTCCTGTATGTCAAATATAGGAAAACTCTCTGCATAACCGTAAGTGCATATTATAATATTGTCGCCAACATTAACTTTCGGAATTTTATTTGAATCAAAGTCCCATCCGATTCCTGATTCGGCGAATATTGTAATACTACAGTCGTCATTTTTTAATATTTCTGATATCACATCGTGCTCATAATTAGCATGTTTAGCATCTTTTGGGTTCTTGAAATAGCTCATGACCTTTTCTTTTTCTTGTGACGATAATTGCTTATAAGATTTGCTTTCGAACATAGTGTACCCCTTTCTTAATAACAAAACGCAAATACTTCTGTTTCCTTTTTCTCCTAACTAAAAAATCCAATAATAAGATTAGGAAATGATAATATCACCATAACAACACCTAACCAATAGAATATCTTACCAACTGCATATTCTTTAATATTTTTAAACAATTTACAAAATAGGGCTCCTAACAGAAATGTAACTGTAGAACCAAATAAGTTATATAAAGGATCATCTTCTGGTGTAGTAGGTCCTGTAGTCATAGCTGTAATGTCCATATATTGAACAATTAATGGAATTAACATAAATACGAACACAATTAAGCAATTAATGCCATTGTCGACAATTCTTTTTACACTAAATTCCTTATTTAAATCAATATACGACAAGCATTCATAAACTTTATCATCTATCTTTTTACAAATAAATTCAGCATCAATCTCTTTTTCAGGTCTAGCACCCGGAAAAATTATGATACAGTTTTCGGCAATCGCATATGTTTTGACAATGGGCATATAAGTTGAACCTCTTGTATAGTATTCAAGGTCACTCGACAATTGATATTCAGAGGCTTGTAAACGAATACATTCAGTTGAAAGACTGCCAATTGTCTTCAATTTATAAAGTGTTCCAAAGAATGCAAGAGCATATAAAAATTGTAAGATTATTAAAAAAGAACAAGTATATAGTGTGTTTGCTTCCGGCGAGTATTCTTCATTGATTTTAGCAAATATACAACTTAACGCCCCTGCAGAGAACGAAAAACTAGAAAGAAAAAGTTGTAACTGTGGTATTTTTCGTTTATACCATCCTCCAGGTATTGCTCCAAATAGAAAAGCAAACATAATAACAAGGCTATCAAATGCCAATAAAGATAATAAATATATTAAACCCATATTTTAATTTCCTTCTTATAATTTTTTTACATAAATAATATGATAAAAAAATACACAAAAAAAAAGAGACCAAAGTCTCTTTTTAGGCATATTCTTGTTTACTTTTAGCAAAATAATATACCGTAGTGAATGGGAATATAACAAAGTTGAATATAAGTATTACACTAATTGCTACTATTCCGATTACAGCTTTTGCTAGGTTCCAAACAAACAATACTGTAACAAGTATTGAATTGCCGCTTGATAAGGAATACAAAATTCCAGAGATTATTGCTGCTCCAATTACACGAGCTAAAGACGATATTTTGTCTTCAGTATTAGTGAAAGCAGAAATTACTGTGGCTGTAACCCAGGATCCACCAAGCCAGGCAAATAGGAAAAATTGCCAACCATAATTTTTATAGAACCCAAAGTAAAGTCCTATGATAGCAAATATAATATTTACTATAATCAACTGGACTTTTCTTATTCGCCACAATTCTTTGTACATATCTTTGCCCTCCTTCTTTAAATGATTTATATAATAAATATGATAATTGCCATAAAATAACACAAAAAAAAGAAAACCCAGTAGGACTTTCTCTTATATCTAATCTAAAATATCCCAATCTGAGACAGCCGCCATTACTTAGCGCTCTTAAGAGCAAATACTATCTTACTTAGAAGCTCTTACATTATACTTCTGTTCAAAAGCTTCGTTACTCTGACAAAGAACAATGATTCCACGGATTAGGTTTAATTCTACAAATCAGTTATTTGTGTCAACTCAATTTCGGATATAGCATTATTATCAAATGTAATGCTCACAGTATTATCGCCGCCGTAGCCCCAATAATAGTTCCACATTCCGATAGAATTATTTTCTACGAAATCTTCATGTTTTAAAATCTTTTTTAGCCGCATTGGATTATTAGCAACACATTCTATGCCATATATAGCAATATCGTGTTCTTTTTCGTCAAATACAGAAAGACCATACATTTTCAACATGTCGTAGCAATCCGATTCGTTTGTGATACCAAAAACATATATATCATGATTTTGGACATTTGATATTTTGTTTATATAAACCTCGCCGTCATCGCATATAAGAACATCGATATCATTATTAAGTTTAACGCTTGCGGAATAATCACCCTCGCCAGTTATTTTTAAGCCTTTTCTTTCTAATTCGGATATGTTTACTACACCTTTTTGGCTATCGAAATAAACAATTCCATCAATGGCAATTTTCTCTTGATATGAACCTTCTTTATAATATACAGCATTAAATATAGATGCATTAATAAATGGATTTTTCATCGAAATTGCATATCCTAATAAACACACGAATATGAGAATAGCGCAAATACATATAGTTCTCTTCTTGCTAGTATTATTCAACATCTTCAAGTCTCCTATAATATTTCTTTTTAAAAGAGAGCCCATGGGCTCTCTTTTATATAAAAATATTTATTAATATGCATAATAAGTAACACTCAAAAGTGATCCGTCTGTATCAAATGATACATAAATAGACATATCGTCTGCAGAATAATTGTATACAGATCCCATCGCCTCAATTGAATCACCAAAAAGATCAACTAAATCATTTTCTGTTGTTGATGGAGTAATTCCACAAATATCAAAATCAAGCTTATCAAATGAAGAAATATCTACGCCCTGGATTACATTTCCATCCAAATTCAGATAAGACATACCCTGTGATCCAATGCAGCAAGATGCATCATCAGAATATTCCTTATGTACCTTTACCTTTGATGCCTTTAAAAATTCGTCTTTAGTAGTCTGGCCCATTACAATATCGCATCCTTCTATAGAAACAGTTCCCGTAGAGACATTTTCAGCTGGCTCAGCATCTTCTTCAACATCAGAATAATCTTCCTCGTAGTCATAATCTTCTAAATCTGCAGAACCTGTAAGGAGTTCATCTGCATCAGGGAGAATATCATCTGGAGTGCCTTCTGTAGCATCATCTACAACATCTTTTGGAACTGTAACATCCTTAGCTTCATTCCACTTAAGGTTAATAGAAGCTGTAGCATCAGTTACTGATACTTCTGTTCCGGCTACGCTTGAAGCAATATCTCCAATCATTCCAAGAGCATCCTTATCAAATGAGAACTCAATTCCCTCGATATACTTTGTTCTTGCATTGAACTTCAATACAGCAGTAAAGTTACCGTTAACATCATCTTTATCTAAACCGTAAGATTCGAGCAATTCCTCAGTATCTTCTGTTATGCCATCTTTAAGGCTTCCACTCATTGTAAGAACCCACTGCTTATCAACCTTCTCAAGAGTGTAATCTCCAGAATCAATCTTATCTTGGATCCCTTCTATAGCAGCTTCGACATCTTTGTCTTCTGAATCTTTATCTTTTTCAGTATCTTCTAGTTCTTTCTTTGCGTCAGTTACAATATCTTTCAAAGAATAACTCTCGTCTGCATCAGATACATACCATTCGTCGTCTTCCATCAAATAAACCTTGTCTTTGGTAGTGTAAGCTTCCACATTAACTGATTCTTTCTCTCCTAAAGCCTTAGCTTTAGCCTTCATCTTAATGTGGGCATCGGTTCCGTCAATTGCACCATTTCCGGATGCCTCAACAGCAACACTGGTATCATCATAAATACCTTCCAGCTCGTTCAAGTCAATTCCCAATTTAGCTGAAACATCTGCTGAGGCTGAAGTGATCTTTCCATCTTCAAGTCTTTTTACTAAAATGGCATTACTTGCAACTAACTGCTTAACAGTTGGCTTTCTTAACATGAAGAATGCTCCACCTATTAAAGCTGCGACACAGGCTCCAACAACTGCGCCAATAATAATCTTTTTGTTCATAAAATTTATCCTTTCTTTAAATGTGTTTATTACATACAAAATAAGTAGAGAAAAACTCTACTTATCCTTGTATCGCACCATGCAGTAGTCCTACTACTACAATGTATAACAGAATTAGAGCAACCCAAATAACGGCTGTAACAACAACCTTAAGAGCGATATGCATTTCTGTCTTTGTGAAAATAAGCTTTGTCAAGAATCCACCTAACAATCCTAGTGCTGCTCCCAAAGCTCCAAAAGCAGCTACTCCGACTCCAGTGATAGCTGCTAAGAAAGTATTCCAAGCTTTAGAATTCTTCTTGTCTGGGACATCAGCTCCAACTGGCTCTGAATTAATAGGTTCTGTTGATTCTGTTGAATCTGTTGAATTTGTGTAGTAATTTTCTTCTGTCATAAAACCTCCAAATTATTTATAAATATTTAACCAAAATGGTTAGTAGACACAGTAGGGCTCGAACCTACGACACATCAGTTAACTCTGATTGCTCTACCACTGAGCTATGCGTCCAAATTAGTTTTTGCTTTTCTTCTTTAAAACTTTCTACAGTTAAATATGTCTGTTCTATATACAAACAAAAAATGTTCACTAGGACACAGTATTCCACGATAATTTCATAATGTTTTTATAATCTCTCGAAGTGTAATCTTCTGGATCAATTTTGCTATAACGAATTTTACGATTATAAACCTTACGATTTTTTCTCATATCTACTTTACATTCACGCTCGAACCATTTCCTTCTATAAACTGATTTGCGTGTTTTTGTCATACTCATAATGATTTTTGCCTTTTCTTTTAATATTCTCTTTTGCTCACTTTATTAGCCACACGATCAGCTTTTGTGTAATACCAAGTTCTTTTACACTTAATTCCTTTTTGCGCTTCAGCACCATTCATAATGTATGAATTCTTAGCTTTTCTTTTTTTTATTTTGTGATGCCATGTTGCTTACCTCGTTATAAATTAATTATTTGTTGCAGAATGTTTTGCTCTAAGCATACAAAATAATAATTCTGTCGTGCTTCTTACCCTTGGGCCAGACCTGCATGGGCATACAATAGCAAGTTTCCATTCAGCATCCTTACTAAGCGGTGTTGGGTTCTCGAATTCAGTAAACATATCATTCGAATTATTTACATCAATACTATCTGGCACAAGTACCATTACGCCTATATGTGTGCTTGATTCTGGATAGTTCTCCTTAAGATATTTCCAAAATTTGTCACCTCTAAGATCTTCTTGTAAGTTCTTATAACAATCCATTGTTGTAACGATAAAATTACACTCGCCATAGAACCTTAATCCATTACCTGAATACACATCTTCCTTGCAAGATTTAATCTCGTAACAGGTGAATGTACCTTTTTCGATATCTCCTGCATAAGTAACGCCACTAGGCTCAAATTGTACAACATCAATTCTCTTAGAATGATTTGTACCATAATCTAAAGTCACTTCTTTAGCATAATATTTCCTATCACTTAATCTTGTGTTAATTAATGTATCAGTGAGAAGTTTTGTTATATCTTTTCTATTCATAAACAACCTCATTTTTATAAATATGCAGGGCCCAACCCCTGCTGGCAGGAGATATCTCCTGGAGTTCACCGTCTTTTGGTTTGCACTGGTAACGGTTGGTGGGACCTCTATGGATATTTACTCTCGCTAAACTCCAGTCCACGCGATAAGTTTCTAATGAGTTTTCCTTCTCAATACCTCAAACTTTGTAGAGGTAAGCTAAAGCACCATACCGGGCTCGAACCGGTCTTGTTTCTGCTCGGAAGGCAGACGCCATAGCCAACTAGGCGAATGGTGCATATGTAGGTTATTCGTACCATTTGTACAGGTTTTATGTTGTCAGATTCCGCAATCTTGACGCAGCCTTAAGGCCACAACCTACTTACCAATTAGCGCCGCACACAGGATTCGAACCTGCAAGTCCTTTCGGATCAACGCATTTCAAGTGCGCTTCCTCACCACCCGGACATACGGCATATAAAACGCAGCATCTTTTTGCCTCGAACCTTTACAGATAGGAAAGATGGCCAATCCTTCGTTCGTCTGCTTTTCCCCAGAAAATATGCTGGTCTGTCAGGGGGCGCAAGGATGCTGCATTACGAGGTCTCAATGCCTCAGCGACTCTACTGGGATTTGAACCCAGAATCTTCGGATAGACAGTCCGACGAGATAACCGTTACGCTATAGAGCAATATAGTGCCTACCAATTTGCATTATTATACAAAGGGGAGTGGTTATGTATAAATATTGCTATAAGCTCGGCTTTGCTTTAATGTTAAATTGTTAATATGCTACATATTCAGATTCTTTCTTCTTGTCGTTGTAACCAGACACATAATCATAAAATCCTGCGCAAGCAAGAGCCATATATGGCATTGTGAAGAAAAGATTAAGAATATTAAGCGTAAACATACCAAGAATTAACCAACCAATGAATGACAGCTCAAGTACGAAAAGATTCCACTTATTTCCATTCATCATCTGTCGCGATTCTGTAATTACTTCTTTCCAATTCTTATTTGGATCCTCTGCTAAAATGTAAGGAACCATCGCATATGAAAAACATTTTACAAATGCTGGAATAATAAGAAGTGACCAAAGGGCATAAAAGAGACCTGTCATAAACATTGTGAAAGTAATGTTAATCCATTCATTTCCCTTAAAATAAGCGAAAAGCTCTTTCATTGTTACATCCTCGCCTCTGTTCTTCTTCATAATGTACGAAATCATGCCAACAGCTATTGGATAACTGATAAAGGCTGAGAATATTGATAAGATTGAAAAAATTGGCGCAATACTTCCTAGAACTCCTGTAATAGCCCCTACGATCATGCTACCTACCAAGCTAATTACAAGCCCTAGCATAACAATTCCAACAACCTGGAGACCGCATTCCTTTCTAACAGAATTTGCTTTGTTTTTAATGTCTACTCTTGAATACATAATATCTTCCTTTCTAATTTATTAACTGTATTTAATATGATAAAAAATTAGTTTAGTAAATAAAAACTTTATACTTACAAATCTTTTAACAATTTTTTATAAAATGAATCAATTTCTTCTTTTGTAAGATGTATTCTTTTCTCTTTGGCCTCGATTATCATGTTGTCATAATCAGAGGGAATTAATTTATAGAAAAAGAATACAGAATTATGCTCCTCGTTTAG
>ODAI014243245.1_pt1 | contig 14331 bp, 12 predicted proteins | sample 1539321 | NCBI WGS metagenome assembly ODAI01 (sample SAMN02144231, study PRJEB22623) | gut metagenome | biome: sheep rumen | host: Ovis aries | place: New Zealand
GGGCTGTGAGTTATCCGTCTGAAGACCGGCATATATGTCGTAGCCTTTCCAGACTCCGACTGAAATCAGGAAAAACAAAATTACAAAAACCTTTGTTCTTCTGAGCATTTGCATTTTCTTTTCAACAAAATTCGGCACTTTACCTATTTTTAAAAATACCGTTGCAAGTGTATCATATTTCGCTGTTGTACACAAGCGAGAGTAGGATAAACAAGCAGTGTTTCTTAAGTTTTCTTATTATTTTCAATCATTTGTGCCGGGAGCTTTTCTTTTGACTCCAAACATTCCAAACATTCCACCCTCATGCTCTCCTTTTCGTGTTGCATTAACTCTGCGGCATAGTTAAAATAAGAAGAAACGGTGTTTATTTATTCGATACAGACAGCTTAATCTAAGGAGATTCTTCTTGAAAAGATATTGGGAGCGCATCAAAAAACTGTATAGTAAGAGAGATGTCGCCTATGCCAGCATGTTCTGGCTCCTTTCACAGGCTTCTCCGTATAAACTTCAGCTGCTGATCAAGCTGGGGATCAGCAGTATCTCTCTATTAATGGGCTTTGTGAGCACCATTGCCAGCAAGTACATCGTTGATGCCACCACCTCAGGCCGTCTCAACTGGCTTTACGTCACTTACATGGCCGGAGCCGCTCTCTTTACGATCCTGTTCTCAGCCGGATCCAACATTTTCAGCTCTTATCTGAGCGAAAAGTTCGAGTTTGGGATGCGCTGCGACATGTTCGACCAGATACAGCGCAGTCTCTGGAGCGAATTGTCTAAATTTCACAGCGGTGATATTGTCACCCGGCTTACAACAGACATCACGAACATTTCATCGGGATTAATTTCTATCATTCCTTCAACGATTACACTGGGAATAAGACTGCTCATTTCCTTCTGTATACTGCTGTATTTTGATTCATGGCTTGCTCTTTTCGCTCTGATCATAGCACCGATTGGAGCAATCAGCGCATTATTATACCGGCGCAAGTATCGGTATTACCAAACTCGGCTCAGAGAAAGTGAGTCTCTTTATCGCTCCTTCATGCAGGAAAACATGGCCAATCTGACAGTTGTAAAAACCTTCCAGCAGGAGGAAGACAACAATGCCTACCTAAGGCAGATCAGGGATGACCGCATGAATCTGATCATGAAAAGCTCTAAGCTCAGTGCAATTATGTCCTCCTTCATGAGTATAATTTACCGATCCGGCTATATCATCGCTTTTTGCTGGAGTGCTTATCGCATCTCCCGCGGGCAAATCACCTACGGAACAATGACTGTCTTCCTGTCTCTGGTGTCACAGGTTCAAGGCGCCTTCTCCTCACTCGGCTCCATTATTCCACAGGTCTACCGTATGCTCGTTTCCGCCAAGCGGATCACCGACATCGTCGATATTAAAGATGAGGATTATACCGACATCGAGGATGTCCCGAACCAGGTCACTGTAAAAATTAAAGATGTGACTTTTGCATATGACAAGCTGAATATTCTGGAACACGTAAATCTGACCGTGAAACCGGGTGATATCGTCGGCGTTGTCGGTCCGTCCGGTGCCGGAAAGACCACATTGACCCGATTGCTGCTCTCTCTGGTCAAGCCGAACGAAGGCTGTGTGGAATATATTGATGAAGCTGGGAATCTGGAAATAGCGCAACCCGCATCTCGCCGATTCATCTCCTATGTGCCCCAGGGAAATACACTGATGTCAGGCACTATTGAAATGAACCTGCGGACCGGAAAAAAAGAAGCCTCTGAGGAAGACCTCTGGAATGTTCTCCGACTTGCGGACGCAGAAAGATTTGTCCGAAAGACAGAGAATGGACTTGATACCCATTTGTCAGAAAAAGCCGGAGGCTTATCAGAAGGCCAGGCTCAGCGAATAGCTATTGCGCGAGCGCTCATACGAAATAAACCTCTGCTCATTCTTGACGAAGCAACAAGCGCTCTCGACGAGGACACCGAAGCACGGATCCTGGCATCAATAACACAGACCTATGGAAAAACTATATTTATTATCACGCACAGACGCTCCATGCTGCAATACTGCAGCCACGTTATTAATGTGGGTGAGGATGGACATGTTACAATGCAGCCGCTAAAAAAACAATCAATAATCGTCAATCAGGGAGGATGACACACTAGTGGATAATAAGAAACAGAGCCTATTCCGGCAAAAAAACATTGATCGAATTGAATCTCCGGAAGCCATGAATGATTACCTGCAAGTCACTTCTCCCGGTGTCTGGCTTGTACTTGCCGCCGTCATTGTCTTTCTGATCGGAGCCTGTATCTGGGGTGTCTTTGGTCACATCGACTCTACCATCAAAGCGGCTGTAATTGCTACTAATGAGGATACCATCTGTCTGGTACCTCAAAACGCTCTTGAAAGTGTTATTGAAAACCGGACTATGAAGATTAACGGAAAAGATTATGAGCTTGCACCTGCTACACTCGAGCCTATAGTCATCACTGAAGATACCAACGTCTATTGGATTCTTGCGGGAAACCTGAATATCGGAGATATCGTTTACAAAATTCCTCTTTCACAGAATATGCCAGAAGGCGTCTATAGCGGCACCATTGTGACGGAGACGCTATCTCCGTTCTCGCTCCTTCTGAATTAATGTCTCATTTCCGATTTCCACAAACATTATCAACCAACATCCACAGCCCGCTGCCCAACAGTATCGGGTAGGAGAATCCTATGTTCAAAAACAAAACAATCCCGCAACCTCTCACTAAAGGAGTAGCCCGTGTCCCAGTCGTTATGCAGTTGGAAGTACTCGAATGCGGCGCTGCCTCCCTGACGATGATCATGCACTATTATCAAAAATGGATCCCGCTCGAACAAGCCCGAGTCGACTGCGGTGTATCTCGCGATGGCTCCAGCATGAAAAACATTCTGAAGGCTGCGCGCAGCTACGGTATGAACGCTCGAGCCTGGAAAGTTGAACCGGAAGATCTTCTCGAAGAAGGACCCTTCCCCTGCATCATCCACTGGGGCTTTAATCACTTTGTCGTCCTTTGCGGCTTCAAGGGTAAAAATGCTATCATCAATGATCCTGCCAGGGGTCGAGTCACCGTCTCCTGGGAGGAATTTGACCGTGAATATACCGGTATCTGCGCAACATTTGAACCAGATGAGGGCTACGAACCGTCCGGGAAGCCTAAATCCCCCTTTGCATACGCAAAAGAACGCTTAAAAGGCACCGGTGCTGCCGTTGCGTTTGTTATCCTAACCACGACCATCTCTTCCCTTATAGGCATCATCAGTCCAGTATTCAGCCGCATCTTCCTCGACCGGCTTCTGACACACAAGAACCCCGAATGGCTCCTTCCATTCATTGCTGCCATGAGCGTTTTCGCCCTGGTCAACATCATTGTCCTCTGGATTGCCGCCATTTACAGTATGCGTATACAGGGAAAGCTGGCTGCCATCGGCAGCGCCTCCTACCTCTGGAAAGTCTTACGGCTCCCAATGCAATTCTTTGACCAGAGACTTGCGGCAGATATCTCAGACCGGCAGGCAACTAACGCCTCAATCGCAGGTACGCTTGTCAATACTTTCGCGCCGCTGGCGTTAAATGCCATAATGATGATCTTCTATCTGATTGTCATGCTCCGCTACAGTCTTATTATGACTGCCATAGGAGTTGGCGCAATCGCCATCAATATGGGGGTTTCCGCCCTCATCTCGCAAAAACGAGTCAACATCTCTCGCGTGCAGATGCGGGATGCAGCCAAATTAAACTCCTCTACTGCTTCCGGCATCCAAATGATTGAAACCATAAAGTCCAGCGGTGCTGAGAACGGTTACTTCGGTAGATGGGCGGGTTTCCAGGCCAGCGTCAACAAACAGGATGTACGCTTCGCAAAGCTGAATATGTTTCTCGGAACAATTCCATATGCTATTACGCAACTGGCTAACCTGACAGTTCTCTGCATCGGAGTACTCTATGTTATCGATGGCCGATTCACCATCGGTATGGTCATGGCATTTCAGGGTTTCTTAAGTTCCTTCATGGCCCCTGCCAGCTCCCTCATTTCTGCCGGTCAGTCCATCCAGGAAATGACAACTCAGATGGAACGCATTGAAGATGTCATGAGCTATCCTACAGATTCTATCTTTGAGCCAAAAGATAAAACAGACGAATATCAAAAGTTGACCGGTGAAATCGAGTTGAAGAATATCACGTTCGGTTATTCACGGCTTGGCGATCCCCTCATCCGAGATTTCAACATGACGGTGCATCCAGGCCAAAAAATTGCTTTCGTCGGACGTTCCGGTTGCGGTAAGTCAACTCTGGCTAAACTCCTGAGCGGTCTCTATGAACCATGGAGCGGCGAAATCCTCTTCGACAACATACCAATTTCTGAGATTGACCGTAACGTCTTTACCGGCTCCGTCGCTGTCATTAATCAGGACATTACGCTTTTCGCGGATACAATTGCCGCCAACATCAAAATGTGGGATGATTCCATAGAAGATTTCGAAATGATCCTTGCAGCCCGTGATGCCGGCATCCATGACGACATCGTTCAGCGCGACAATGGCTATCGCCACAAAATGCTGGAAGGCGGCAGAGATTTTTCCGGCGGTCAACGGCAAAGAATTGAAATTGCGCATGGCCTTACTCAGGATCCTACCATCTGTATCCTCGATGAAGCGACTTCTGCTCTTGATGCAAAGACTGAATATGAGGTCGTAAAATCTATCAGTGACCGCGGCATCACCTGCGTCATCATCGCGCATCGTCTCTCAACCATCCGAGACTGTGATGAAATCATCGTGCTAGACAAAGGTCTTGTTGTAGAGCGCGGCACACATGAAGAACTTTATGCCAAGGGTGGGGCTTATACAAAACTAGTAACGAACGAATAGGCTGCGAACCTTACAAATAGCTATTTAAGCTCACTTATCCTAATCGAGTATTTAAAACAAAAGAGGAGACACATTCGTGAGTTGGTTTGATGAACAGATAGAGTACAGAAAAAAAAGAGAGCGGGAATTACTGGCTGATTCCTTTGAAAACGTCGCCCACTCTCTTACAGGGGGCAGAATCGGAAGTGTTTTCGATGAAAATGCCGATGTCAGCGATGCTATTGCCCAACTCCTCAAGTATTTTCGGATTCAGGAAAAGGATGTGCCGCCGAAATTAAAGACTCTGGAAGACCGTCTTGACTTCCTGCTCTCCTCCTCCGGAATCATGTACCGGGAAGTCATTCTGGAAAAAGGCTGGCACAAAGATGCCATGGGCGTCATGATCACGACCATGCAGACTGATGGGGCAATTGTCACTGTCCTTCCAGGTCCTTTGGGCGGTTATATCTATAATGATGCCAAAACCGGCAAACGGGTCAAGGTGAACTCAAAGACAGAAAAGTCACTCGGAACTGAAGCCTACTGCTTCTACAAGCCACTACCGGAGCGACAGCTTACTCTAAATGATTTGATTCACTATATGGTAGGTTCATTAAACGGCTGGGATTTAGTCTCTTTCGCTTTGGCGGCTTTTTCTATCACGCTGGTCGGCATGCTAATGCCACAATTCAACCGTCTGCTCATGGGTTCTGTTGTCGAATACGGCAGCCATCAGCTTCTTTATGCCGTCATCAGCTTCATGCTGTTCGCAACCATCGGCAGTGTACTGCTAACCATTATCCGACAACTGCTTCTGGCAAGAATCAACACAAAGATGAATATCAACACGCAGGCAGCTTCCATGATGCGTGTCCTGTCACTCCCTACGGACTTCTTTAAGAAGTATACCTCCGGAGAACTAAATGAATATCTTAAATACATGAACTCACTGTGCAGCACATTGGTCAATACAGTGTTGTCGACCGGTATCACCAGTGTCTTTTCTCTGGTCTACCTGACGCAGGTATTTACCTATGCCCGCAGCCTTGTCATCCCTTCTCTTATTGTGACCATCTCAACGGCGTTGATCGGTCTGTTGGCAAGCCTCCTGCAAATCTCCATTAACAAAGAGAGTATGCGTCTGGCAGCAAAAGAAAAAGGACTCTCTTTCTCTCTGATCAACGGAATTCAGAAGATAAGATTGTCCGGTGCTGAAAATCGTGTATTCGCTAAATGGTCTGAAATCTATGCGCAGGAAGCCGCGCTCACATATAACAAGCCGGCATTCATCAAGTTGAATACCGTCATTACAACAGCCATCTCCCTAGTCGGGACCATTGTCATGTACTATATGGCAGTGAAAAACAATGTTTCGGTCGCTGATTACTATGCTTTTAACACGGCATATGCCTACATCTCCAGCGCTTTTTCCTCTCTGGCTTCTATAGCGCTGTCCATCGCAACAATCAACCCCAGCCTTGACATCATCATGCCACTTATGGAAGCCGAGCCGGAACAGCAAGAGGATAAAGAGACGGTGACCAGCATCACTGGGGCACTTGAAATCTCGCATCTCTCTTTCCGCTATTCCTCCGACGGACCTACTATAATAGACGATCTCAATTTGACTATTCCAGCAAGACAATATGTTGCCATCGTCGGCCGCACAGGCTGTGGAAAGTCAACGCTCATGAGGCTTCTCCTCGGGTTTGAGAAGCCGACAAAAGGAGCCATCTTCTACGACCGTAAAGATACACGCCACCTTGATATGCGGTCTGTCCGGCGTCTAATCGGCACCGTCATGCAGGACGGTCGCCTGTTCGGAGGCAGCATTTATGAAAACATTGCTATCTCTGCCCCCACCCTTTCCATGGATGCAGCATGGGCAGCTGCGGAAATTGCGGGCATGGCAGATGATATTCGCTCTATGCCTATGGGTATGCACTCTGTTCTCCAGGAAGGCGGAGGGGGAATCTCCGGTGGACAAAGACAACGTCTCATGATTGCAAGAGCAGTTGCTCCGAAACCACGTCTCCTGCTGCTTGACGAAGCTACATCAGCCCTAGATAACATTACACAGAAACAAGTCTCGGAGGCTCTGGATAAAATGCGCTGCACCAGAATCGTAATTGCCCATCGGCTTTCCACGATTCGCCACTGTGACAGAATTCTTGTATTAGACAAGGGGAAAATTGTGGAGGACGGGACATATGAACAGTTGGTAGAAAAAAACGGATTCTTTGCAGAGCTCGTAGAAAGGCAACGAGTAGAGGCACATTAGCATACATTTGAAGCAAACAAGGACACGTCTTCTTTATAGAAGAGTGTCCTTGTTTACTTCTTTACTCATTGCATTAAACGCAACTTCAAAAACATCATCCTTCATATTATTAAAACAGAATTTGTAGAAACGCACCTTCCCTTTCATCTGTGACATCAACTCCAATGTCTTTTTCCTTTTATCTGGACTTTTGGGCCAATATGTTTGTCTAAGAAGAAACCCAAAGGCCTGTCTATAGGATATCTCCTCAATGGAATTATCTTCTGCCCTTTCCATCAGCGCAATTGCCCTCAACGGGACCATGGTATTGGTATTCATATGTTCCTTTCCACACCACGGTGTTCCGCAGGCAATTTCATGTGTCTCTATCATTTTAATAAGCGGCTTGTCGCCATTTACAACATAAGCATCTTCCAAATTCTCAAGCCATTTATTAATATGTGTCGTCTTTCCTGTTCCGCTATCCGCAATAAACATATATGCCACATCGTCAACCGCTACCACTGCACCGTGCATAAGAAAAGTATCATAAGACAACATTTTTTCACTTATTTTTCGGTAAACAGAAAGCGTTTCAAGATAATCATCTCTCCGTGATATATTTACCTTTTTTTCCTCAACACGTTCTGAAGCAAGGTCGCTTTCTTCAACACATATTCGAAATTCAGGTGTTTTATTACTCACATAATCGCAACAAAGCTCATATACGCGCGAATACGTAGCACTGATTGCAATAGTGTGACCGGCAACAGATATACAGAAACTCCTTTTATTATCTTTTACATCCATTCAAACAACCTTCTAGTGCCATGTCATTATCTTCGCATCCAAATTACTAAAAAGCACTGTTGTATACTCCAGTGCTTTTTTTCGATTATCTTCCCGATGTAATTTTCGTTACAAGAAAGGCAGAATACATCACTCCATGATACCTTCTTCAGTCAACTTCATGATATACTCATGAACATAAAAGGCTATCTGCTCTCTCTCGCCACTGTATTCTTCAAGCAATGCGTTCACGATTTTTTCTTCTGTCGTATCCTCTTCGAGTAGCTTTAATATGGCAGCAGCAGTTTCATTTACCTTCAACACTCCACGGAAGTCCTCTGACATACTGCCAACCGGCACAGCCACCAGATCGTCATCTAATTCCATGACTTCAAAATTATACTTTGTTTTCATGCTCTACTCCTCATATAGCAATATGAAAAAGGCAGATGCACTCCCATAAAGGATTGCGCTGCCTTTTTCTTATATCACTTTGTTATGCTCATATGTAGTGAGTCGCTGCTAATTGCGCAATCAGAACCATTACTCGGCTACAGCTATACCATTCTCAAGAAGATACCTGAGAATCTGGGAATTCTTCTTTGTACCCTTAACGGAATTGTAATACTCTACAAATGCTTCCTTATCGACAAGTTTATAAATATTGTTCCCATTCATGCCGATTGTCCCTACTGAGCCGTCCCATGTATATGTAATCTTACCACCAGTCACAGCATCCAGCTCTTCATCAAAAAGTTCAACCTTATTAGCCATATTCGTATCTCCTTTTCATTCATTATTTCTACACGCACCCGACAGACACTAGGTTCTGTCCAAAAAAGCACTTAATCTCCAACTGTTTCGCAAATACAATTCGGCAGACTCGGATCATAATTCTGCGAGCAGCTGCATTCAGGATTATCGACATCCGGGCAGTCTTCATCCGCTCCAACGCCATGATCAGTTGTTCCATCCCAGCATGCACACCCGCTTGTCACTATCGTCTCATTATCCAAATAAATAAACTCACATGAAGGCTCTTCAAACTTCATCTTCATCTTCTGATATCTCCTTGCGATTCTACCCCTTGACAACTATTATTAACAACAAGAAACACTTTTACTCGTTGGTGTAGGAATGTGAAAAATCCCAACATCTACAATCATTACTTCCTTCAGGGCACACCTCGCAACTATCGCACAGACATGACGAAGTGACAATCAGGTCGCTTTGACCAAAATGAACTACTTCAACTTCAGGGACCTTAAACATCTTCATTTTTCTTCTCCTCCACAAACTTTTTATAGACAAATTTTAATGCTGCTTTGCTCTTCTCCTCTTGAGCCAATCGAATTCTCTCAATGCAAGGAAAATCATGGTCGATACAATGACTCAAGTTGTAGCATGAAGGAAATAATCTACATTCAGGACAGTAATCCGATTTTTCCTTTATTTCTTTCCAACTTTCTGGTTTCTTTGGATCAAGAACCCCTCTAACCAAATCGCCATAACTGTCAAGAATATTCTCATGCTCACACCGACAGAAACTCCCGTCGGGTTGAATCATTATCGCATGTGGATTATCTGCCATACACTGACTGGCACGAAGCGAAGGAATTGTATGACCTTCCTGACTCAGTTTCGCTTCCTTTAACAAGCCTTTATAACCGTTAATAATATCAAAAAGCTCAACCGTGTCGTCCTGTGAACGATGTACCGGTTCAAATCCCTGGTCATTAAAAAGCATATTCAGATAAACCATCACATGTTTATTTTCCGAATATCTTTTGCCCAGTTCATCAATTAATGCCCGAATATCATCTTTATTATAGAAATCCACATTCAACCTTATGTTCACCCGAATACCGTTATCGCTAAGAAGATCAATGTTTCTAAGGACTCGTTTAAACGGATTTTCTATAACATTCACATAGGCTTTTACCTTATTATAAACTGCTTCAGTACCGTCTAATGTAATCTGAACTCGTCTCAGGTTCCACAGCTCTCTACTCTTATCAACAACCTTTTCATCGAACAGATACCCGTTGCTAATCATAGTGGAAGAAAACGGAATCTCTCGATCTTTCAGACCCTGAGAAATCTGATCGATCCTGGTCATCCCTACCAGAGGCTCTCCTCCGAACCAACTTAGGGCCACTTTCTTGTCTTTTCGATGCTCTTCAATAAAGTCGATAACTCTATTGGCTGTTTCTTCTGTCATATGAACATGCGGATAATCGCTTTCATAACAGTAAAAACAATGAGCATTACAGAACGTAGTCGGAAGGATTATGTAGTGATTAATTGCATCTCCAGTATAACGTCTCTGGTATATCCGCCGAAGCTGCTTAACCGATTTATACTCATCAAAATCTTCCGGAACTAAAAAGTGCCCAGCAACAAGTTCTTGCATTTGCTCTGTTGGTTTCGATGGTAGTTTAGTTAGCAGATCCATTTCTTCCGTTGTAAGCAAGACCATTTGCCTAGTAACAGTATTATGGAGCAAAGTTCCTTCTTCAAGTTCGCATCGCAACAGATATTTCATTAAACGATATTTTGTATCCTTAAGCTTTGGATAGCCCCATAGATGAGCAACATTCTCCTTAGCTTTCATTATCGTTTTCATGAATCAATCTACTTCTCCCAAGATTTTTGATAGGAATCTTATACCTGATTTTTACTCTTAAAGACAAGTATTTCAGAATACCTACACTTAACAAAAAGTTCACGTATGTATTCTATCCCATATCATATTCTTTGTCAATATACGCAGTTGATTCTCAGAATGCATACAAAAGTAATCTATTGCGACAGAGAATAAGAATGAAGACTATGACATTTTCGAAGCCCTTTACTTTTCCAAAATAATAATTTCAAAGCATCTATACTTATTCTTTTCCATATGATCTTGGAATTTCCAGGGTTGCAGGCATCACTCCTTTCGTCTTCGGTAATCACATCGTATCAATGAACTGTTTTTCTTGGAACTTCCGTTCTATTTATAGATACGATGAAACTGCAAGGAGGTACAATTATTTGACATTAAAATTTATAATAATTTATAATAATTTTACCCAAAAAGCCACTCTGCATTATGGTGATAGATAATGTAAGAAATAATATGATATCAATTAGTCAGATGTAGAGGATAGAGGATTCATAGAAAAATGATACAAAATCTGTTTAAACTAAAAAAAATAATAGTGTCCTGCTTATGTGTCTCCATATGCAGCTTATTCCTTTTGAGCTGTAATAATTGCAGCCCCACCAATATACCGATAAGCACAGAATCATCACAGAACAGTCCGGCATCTGTGCCGGAAAATCTAGCTGCGAGTCTGCCTGTTGACAATCATTCGGAAATACCATCCTATGAAAACGACAAATTTGACACTAAACCTCGTTCCGAAACGGATAATGATAATGTGGACAGTTATGAATTAGACGTTTCAAATCACTTTGTTTGGAATAATAAGCATGGTGTTCGTTCCGCAGATGGAGGCACTTCGGTAAGCAAAATTTTTAGGGTATCTGATTATTTAGACATACATAGTTATGATTATCTAGATATCACTCTTCCTGTATTCACAGATAAATCATCCTACGGATTAGCCGTCTATAATGAAAACAAAAAATTTTTAAAAGGCGTTAGAATGACATATAATGCTGATCTATTATCTTTGGAGGTCAAGCATATAAAAATTCCCGAAGATGGATATTATCTGCGCACAACATGGTTCGGAGATGATGTCTATTCAGATGAGCCATTCACTTGTATTGCAATAAAAATCGGACAGGAAGAACGTGAGAAAGGTTATATTAGACCTTATCTTAAAGAAGAAGCAGAAAAAACTATTGCCGAGATAAAAGCTGCAAAAAATGAACCAAACATATCCTTCTGGTGGTTCACAGATGCTCATTACCGATCAAACAACTACCTTCTTACCGGGGATTCCCTGTTTGATATGGTAGATGCAATTAAGTATATGGATAAATCCGTATCCCTGGATTTCATTCTTAACACAGGAGATTTTTTTGACGGAAATCTTTCCCGGGAACAACTCTCGGAGCAAATTAATGCCATTAATAAAAAGCTGCTCGAGACCGGCAAGAATATAATTACGGCTATTGGGAATCACGACATTCACTACAGTTACGCTTCAAATGAGGATACGTTCGATTATAATTCTCAATATAATTATTACCTGACAACTATGTCTCACTGTTCCGGATACAACGACAAAACGAATAAGACTGATTACTATCTCGACTTTGATAAATTCAACCTTCGAATGGTGGTAATTAATTCTAATAATGACACTGGCGGGGAATACAAATTTAATAAACCAGAAACTAACGAGTGGCTGCGAAACACCGCTCTATCAACGCCAGACGATTACAGTATACTATTTATCTCACACCTTGCCCCGTTAAAAAGACATAATCCGGCAAACTCTCCATATGGTGGGAAAGCCTTTTCAGATCTACTCGAAGGATATGAAACAGATAGCAAAAAAATAGTCGGGCAGTTATATGGTCATTCACACATGGATAATACATTTGCCGAACCCTATCTCGCAGTATCATCAGGATGCCAGAAATTCAATCAAAGTGATGGGGGCTCGAATCAGGGATGGGATTATCCTGCCAGATCATTATATACCGCTTCAGAACAGCTTTTTAACGCCGTTATTTTAAAGCCACAATCGAAAGTAATGGATGTTATTCGGTTTGGAGCAGGATATGATCGGAAACTTCATTATGATCTTATCACCATTAAGGTCGGCAAAGACATTGTTCTGAAATCAAGTATTAATGCGACAAGATGGGATAGCATGGACGAATCTATCGCAGTCGTTGCTGATGGTAAGATATCTGCAGTAGCAGAAGGAATGACCGGGATTAGAGCATATGACGCCGAAGGAAACTATGAGATGTGGCGGATAAAAGTATCCTAGAAGAAAGTACTAAACAAGGGCAAAGTTAGCGGCTGAGTCCAAACTTTGCCCTTGAGCAAGAGACATAACTAATGCAAATCCCTTTTTCTGAAAAGAATTCGTGTTCTTATGTGCAATAAGAATGCTTTTATTTCTGTCCTTGTAGATGTTATCGTATATAGTTTTTTAAACATTTTCCTGCGTCTTCGGGCAATCTTATAATCTTGAATTGTTTTCGAAATATTCTTTGACTGCAGAAAAGAATTTCCTACAATTTTCCCACCCCCATAAATCCAAGCCAAGAATTTAAATCTCGGATATTTACGAGCAAGTGACCACTCTTTCTCCCCTATTGCCTGAAACTTCTCCAATAGCATCATTAAGCTGGTATACCCGCTCAGAACTTTCACCATCTTATCTTCTGTTTCTTTTTTGCGGCCAAAATTTCCCTGTTCCAGAACGAACATCATAAGGTCATCGCAAACCTTGTCATCAGCATCTCTACACCATGTGATTGTCTCTTTCTGTAAACCCAGATACTTCTGGCACATCCTCGTAACATGTATCGCCAGATTGTTCAATCCACATTTCTCTAAATCTTCCCGATAATCCTGATAATGATTATCATCGAGATTTTTGACGACAAACATCATCCAATCTATAATTTGTCTAATTCCTAACCCGTTATAGAGGTGCTGGCGAATATGCCAGATCAATTCCATGCCATTTTGCTTCACAGGTAAGATAGGAAATCGAAACGGCCCCATCTTACATTCTTCTATATTATTAATGCCAGAGAGAACATATTTCCTGACATTTTCCCCATAAATTCTATCTTTTACTATACCCGGCGAGCGATGCAGTTCAATAATAACATCACCTTTATTCAGCGCAGTATGATAGTCATTAATATCTCCCCCGCTTGCCTTATATCCATTATCCTTCAACAGTTTTACTGCCGCATTATAAACTGTCGGCAACACAATCAAGTCAATATCACCCATTGCCCTTGTTTCCGGAACAGGATAATAAATCGCCGCCGCCATACCTTTCATGACTGCTACAGGAATATTCGCTTCCTGCAGTATGTCACATACTTCACGCTGTTTCATTGCCATATAACAATATTTCGCAACACAAAGTGTTCTCTGTTTTTTCCACTCTTGTTTAATTGCTTCAGGAATCTCATTATGTAATAAAGCTGCATCCGCAGTTATTCCCAGAACAGCCTGATTTTGTAATTCAGTATATACCTTTTCCCATAGTTCGTTATTATGAGCATACTCCTTAAAATCTGCGTTCTCCCCGGTCAGAGCCTCCCGCATAAGAGCCAGCACCGCTTTATACACCTTCAGATTATTCATAAAGACTTTCTTTCTACCTCTCCCTATACTGTCAAGTTATATTTCCTTTAAATATAGGCTTTTCAACGTAATACTTTTTCTGAATGAGCCTTCGATATGAGCATCTCTGTGTATCTGGTA
>ODAI012982861.1_pt1 | contig 14330 bp, 15 predicted proteins | sample 1539321 | NCBI WGS metagenome assembly ODAI01 (sample SAMN02144231, study PRJEB22623) | gut metagenome | biome: sheep rumen | host: Ovis aries | place: New Zealand
ACTCGCCTGTTGAATTCAGTGTCGATATATCCGGTGCTGAGTTTATAAAGATTGAAGCATCCGGCGGCTTGTATGATAAGGGTGATTGGATCCCGGGTATCTGTGTCAGTGGCCTGGGCCTTTACTGAATCAGAGGTGGAACAAGGGGACGGTCCTTTTGAGTCCGTCCCCCTGTCTCGTCAGTCAGGGATAATTAAAGCTCGATCCGATGAAAAGACAGGACTATGCTTCCAGGATAAAGTGATAACGGAAAGAGGAGTCTCCTGGCATTACGGGTGTTGCCTTAAAAACCCGGATTTGGAAAATGAAGATTGCAGCCATAACCTTCAGGCTCTATGCCCCCTGGGTTCACAGCCTGAAAGAAAAACGAAGTATTGTAAAGAGCCTCATCGCAAAGCTCCGGAACCGGTATCATGTGTCGGCAGCGGAGATTGATGAGCAGGATACACATCAAATCATTGTGATCGGCGTCGCGGCCATTGTTCCTCATAATGCCATGGCGGACAGCCTGATGGAGGATATTTCTCTTTTTGTGGAAGAGAATACAGATGCCGAAATCATTGATGAAGAGAGGGAAATACGATAAGCAATCAGAAGGTCACAGTGATGCAGGTTCCCTTTCCGGGTTCGCTGTCAACGGTGATGTCTGCGTCATGGATTTCCGCAATATGTTTTACAATCGCAAGTCCAAGGCCGGTTCCGCCTGTTTCGCGGGACCGGCTTTTGTCGATCCTGTAGAATCGTTCAAAGATCCGCTCCTGCTGGTTTTTGGGGATGCCGATGCCGGTGTCCTGTACTAAGAGGAAAGGGTGGTCATCCTTCTGACCGGTCCGGACCAGGATGGATCCGTTTTCACGGTTGTACTGGATGGCATTCTGGATGAGGTTCTCAATGAGTTCTTTCAGAAGGTCCCGGTCTCCGGAGAGCACAGCGGAATCTCCTTTACAGGTAAGGGACAGGTTGTGGGAGCGGGCGCTGACAGAGAGATTTCTGCAGCATTCCTCTGCCAGGAGTCTCAGATCCAGGGTTGTGAATTTCCTGGGAAGTTCCTTGTGGTCGAGCTCCGACAAGCGGATGATATCGTTGATCAGAGAGAGAAGACGGTCTGAATTATGACGAATCTGTTCGGCCACATGGGGCACCTGATCCGGAGCTACCATATCATTTTCGAGAAGTTCCGCATAGCCGGAGATCGCGGTCAGAGGAGTTTTGAGCTCATGAGATACATTGGCAGTGAAATCCTGACGCATGGAAGCTTACGCCGATGGCCTGGGCCAGAGTCATCAGTCCGGAATTGACGAAACTGATTACCATCATATCCGTAGCGGAAGAGCTCTGGACCAGAAGAGTGACAAGAACGCCGACCACAACGGCGACGAAGCGGTTTGCGGTTGCCCGCTCCAGTATAGAGCGGAGTTTATTGCCGGCGGCCTGCTTGAGACCGGAGGACATCATGCTCATACCATATAGAAACAGCCCCACACCGCCAAGTAATGAAAAAAAACCGTAGAGGGTCATAAAAGGTCTCCTTATGTTTAGTTCCTTAACATAATTCCTAATTAACTTAATTCCTTACTAACTTAATTCCCTACTGCGCAGAGACCCATAGCTGAGTCCCGGACTATCAGGACTGGCGGTATGATAGCATAGCCTTGTAAAAGCAATAAGGCGCGCTTTGTAAAAAGCGTGTAAAAACACGGCAATGCAGAAACTATTTTCTTTACGATTATCTTTGGAGTGCTTTTTGAGGAAATCGGGACGGGTTGATGATATATTAGTATTGTGGATTCAATATTACGCAGTCATTAGAACCCGGAGACAGTAGGATGAAACACAAGGTCAAAGTGAAAGTGCCCGTCGAGAAGCGAGGCTTTCTTGGGATCAGGAAGACGGTCATGGAGACACGCATTATTGAGGTCGATGAGAAGACCTACAAAAAGCTGAAAAAAGATTGGGAGAAGCGCCCCTATACTATTGAAGAAATGATGTTTTATGATGATATTATCTATGATGAGTGAACTTCCGTCAGTATCAGTATTGCGCAAATGACAGCATGAGGAGCCGGATGACGGAAGAAATCCAGGCGTTTTTTGACAAATGTGATGAGAACAGCAGTAGATATATTTTTTGGAGTTTTGCAGGAGGAGAAAACTTATGTCAGGAAAAGTGATTGCAATTCGCAGGAAGAATTCGGGCGATTCCATCGAGAAGACTTCTGTCGACTATCAAAAAGAGCTTCGGGAGATCATCAGCATCGTCGAGTCAGCCAAGACCCGTCTCAGTAAAATGACGATTGACATGGAGGATGACAATATCGAGATTGGAACGTTGGATGAAGCGCTTGATGCACTGGACGATGCAATCGACATAATGGAAGATAACTGTACGGATTAAGCTATCCGGGTGCCGGAAGCAACGCAGCAACAATGGCTGGACAAAAAATGGTTCCAGCAGAACACTGCACGGAGAAGAGTTATGACAGATCGCAATACCGATGGCGGAACAAATCAGCAGAGGTCAGTAAATGGACAGCACAAGCAGGGCAGTCTTCATCCGGCTGATCCCAATATTTTAATGGATTCGGTTTCCGGAAAAGGATATAGTCAGAGACGAATCGATCCCACAGGGCAGGCGAGCCTTTCAACTGAACCGTCTGGGGCTCCTGTTCCGGGAAACTTCTCAGGGGAACAAGAGGACAGTAAGGGCGACGGGCATAGGGTTATAATACCGGTGATTATCGCATTTGCCCTCGGATTGCTTGTAGCTTTACTTATATTCCGTACGATTTATGTGCCTTCATCAGGAACAAATGATAATATTTTGGCTTCAACAGAAGCTGAAGGAGTGCAGGCTGTGTTATCAGATGAAAATGATTCAGAACAGGAAGATGAGCAATCAGAGGATATTCCGGAAGAGGAATATTCTGCTGAAGGGGAACAGTCACTGAATCCGGATGCCGTTGTTGAAATCCCGGATCCGGCCCTGAAAAAGATTATCCAGGATGCATTGGGTATTGGGAATCGAGAGATTACAGAGGCGGATGCTTTATCACTTACTACATTGGTATACGATGATAGTGAACAACAGCAGCTTAAAGACATTACAGGCTTGTCTGCGTTTGAAAATTTGACGGTGTTGAATCTGAGTTACAGTCAGTTGAGCGATATCAGTGAGCTGTCGAATATGAAGAATCTGACGTCATTGAGGTTGGACAGCAATGAGATCAGTGATATCAGTGCACTGTCGGGTCTGACGAATCTGACAGAATTGGATTTATCCTATAACGACTTGAGCGACATCAGTGCGCTGTCAGATCTGACGAATCTGATGACGTTGAATGTATCTGTAAACGTTCTGAGTGATCTAAGTGCGCTGTCGGGATTGATGAATCTGACAGAACTAGACCTGAGTGCTAATGAGTTGAGCGATCTCAGTACCTTGTCGGGATTAATGAATCTGACATCGTTGAATCTGGAAATGAATCAGCTGAGCGATCTCAGCGCGCTTTCAGGATTGACGAATCTGACATCGTTAAACCTGAGAGATAATCAACTGAGCGATCTCGGCTCGTTGTCAAGTTTGACGAATCTGACAGAATTATACTTGGATTATAATCAGCTGAGCGATATTGGTGTTCTATCGAATCTGACGAATCTTTCTGTTTTGACAGTGGGCGAAAATTATATCAGCGATATTAGTGCACTATCAGGGTTGACAAGTCTAACGGAATTGGCTTTGGATTATAATCAAATCAGCGATATCAGTGCATTGTCGGAGATGGTGAATCTGGTGAATCTATATCTTTACAACAATGAGATCAGTGACATCAATGCATTGTCAGGTTTGACGAATCTGGTCATACTGAACGTGAGCGACAATCAAATCAGCGATATCAGTGCATTGTCAGGTCTGACGAATCTGGAGGGATTGGGTCTGTCCGGCAATCCCGTTTACGAGAATAAATCTACAGAAGAGATAAAGGCAGCTTTGCCTGGAGCAGATAAACTGACAGATTTTTTTTAGAATAGGTAAATGAAGGGCATTGGCAAAGATTATGAATATCAAAATACTTCATCTTCTGGAAGGGGCAGACCAGGCAAAAGGCCTTGCAGTCGTGATTGATGTTTTCCGGGCTTTTTCCCTGGAATGCTATTTGTTCTCCAGAGGTGTGCGGAAAATATATGCTGTTGGAAGAGAAGAAACGGCGTGGGAACTGAAACGGGAACACCCGGAATACCTTATGGCCGGCGAGAGGGGAGGTGTGATCCTGCCCGGTTTTGACTATGGTAATTCTCCGTCCCAGACCGAGCATGTTGATTTTCAGAATAAGATTGTGATTCATACTACCAGTGCAGGAACACAGGGACTGGTGCATACCTGCGCTGCCGGGGTTAAGGAAATCCTCACGGGCAGCCTGGTCAACGCTTCCGCGATTGCCTCGTATATCAAAAACAGAAATCCCGAGCGGATATCGCTGGTCTGTATGGGCAATTCCGGAATCGCCCCGGCTCCGGAAGATGAACTCTGTGCCCGATATATCAGGAGTATCCTTGATAGAGAACCGTTCGAAATGGGACCTGAAATCCTGTCTCTTGTCAACGAGCCTTCCGTGGCAAAGTTTTTTGATATCAAATGGAAAGATGTGTTTCCTGTGAAGGATCTGCTCATGTGTCTCGAATATGACAGGTTTCCGTTTGTATTGAAGGCTGAGCAATGCGGCGAGGATATTTTTGAGATCACCCAAGTCGATGTGCAGTGAGAGCGGAAACACGTTATTCGGGCAATTATTGATGCGCATCAAAAAGATATTCTTGTTACAGCGTTATTAATATTGAATTTAAGTTAATTAAGAGAGCTACATTCACAATTAACCTTTCGGCAATTATGATGAGTACGGAGTAAAAATATGATTGTTCCTGATTCACTCACATGATTATTGGAAGGAGACCAGTTATGATAACACAAGAATCGACAAAAAAAAGAAACCCCGCAATACTGCGGGATTATTGTGGTATCAACTGTCTGGAAGCGGTGCATTTTTTCATAATGCTGATGATGCTCGTTGTTATTATTTGTTTTTTCAGCAGGAAAACCTATGCAGAGAAGGCAGAAAGTGTAAAGCTGGTGCCGGATGACGGAGTCTCGTACAATGAAGAACGCTGCAGAGATGTCCTGCAGAAAATTTTCGATGGAAATACAGAAGACCTCTCAATCAGTGTTCTATCCGGTGACAAATGTTTCAATCTTGCGCGAGAGAGGATTACGCTTTATGAGGACGGGGACTTTTTATTTGCCGTCATTGACCCGTCCGGAGGAATGCAGAAGATTGAAGGAACCCAGGCCTATTCTCTGGATGGTGGACGAGTCTGGTATGTGGGGAATTTTCATGCAAGATCCGGCCTGGGAGACATGTATATTCTGGATCGAAAGATTCTCATGGTTGACGGCATACACGGGGTGAGCGCAACCGGCACATATACCTTCCCTCGAATCTCTCTTGACTATGGAAAATCATATGCTCTGAGTCTCACCTGCAGTAATGTGGAGAAAATTACCGCCCTTCCTTTTATTCAACAGGATTACAGCACATATTGCTATCCCAGAGTGAACCGCATTGATAGGAAACTGGACAGAATCGAGATATCCTACTATTTGAAAAGCTTTCGTGCATACGGAGAAGCAGAAACAGAATTCTACAGGCAGGTGATCCGTCTGTCGGATTTTGCAGTCCTGGAGGAAAAGGATCTTTACGGACTTGGTTCGATTGCAGAAGAATATGACAGGAGCGGCTGTATATTTACGGACAGCAGTTCAGAGCGCCTCGCTGAAAAAGAAATCAGAGCAAGATTTCTGAACGAGTGCTGCATTGCGGGGCAGAAGGGGACTGCATGCGAAATACGCCTTGCCATCAATGAGATCTACGCAAAGAAGGGCTATGACTTTTCAGGGACGGATTACGAATTGTTTTTTTCTTCAAAAAGCTGGTATGAGCCGGTGTCGGGCGAGGTCATCTCGGAGGAGGATCTGACTGCTGTAGAAAAAGCGAATATCGATCTGCTGGTCGAAATCGAGAAGACCTACCGGAACATGATTGACGAATAAGGGCAGCGTCTTGCCTCACATGACGCAGGATCTGGTGCTGCCCTGATCCCGGTCCATGTCTCCCTTCACATATCGGGTGCTGAAGGCCATATTGATTTCCCGCAGTTCCATTTCGCCGCGGATATAGGCGTCGTACATTTCAGCTACTCTGGCGGCACATCCGTCGCAGGCTCCCTCCAGGTTGCCCAGCGATTCCTCGACAATCCTGCGGCGCTCGTCTTCAGTTGTATCTTTAATCAGATAAGACATTTTTTCCTCCTGATAACAAGTGTATGACCGGAATTACTCTACAAGGATATCAAAGAAATTGCCGGCAGTCCAGATTATTGCGGTGTACCGGGAAGCGGCTCCGGCCGCCGTCCTGCCGTCTGCCCTGTCGGTTGTCCGGTTAGTTTTTTCTGGAGGCCACTCCGCCTTTTGAAGCTGCTTTGAGGAGATATCATGATACATAAAAAGAAAAAAGATACTTTAACTGTGGTAATGGTGACCGTGATCGGGATCCTGCTCTTTCTGATTCTTGTTGCAGCAGTATTATTGTTTGTAAGGCCCATGATACACGACGGATTACATGGACGTGTGGTAGAGAAGAAGCTCACTTTGGGCAAAAGGTATCTTTCCGAAATGGAATATGAAAATGCTGTCACGGTATTATCGGATGTGGTTCGTATTGACAAAAAAAATACGGAGGCATATGTCGGCCTTGGCGATGCTTACAGCGGCCTTGGAGAATGGGAAGAAGCCGCAGAGAGTTATGATGAAGCTGTTCGGACAGTGGTCGACAGAGTGCTGGACGGAAACACGGAAAGCGGGGAAATGGCAGACACGCTTGTCCGCGAAGAGGTCATGAGAAAGGCTGATTTGGATGACAGCAGGCAGGAATATATCAGAGAGAAAGAACTGGCGGCAATCAATGTGAGTGTCGATAAAACGGATGGGACCGAAATTGTGGATTCTGTCACGGAAACATCCGTGAATTATGCAGACCCCACCCCGAAAATGATCATTCAACTGGTAGAAAAGAGAAATTCCGCAACCGAGAAGGTAATTGAAGAGATTGAAAAGAATGGCGGCAGCCTTTCTCCATACCAGGAGTATATTGATTGGAGTGAGCAGCACCCGCGCAGGGGTGATCATGAGATTGGAGACGACAGCGGTTCGCCTTATGTAGAGGTTATTGAAAATCTGATTGATGAGTACGGCACGCTTCGTATTGCAGAAACTGATGATGACTGGGATGAAGCGGATGGACTCTGCTATCTGCAGCTGATTGATTTTACGAAAGATGGAGTCGACGAACTGTTTGCAGTCTGTAAAAATGAAGGTGATGATCACTATACAGGTTATATTTATACCTTAATGAATAATGAGGCTAAAGAGATTTATCGAAACGACGCGATCGAATATAACTTGTATGGAGCTTCAGATATCGTGTACATGGGATATTTGGATGATACTGGTTACATTTTCGGAACAGGCGAGGTAGATGAGTTTACATGGGACATGACTTATTTCTGGTATCAAGATGAAGAATTCAAGCCGGTATATCATCAGAAAGGCCATCTGCGCGGCGACGAGGGAGAAGAAGTTATTGAGGAAGAATCCATTACAATAGATATCTTAGATGATGAGCACAATGAGAGATTCTGGGACAGCGCCAGTGAGATCACCTTAAGATATGAAAATACTCTTGGCAGAGATTTCAGTGTTATCAATGAACTCCAGAATGCAATTGACAATACGATCAGAAAAATGGCAGTAGATCCCGGCAGTCTTCCCTTATCCATTTCGCTCCCGGAGAAAAGGATCGAGGAGATATCCATACCGGCCATTTATAATTGTATTGAAAAGAACCTCGATCAATGGACTCCGGATTCGGATGATCATGAGACCTTCTGGGATTTAGCCTGCTTTTACTGTAATTTTACTGATTGGATCAACACTCAGGAATATCCCCGCATGGGTGAAAATGGCTATTATAATTTAATTCCTTCCGATTTGCTTAAAAATGCAGGGTTTGCCTTGTATCCGGATTTTGACGGAACGCTTCCTCCAATCGATGAAGGAATCTGGAGGGCGCAGCAGTCTGACCTGGATACAGTCGGAATAACGATTGGTGATTCTTCTGTCATTACTCTTGAAATCAGGAACAGTAAGGGAAATGATGACGGCTCTGTGGATATTGAATACGATGTTTATTACAACTCCGAAAACTCATACGCAGGAGACTTTATTGTTCATTACGCCCCCAATCCCAATTATGCCCGGATAGACGGATATGCGACCTATTTTTACACAATATCCGGCGTAGAAAGGAAAGATGGGGAAAGCTCTGCAGCCGATGCACCTGCATCTGACGATTCATGGAAAAACGCATATGCGGAGTATCTTGAATCTGATCCGGAATTAGATGAGGATTATTCCTATAATGCTTCCAAGTGCGGATTCATTTACCTTGATGCAGATGATATCCCTGAGATGTTTATCCACTATGGGATAGAAGCTTCCGGGACAAGAATATTGTCATATAAAAACGGGGAAGTTGTAGATTTCCTTTTCTCAAGGTTGTATGGAATTCAGTATCTTGAAAGAGAGGGTCTCGTTTATAACGTAGTCGGCCATATGGGCGTGGCAGCTGATACGATCGTCTATTTGGATGACGATGGATTCCATTCTCTGGGGTCCGGATCAAGATTTGCAGGAGAAGAAATATCTGACTACATTCGTTTTGAGTGGGAGGGAGAAGAGGTTTCTGAAGAAAAATACATGAACGAGATCAAGAGTTTATTTGACGTTGATCGCGCAAAGACATGGACGGACTATGAGGGGGAGATCATATATTCACGCGATGAAATGTGCGATTATCTTAGATCCTGAAGCCGGAAACAGCAGAATAGAATAATAGGATATTATCGGATGATTTTGGATTATGAAAAAAGCGGGCGGCTGCCGCATCCTCTATATAAACAGAGTATCATTTTCCTGATGCGGCAGCACACTTGCTTTATTCTGTCACGGTAACAATTCCATCGGGATTTGTTTCGACAAAATGAACATGATCTTTTTCAATATTGATGAAAATCGTACCTTTGACATCGCAGACATCCAGAATAGTGGAGTCGATTGTGTTTTTGATCAACGATGCAGTCGACAGATTACAGTTTTTAAAAGTCAGATTTTTGCCTGTACAGAGTAGTATTGTAGTCTCATGAAATGATGCATTTGAAAAGTCGGTGTCGGTGAATTCAATCTCCCGGAAAATCTCCTGACCATGGTTTGTCAGATGAAAACGACAGTTTTTGAATGCGGCAATCTTGAACACGGCCCGGGACAGGTCCCCGATGTTGAAATCGACGTTTGTCATCGGTGTTCTGTTGAACCTCGCAGCTTTCATACTAACATTTCTGAACTTAACATCCTCCAGAACAGACCCCCTGCAGTCAGCATGATCAAATATGCAATTCTCAAATACAGAGCGCCGTATGGTGATTTCCCGCATATCGCATTTTGTGAAATCGACAGAAGAGAACTTCGAGTCTTCAATGGTGATTTTTCTCAGATCGGCTTCACTGAAATCCACATTTGTCAGTTCCATGCTGTGAAGAGTGGTTCCGGTCAGTTGTGCTCCCTTTAACCGGGATCTGTCCAGGACAGTGCCGTCCAGGATCGCATGGTCGAGATTGATCTTTTTTAAGTCCGTGTCCTTGAGATTGGCATCTGTAAGGTTCGCATAGCGGAGGCTTGCTCCATAGAGGATGGCATCTTTCAGATCCGCATGGGACAGATTTGCATTTCTCAGTCTTGCACCCACCAGTATGGCATTGCTGAGGTCTGCGTTCTCCAGATTAATATCGATCATAGTCGCATGGCCGAGGTCCGCATTCACCATTTGTGCATGGCGGAAGTCAGCCTTGCGCATGCGGGCTTTGCTGAAATTTGCGGAAAAACATTCCGCATGATCCGCCCTGACACTGTCAAAATAGCTGAGAAAGAACTGCCCGCCATTTAACCTCCGATTACTGAAATCCACCTCTATATTCGAAATGTTTCTGGACGAGACCAGGAGTCCGGCACAACTGTAGTTGGTGAGTAAAAAGCAGTACTCCTGTGAATAATGGATAGAACTGCAGACGGCGGAAATGATTCCCGTCATATTCCATACCATATTCTTCGTCAGCCGTAATCTGCTCACCTCGCCGCACCACGCTGCATCAAAGGCGGGAACGATGATGGCATCATTTTTGATCATGAGACCCATAACAGTCTCGATTGTATCATGAAGGTCTGTCTTTTTCAGACGGGTCCGTTCATACAGGAACTGAAGGGTAGTGTAGTCGATTTTTCTTCTGGTCAAAAAGACCAGAAGACGGGTGGCCGCTTCTTCGTTTTTGCAGTCTTTTAAAAGCTTATATAGATGATTGGCAAGGAAATACTGGTAAAAACTGCGGTGGAAAAAGGCAATCTGCCGCTTTGCCCGATTTTCGATGAAGAAGGAATAGGTCCATTCATCCAGGCAGAGGCTGTCCTCATCCGCCATAGTGTTCTCGTCAACCTGCGTGGAATCATCATTGCCCTCATATATATTTTTGGCAAGTTCCTGGAGCCTGGCAGAAAAAATGCTGATCTTATTTTTCTTGTTCTGTCTGACCAGCATGGATTTGAATAATTTGTCATACAGATCGACGGAATTCGTATAGCGCTCATCCAACTGATTGTAGACGATCATCCGGAAGAGAATCGGAACGCCGGTTAGCTTCAACAGGGCTCTGTTTGTTCTCCTTTTTTTGAAATTGTCAATAAAGTGCAGGGTCTCTTTCGGTACAAAACCGTTTCTTTCCTGCAGTCGGATCAAATAGGTATGCAGCCATTTGTCCTGATCGTTATGATTCATCAGGCCGAGTTCGATGCAGGGAACTCCGGCGATCGTCACCTCATTTCCTGAGGATTCATTAAACTCGGACTGAATGCACAATTTGCGGCTGGTAATGACGATATGCGCATCGTGCTCCAAAGCAAAATCGCTGACGTAGCCGTCAATAAACTCCTCCATATTATCAAAATATCCGCTTGTGGAAGAGCGGATATTCTCGATCAATTCATCGAAAGCATCCAGGAAGATAAGGGCGTGCCCGCACTCTTGGGGGCTGATGATATTGGATTCGTTTGAGCGGTCATTTCCGAAGGACAAGAGTTTTTCAAAGGAAAAAGTCCTGTGCACATAGTCTATTGCCTTTGTGCCGGACGGATTCAGCGAAAAAAGAAAAATATTGTTTAGGGAATCCTGCAGCCACTGCTCCGAATAAAAATCATAGGCCGATTTGATACACATGGAAGTCTTGCCGTGGCCCGGCTCTCCGTATATGATGGAAACCCTTTCTTCCCCTCTGACAAATTCCTCCAGATATTCCTTTAAGGGCATCCGCGCATTCGCTTTTGTCCTGACGTGGGGAGGAATATAGGCATCCTGCAGGGACTCGTTTCCGTATATGCAGTTGTCTTTTCCGCTGCAGTACAGATTTTTGATATAGCTGGAATAAGCGGGTACAGCCGTATGGCCGGAAGTCCCTGTACCAAAATAGTATTCCCATATTCCGCGATATTCTTCCTGCTGAAGGATGATCTCAAAGTTGCCGGGCATGAACCAGTGAACTGCCAGTCCGTGTTTTTCGGCCCAGTCCTCCAGATCCAGCTGTTCCTTTGTCCTGGTTTCATCCTCCTTTGTGCTCTCTGAGAACTCGCTGTTCAGGAAGAAATACAGGTCCGTCATTTCAGGATATTTTCGAGCGGAATTCTCAATCACGTTCTTGAGCAGCCTGATCTGATGCCCGTTTATCACTTTGTTTTCAAAATATTTTGCCTGAAATCCTATGATGCGGGAGTCGGAAATCCTGGCAGGATTCGTCTCTATATAGTGTTGATTGTAAAACCTGGACAGACCTTCCCTGAGGTCAAACTTCCTGCAGAAAATCTGGTAAGCAAGCTCCTCGAATGCAGCTTGTTCCCGATCATCAAACTTGTAAGCAAATACCTTCCAGCTGACCGCTCCGTTCATAAGGCTTTCCCTCGCAGAAACAACTGTTTTAACAGCCCGAATACCCGCTTCTCAAATACTCAAATACCGTGAACTGCAATAGCAGACGCAGCTGCAGGTCCCAATCGCAGTTTTTTCTATTTTGATTCTGGAATTCTCAAATACTCGATACTTAAATACTCGAAAATGTGATTATAAAAAGATTGTATTATATGCTAAAATTGTGGTCAAGCATCAGGCACAAGGGACGGAATTTCCCGGAACTTTGCATATTATTTGCATATCATCAGCATATTAAACGAAAGATCCATGTGTTTTTAACCTGATTCAGGAAAGAGCAGATTGAGGGGATGGATTCATATGAAAAATGTACTTCTCTTGGGCAATGGAATAGACCGCAGCTTCAATACGCACGGCATTTCCTGGCAGGAACTGCTGGACAGGATGACCACAAATCCGAATATCCCGGAACATCAACCGCTGCCTTTTCCTCTGGAAATCGTCCTTCGAACCAATGACCACGTGGATGAGGTCCTGAAAAAGAACAGCAGAGAGCTGTTCAGTTCTGCAGAGGATGCCGGACTGCGCCGGATCCTTGCCCGCCTGCTCACAATGGGATTCGATGAGATTCTGACGACAAACTACGACTATACCATAGAGGGCACGGCATTATATCCCGGCAGGATCACCCCTTATCAAATCGGAAAGATGATGCGGCATACTGCGGATGTGGAGCGCGCTGAATCCAGCTATATGCTCCATACCTACAATGCAGTCCCTTTTGCCGGTGTCAACAACAGAATCTGGCATATCCATGGGGAAGCAAGAAAGCCTTCCAGTATTGTAATCGGTCACTACATGTATGTGAACCTTGTATCCAAATGGAGAGAAAAGCTGAAAGAGCGCGAGAAGACCTATAAGGCCTTTGATCACACTGAAATCTCAGGCTGCTGGCTCGATTCCTTCATTATGGGAAACGTATATATACTTGGATTTGGTTTTGATTTTTCGGAACTCGACCTGTGGTGGCTGATCAACCGCAAGAAAAGAGAGAATGCGGAGAATCACGGCAAAGTGATCTTCTATACGCCTGAATATTCCCCGGATGCGGGAAAATACGCGCTTTTGTCGGCATATGGCGTCGAAGTCCGACACCTCGGGTTTAAGCTCATGGAGAATATAGAAGAAGACCCCTGTGAAGAAGATCTCATATCCTATGATATGGAAAGGAAAGCCATATGGGACTTTAATGCGAATGTTTATAAAACATTTTATGAAAAGGCCATTGAAGATATCGGGAGTGACGCCGGTCTGTAGATGCCCGAGCAGGGACTGCAGGCAGCTTATGAACGATAGAGACGAAAAGACGGTTCTCTGCCTTGCGCTGCAATCAGCAAAAGACAGAGAACCGTTTTATGTCTCAGTTTTCTAATTTGAGGAGCCGGGAATCGCGCCGGTCATGTTTACCATACTGCCATCGGGGCGTGTTACTGCGCAGTCACGCCGCCCTCGACGACGAGGCTGTCCTCGTAGTCTGCACCGTAGGTGTCGACCAGGGTCTCCTCATAGTCTTTGTGGAAGAAGTTCTCATCTGCCAGAGAGACGATCTCTTCATTGATCCAGTTCAGGAGAGAGTCGTTGCCCTTGGAGACAGCCGGTGCAATGGTATCCTGGCTTCCGAGAGAGGGGATGCCGACAGTATAGCCGGGATTCTGGAGGGCAAAAGCGATGACCTCGGTGTTGTCATTTGCCCAGGCGACGGCATTTCCGTTCTCCAGGGCATTTTTTGCATTGGCGTAGGTGTCATATTTCTGCTGCGGCGGTATTATTGCTGCCGGTCGATGCGGCGGAACCGCTAGAGGAGCCGCAGGCTGCCAGGGAGAGCACAAGTGCAAATGTCAGCAGAATCGCAAATATTTTTCTGCTCTTTTTCGTATTTCCTCCTGAATAGATAAATGTATATATGCTGTAAACTCTAAACGTTATAAACCAAAGCGGACATCAGTTTTTTTTCCGCGAGAAGGTAAATGTCTGCAGGAACTGCCTTGCCCGTTCCGTTTTGGGATGATCGAAAAATTCCTCCGGCGGGCCTTCCTCGCAGATGCCTCCGTCATTGAGGAAGATCACACGATCCGCGATGGCTCTGGCAAACTGCATTTCGTGGGTCACGATCAGCATGGTCTTTCCCTGGTTTGCCAGT
>ODAI014708236.1_pt1 | contig 14328 bp, 10 predicted proteins | sample 1539321 | NCBI WGS metagenome assembly ODAI01 (sample SAMN02144231, study PRJEB22623) | gut metagenome | biome: sheep rumen | host: Ovis aries | place: New Zealand
GTGGGATGTACGGAATCCGTCGAAGAAGTTGATGAAGGGAAGTTTGCCCTTGACTGCAGCGCAGTAAGCGACGGGAGTCAGATCCATGACTTCCTGTACGCTGGACTCGCACAGCATAGCGCAGCCGGTCTGTCTCGCCGCATATACATCGGAGTGGTCGCCGAAGATATTAAGGGCGTGAGTACATACGCAGCGTGCAGCGACGTTACATACTGCCGGAAGACCTTCACCTGCGATCTTGTAAAGGTTGGGGATCATCAGAAGAAGACCCTGAGATGCGGTAAAGGTGGATGTCATCGCACCGGCAGCGATCGCGCCGTGGACAGCACCTGCAGCACCGGCCTCGGACTGCATCTCGGTCACCTGTACGGGCTGTCCGAAAATGTTCTTGCGTCCGGCTGTCGCCCACTCATCAACATGCTCAGGCATTACGGATGAAGGGGTAATGGGATAGATGGTAGCGACTTCTGTATACGCATAAGCAGCGTGTGCAGCAGCTTCGTTACCATCCATGGTGAGAAACTTTCTTGCCATTTTTTTTCCTCCTGTTATTATTGCAGCGTTAACCGCCAAGTTGTAAAAACCCACAGCTTATCTAGCACCTTTAATTTTAGCATTCAGAAATGCAAATTACAATGTGTTTTACAAATGTATGAAGAAAAAGTCACTAAAAAAACAGGTGTACACACACCTGTTTTTCATCATGATTGCATAATAATACATCCGGCCCCCATTCAATAATATATCGATTATGAACGGATAATCGCCCTGTTATGGACCGAAATATATCAAAATCTTTAAAGGCCGGCCAGAGTCCGGATCGCGTCCTGCTTCAGAAGGGCCGTGCAGTGCGTGATCAGGAACTGCTGTCTCGCGGCACTGACCTTTTCGGGCCTGCCGTATTCGGAAAGGGCGGCGAGACAGCCCTGCATGACGCCGAGCTCGTCGATTCCTTTCATCCTGATCAGAAGGTAGAGCTTCCCGCTCTGCTCGTCGCGGTACAGGGAACTGGATCCCGGGCAGTCCTCGGGGAGGATCTTCGAGGCCGAGATCACATCGGCCATCGTGTCAAAAGAGTAAAGCCTCGAGGTGATCATAAAGTCCCTTTTGGCTTTCAGGGCGTCTTCCGCGGCCTTGACGGAGCCGGGATCCTGGCAGTTCTCTTTGAGTGCCTTTAAGAGCTGGGTGAGCGGCGAGGGCGGCTCGGAAGCCGGAAGGGCATCCTTCTGTACCGAAGGGGCGAAATTCGAGAACCTGGTATCCAGTTCCTCGGGGTTGTCGACCTTGGTCACGATCAGGACGATGCTGTCGGAGCCCAGGGGGATCGCCTCGATCATCAGCGGATAGTTCTCCGCGTCAAAGCCGCACTGAAGAGAGGCCTGTTCCATCATGTCGCGGAACAGGGCCCGGGCTTTCTCCGTGCCGTAAGCCAATTCGCTCAGCCGCAGCTGGCGGCTTGCCAGATCTTCGCCCGTCAGGATACAGCGGATCTGGCTGTTGCTGATCTTCTCTATTTTCATCTAAGCTTCCTTTTTATATTTAAATCAATTGTTATTTCAGATCGTTATCAGATCCCGATCTAATAATATTTTGACGTATTCGGGGAACCGTAGTCAACATATTTTTTTGTGCGGAATTCACAAGATTGTACGTTTTCGGATTTTCGGAAACTCCGAGTGTTGTTTCCGGCGCGTGGATTGTACTAAAATGATCACGGAAGCAGATGAGACAATCTGTGTCGGCAGGGAGGTGATGACAGTCAGCTCGTATTGTTGAATAATACTGTCATGCCGGACAACGGCATACGCATATAAATTATTCTTATTCATTTCTTAATCAACATATTATTCAATGGGAAACTCCTGTTGTAAGAAATCATTGTCAGATCGGCAAAAGATTCCAGCTTGATTTACAGCGTCAATTGTAAAAACGACAAGGTTTGTAAGATGTAGTCTCTGCGCTTCCCGGAAACGGATGCAGGAAACAGTGGGGCAAATTCCACGGATCTGTAGTGCCTTCTGGACCTTTGCAGTCCGTTTGCCATTCAGGATAAGATCCGAGGATCTTATGTCTTTTTTCAGGTCTCGGCCATATTATTTCATTTCAAGGAACGCTTCACATATCACGGAACGCTGCGGGACCCGCTTGCGGCAGACGGTATGCGGAGCGTTCCGTCATTGTGCCCTGACGGTTTCATTTGTGACATTCGGTATACTCTGTTATAATAAATTACGTTTAGGAGGAATTTATTATGAAGAAGGTGATACCGACGATCGTGGTCCTTATACTGCTCGGCGTTCTGGGTACGATCTTTTATAAAAACTACTGGGTCAGGTACTCCTACAGCGAGGAGATGACGGATGTCAACGAGTATTACGGAGTAAAGGGCGAAGACGATTATCCGGTCGTGCTGCAGGACACGCTTTCCGATTATCACGCCAAAAAGATCGGGGACAGCTATTATCTCGATCTTCCGATCGTCAGAAGCGAGATCAGCGACAGGTTCTATTACAGTGCCGGGGACGGAATGCTCTGTTACTGCCTTCCCGACACACGGATCTCCGTTCTGGCCGGCAGCGATGTCTGGACGGATTCCTCCGGCGCCGAGAACAGGGAGCCGTACCGGATCTGCGTCGAGGACGGCGACAGCGTCTATATCGCTCTTGACTTTCTGAAAAAATACGGCAATTTCTCCTATGAGGTGTTCACGGGGCCGAACCGTATCAGAATGTATACCGAGTGGGGCGAGCAGCAGGTCGCGAAGGTGACGAAGGACACGCGCCTCAGGGTCACCGGCGGCGTCAAGAGCGAGGTGGTCACGGATGTCCCTTCCGGGAGCAGGGTGATCATCCTGGACAAGATGGAGACATGGTGCAAGGTGGAGACCGAGGACGCCATGATCGGCTACATCGAGAACCGGAGGATGACGGATGCCGAAACAGTCCTCATGACGCCGGTCACCGACTATAAGGAGCCGGAGTACAAGCGCACAGCCCTGGATACTAAAGTGAATATGGCGTGGCACAACATCGCGGGAGCTGCAGGCAATGCGACGCTGGCCGGCAGGATCGACAGAACGGAGTCCGTCAATGTCGTTGCGCCGACATGGTTCGCCGTCCTTAACGAGAGCGGAGCTGTGGACGTGCGGGCGACGCAGGACTATGTGGACGCCGTCCATGGCCGCGGCATGCAGGTCTGGGCGGTCCTGGATAATTTTACCGGGCCGAACGGCGTGCAGCAGTCCTTCCTTACGTCGGACGAGTCAAGATCCGCGGTCATAACGAAGGTCGTTGATAATGTCAAAGCGATGGGGATCGAAGGCATCAATGTGGACATCGAAGGCATTACGAGCGATTACGGCGAGGATTACATAGAGTTCATCAGGGAACTCTCGATCGTATGCCGCAGGGAGGGGATCGTGCTCTCCATCGACAACTATGTGCCTTATAACTTTAATGATCACTACCGGATCGAGGAGCAGGGCCTGTTCGCGGATTACGTCGTGATCATGGGATACGACGAGCATTACGCGGGAAGCAAGGAGGCGGGGAGCGTCGCTTCCATCGAATATGTGACTTACGGGATCGAGGAAGCCCTCAGGATGGTGCCCGCGGAGAAACTGATCAACGGAATACCTTTCTATTCGAGGATCTGGAAGACGACGGCGGAAGGCCTCTCGAGCGAAGCTTACGGAATGGACCAGATCCAGCAGTTCATCGCGAACCACCACATGACGGTGGAGTGGAACGCGGCCACCTGCCAGAACTACGCGGAGGTGCATGAGGACGACGCGTCCTATCAGATCTGGGTGGAGGACGCCGAGTCGATCGAGAAGAAACTGGAAGTGATGCAGTCGCACAAGATCGCCGGTGTGGCGGAGTGGTGCCTCGGAATGGAGAGCAGCGATGTCTGGGACGTCATCTCCGAATACATGGAAAAGTGACAGCTTCAGGATTTCAGGACAGAAGAATTGAGTATGAAAACGGAATATATAGTGTTGAACACGGAGGCGCCGGACGAAGAAGTGATCCGGCGCGCCGGCAGGATCATCAGGGAAGGAGGCCTCGTAGCATTCCCGACCGAGACGGTGTACGGGCTTGGGGGAGATGCTCTCAATCCCGAATCCTCCCGGAAGATCTATGCGGCGAAGGGGCGGCCTTCGGATAACCCGCTCATCGTGCATGTCTGCAGATGGAAGGACGTGGCGCCGATCGTGCGCTCGGTCCCCGGTGAGGCGGAGGAACTTGCAAGGGCTTTCTGGCCCGGGCCGCTGACGATGATCTTAAAGAAGAACGACTCAGTCCCGCCGGAGACGACGGGCGGACTTGACACAGTGGCGATCCGGTTCCCCGACAACAGGATCGCGCAGGCTCTGATCGACGCTTCCGGAGGATATATCGCCGCGCCGAGCGCCAACCGGTCCGGAAGGCCGAGCCCGACGCTCGCCAGATACTGCCTGGAGGACCTGGACGGGAGAGTGGAGATGATCCTGGACGGCGGACAGGTGGGGATCGGGATCGAGTCGACGATCGTGGACCTGACGGAGAAGAGACCGGTGATCTTAAGGCCGGGATATATAACACGGGAGATGCTTGAGGCAGTACTGGGAGAAGTGGAAGTCGACAGCGCGCTGATCGATCCGGATTCCGGGGTGGCGCCCAAGGCGCCGGGCATGAAATACCGGCATTACGCGCCCCGGGGAGAACTGGTGATTTTTGAGGGGGAACGTGATATAGTAGTCGAAGGGATCAACCGGGCAGCCGCCAGCCAGATGGCAGCCGGGAAAAAGACCGGCGTGATCTGCACTGACGAGACGAAGCTCCTGTATGAGGCGGACAGTGTGAAGAGCACCGGAAGCCGCGGCGACGACGAGAGCGCCGCAAGGGAACTGTTCCGGATCCTGAGGGAATTTGACGACGAGGGGGTCGAACGGATCTATTCGGAGTCTTTTGACGAGGGACCTTTGGGGCAGGCGATCATGAACCGGCTGATGAAGGCGGCGGGTCATAAGGTGATCAGCCCCGGAAATTGATACGGAACGGTCCGGACAGCGTAACAGACCGCTTTTACAGGCGGATCCGCGATACATATCAAAATATGGATTTATTGAAGAACACACAGAGGGAGGAAAAAATGGCAAAAGTAGTAATTATGGACCACCCGATGATCAAACATAAAATCGGTATCATCCGCAGGAAAGAGACCGGGACCAAGCAGTTCCGCGAGACGATCAGCGAGATCGCTATGCTGGAATGCTACGAGGCGACCAGAAATCTGGAACTGGATGACGTGGAGATCGAGACGCCCATCTGCAAGACGACCGCGCAGGAGATCAAGGGCAAGAAACTCGCAGTTGTCCCGATCCTCAGGGCGGGCCTGGGAATGGTGGAAGGCATGCTCACGATGATCCCCGCGGCCAAGGTCGGACATATCGGCCTGTACAGGGATCCCGAGACACTTTCCCCTGTCGAGTACTTCTGCAAGCTTCCGCCGGATTGCGCGGAGAGAGAGATCTTTGTGGTAGACCCCATGCTCGCTACCGGCGGATCCGCTGTCGCGGCAGTAGACATGCTTAAGAAACACGGCTGCGTTAAGCTCCATTTCCTGTGCATCATCGCCGCTCCCGAAGGCGTGAAGGTCTTCACGGAGGCGCATCCGGACGTGGATCTCTTCATCGGAGCGCTGGATGATCACCTCAACGATCACGGATACATCGTTCCCGGACTGGGAGATGCCGGAGACAGGATCTTCGGAACCAAATAAAATTAACCGGAATAACAAAAGAGACATGCCGCACAAGCGAATGGAGCAGGATCCAGCGCTTGTGCGGCATTTTTTTTACAGTTCGATCTCTATTTTTCTGCCGGTCCTCTGGTACCGGTAGTATCTGACGCCTGCAGCGTCGAACATGCGCTTGCTGGCGATCGTCGTCGGCGAATCCGCGTACTTGTCGCTGTCATAGACGACCGTCCTGATCCCGCACTGTATGATCGCTTTGGCGCACTCGTTGCAGGGGAACAGGGAGACGTAGAGCGTCGCGCCTTCAAGGCTTCCGCCGCGGTAGTTGAGGATCGCGTTGAGCTCGCTGTGGGTGACGAACGCGTACTTGGTATCAAGCGTATCGCCCTCTCTTGCCCACGGAAAATCGTCGTCGGAGCAGCCGGACGGAAAACCGTTGTATCCCATGGAGAGGATCTTATGGGTATTGCTGACGATGCAGGATCCGACCTGCGTATTGGGATCCTTGGAGCGCATGGCAGACAGCTGGGCAACGCCCATAAAATACTCGTCCCAGGTGATATAGTCGCTCCGCTTGCCGATCATTTTTACAGCCATGTCAACCTCCTTATGTAAGACCGGACCGATGGCCTGTGATGCCCTGTCTCCCGGCCCGGTCCGTAAGGCACGGGAAAGGCGGGCACAAATCCCGCCTTTCCACGTCTCAGATCATACGAATTTGAATTCCTGTCCGTTCGCGAGGGCTTCCTCCCGCTCTTTGTTGTAGCGGCCGATGATATTCCAGATCTTCTCTCTGGGATCGAGAAGGTCGCTGATCGAACTGTCGTGGTTGAGCGTATCGATAAGGTAAGCGAGATACTTGCTCATTCCGCAGCAGACGTACCAGGGGCGGTCCTTGAGCTCCGGTTTCTGGTAGATCAGGTTCGTGGTGACGATCTTGTCGATGATGCGGATCTCCTTGCCGAGGTCTTCGTCGTACCTGAGCTCATAAGCCTTGTCGAACTTCTCGATGCCGCCGGTGAAGAGGCCGAAGGTCTCGAAGATGAAGACCCTGCGTGCCTTGCGCTTTTTCAGGGCCTTGGCGACCTCGAGGACGCTGTCGCCCGAAGAGAGCATGTCGTCGACCACGATCATATCCTTGCCCTCGACGCTCGAGCCCAGGAACTCGTGCGCGACAACGGGATTGACGCCGTTCTCGAAGCGGGTATAATCGCGCCGCTTATAGAACATTCCCATGTCCAGTCCGAGAACGTTGGCGTAGTAGACGGCGCGCTTCATTCCGCCCTCGTCGGGGCTGATGATCAGCATGTGGTCGCTGTCGATCTGAAGGTCGTTCACATTTCTTAAGAGTCCCTTGATGAACTGGTAGGTCGGCCGGATCGTATCGAAGCCGTTGAGCGGGATCGCGTTCATGACGCGGGGGTCATGCGCGTCAAAGGTGATGATATTGTCGACACCCATGCGAACAAGCTCCTGCAGGGCGATCGCGCAGTCAAGGGATTCCCTGGACGCCCGCTGGTTCTGCCTGCTCTCATAGAGATAAGGCATGATCACGGTGATCCTGCGCGCCTTGCCGCCTATGGAAGCGATCGCTCTCTTGAGGTTCTGGTAGTGATCATCGGGAGACATGTGGTTCTCAAATCCGAACATCTTGTAAGTCTCGCTGTAATTTACCACGTCGGCGAGAAGATACAGGTCCATGCCGCGGACGGACGCGGAGAGCATCCCTTTTCCTTCTCCGGTGCCGAAGCGGGGGAGACTGCAGTTGACGATATAAGAGGGGCGCTTGTATCCGATATAAGCTAGAGAGTCTTTGTGCTCGCTCTCGCGCTCGGCCCTCCATACCCCCAGATAATAGTCGATCTCGGAAGCCATCTCTTCACATCCCTTGATGGGGACGATCCCGAGGGCGCCGGCAGGTATCGTGTCCAGATTCCGCTTTTCGTTTCGTTTGATCGGTTCCATAAATCATCCTCGCTTTCTTGCAGTAGGTGGTCGTACAGAGGCTGCGTTACCTGCCGGGAAGGGCGGGACCGGCTGTGCCGGTGGCGCTCCTTAACCTTCGCTTCAGGACGCGGATATCGTTTCCCGTAAGTTTGTAGAGGTCATAGTCGTTTGTGATCCTGGAAAAGACGCGGTCCGAGTACCGTGCCTGCATCTCCTTCAGGGAGAGGTTAGTGGAGATCACGGTCGATTTACGGCTCAGGTGCCGCTCGTTCAGGCACGTGAAGAGCTGCGCCGAGATGAACTGGCTGGTCAGTTCCGTTCCGAGGTCGTCAATGATCAGAAGATCGCAGCCGTAGAGGTCCGAGGTGAAACTTCTGAGCTCCTCCCTGACCTTGGGATCGAATGAATACATGGAAAGCCTGTCGAAGAGGGCGGCGGCGCTGAAATACAGGACCGAATGCCCGCTCTCGAGCAGTTCCCTGGCGATACAGACAGAGAGAAATGATTTGCCGGTGCCCACTGTGCCGTAAAGATAGAGGTTCCGGTAGACTTCGTCGAACTCGGCGGCCATGCGTCTGCAGGCGCCGCAGGCTTTACGGAATCGCACCAGGTCTTCCCCCTCGTAGTAGGATTCCGACAGGAGGTCAAAATTCTGTTCTTTTACAAGCTCCTGAAGGTGGGAATGGCTGTAGAGGATCTCGATCTCTTTCTGTCTGAAACAGCGGCACTTGCGTCCGTCGACAAAGCCGGTGTCACCGCAGAGAGGGCAGTCGCAAGGCGCGTCGAGATAGTCCTCGGGAAAGCCGTGGGAAAGAAGAAGGCGCTTCTTGCGCGCGGCGATCTTTTCGAGTTCCGGGCGCACGAAAGCGGGAGAAGCGGACTTATTCCCGGCCTTTTCTCCCAATCGCGAATAGAGATAGCCCACGGCAATGTCAGGGACCTGTTCCGAGAGTTCCCGGAACTCCGGGATCTTCGCGTAAACTTCTTCCCTCCGCTGGGCGCGCAGCTGATGACGGCGGTTCTGCTTCTGCATATATCCGCGCATTATGTCGTCATATTGCTCTCTGGTCAGTGCCACAAACTCTCCTTCTCAATATCGGTCCGCAGTATGGATCCGCGGTATGGTCCTGAAACGGGGAACCGGGATACGGATCCGAAGTACGGACCCGAAGCTCCTTAGTTGCTCAGGATCTCTTTCTCCAGCTGGTCAAAGTCGTACTGGTTCTGTTCGAACTGGTTGAACGGATTGGCGGACGGCTTGACACCTGCATATCCGCGGCGGTTCTTGGAAAAACCGGAAGCGGCGCGCTCTGCCTGCTTGGGCGTCGTGATGCCGTGTTCCGCCCAGTTGACCGCCACTTTCTCGATATAGCGGAAATCTTTCTTGCCCCTGTCGATGCAGTACTGGAGCAGATAATCGATCAGCGCGTCTGAGAAATGAAGCTGTTCTGATATATAGTATACGGATTCTACTTCGTTTGGCGCAAGAGGTTTTCCGATATACTGTTCGATCACGAACAGGAGCTGCGCGCGCTTGGCGCTGCTGCGGAAAGCTTCGACGGACGCGGCGTCAGGTTTTCTTGAAGAGGAATCGGGAACAGCCGCCTCCGCGGATGCCCTGCCGCCGGAAACAGCAGTTTCCCGGACGGAGGCCGCGTTTTGCGCTGAAGCGGCGGGAGCCGTGAACTGCGCCGGAGCGGCAGAAGATGTATCCTGCGCCGGAGCAGCGGGAGCCGTGAACTGTGAAGACGCTGCGGGAGCCGTAAACTGTGCAGACGCGGCGGGAGCTGTGTCCTGCGCAGAAGCGGCAGGAGCCGAAGGACCTGTGAACAGCGAGGGAGCCGTGTACTGCGACGGAATAGCCATGGGCTGCAGACGGGGCAGGGAAGGAGCCTGGTAAGCCTGCGCGGCGTTGTCTTTCCGGGGAGAGACGATGTGCAGGGCAGAGATCTCGCCGCTGCCGCCGTATTCGAGCATGACAAGACCGCGGTCCTCCCAGTAGCGCAGGGACCGCGCGATATCCCGCTCCGTGTGATTGAAGCGGACGGCCATGTCGGAAATGCTGGTGGTCAGACCGGCATTCATCATGCGCAGAAGATAGAGATAGACCTTGAGCTGCGCGTCATTGGCGTCCTTCATGTAGTTGTCTATGAAAAGGTTAGAGACCAGGGTCGAACCCGGGTCATTTCCGTTGTATACCGTGAACACTTCACGAACCCCCCGTTGCCGTCAGCGCGCCTTCGAATCCCGGCAGAACGCAGACCTTCCCCCAAAGCAAATGAAGGTCTCCCCGGAAAAAGCACAAGGATCCGCGCTGAAGCTTTATAGTATGATGATCCGCGCCGGGAATATACCGGCCTGTGCGGAAATGAGCAAATTATGATATTTGAAGTATAGCACAGGCAATAATGCCGCGTAATTGGCATTTTGTCCATAATTTCAGCCGGGGCCTAAGAGCCGGGAAGCGTCTCCGCAATTGTGGATAATGTGGAAAACATGGAAACATCTCCCGGCTGTCCCTTAAAACGGACGGTCCGGGAGATGCAGATATCCACATTGCAGTACAGGTCATCCCGTGGGGATGATGTGGACAAACAGGTATAACTACTGTCCGGAGACGAGGTTTTCTCCGACTTCATTGATGTTTCCGGCCCCCATGGTTATCACCAAATCGCCGGACTGGCAATTTTCCAAAAGAAAATTTTCAATCTCGCCAAAATTATCAAAGCAAAGGCAGGGATGTCCGAGCTTCTCTATTTTCTCCGCGAGCGTATGCGCGCTGATCCCCAGGTCGTCAGTCTCGCGGGCAGGGTAGATCGGGGCAAGGAGAATGTGGTCCGCCAGCGTCAGGGCCTGCGCGAAATCGTCCATCAGGGCCTTCGTCCTGGTGTAGGTGTGGGACTGGAAGACGCAATAGAGCTCCCTGTGCGGGAAAACGGAGGCCGTCCGGAGCGTCGCCTCGATCTCTGTGGGATGATGCGCGTAATCGTCGACCACGGTAAATCCGTTCCGGGTCCCCAGTACCTGGAACCGTCTCTCCGTTCCGGTGTAAGCGGCGAGCGCGGCGGCAGCGTCTTCCCTCGGGATGCCGAGGCGGTCGGCCGCGGCGACTGCTGCCATGGAGTTATAGACGTTGTGTTCTCCGGGTACGCCCGTGGTGATCGTCTGCCTGAGGACCGTTCCGTCGCTGTTTCTCCGGCACAGCGTATAGACCGGACGAGCGTATTCGTCGAAGCGTATGTCCTCGGGCCAGTAATCGGCCTCGTCCGTCGGACCGTAGAGAATGACGTCGCACTTAAGGCCGCCGCAGATCTCACTGTAATCGGGGATCTGCGTGTTCAGGATCAGGGCGCCGTCCGCGGGGATCAGTTCCGCGAATTTCCGGAAGGAGCGCCGGATGTCCGCGAGGTCCTTGAAGAAATCCAGGTGGTCGGCGTCGATATCCAGGATGATGCCGATCCCGGGGAACATATCCAGGAAACTGTTGGTATATTCACAGGCTTCGGCGGCAAAATACTGACTGCGCCCGATCCTGACATTCCCGCCTATGCTGTCGAGGATCCCGCCGATGGAGAGGGTGGGATCCGTGCCCGCCCTTACCAGGATCTCGGAGATCATGGAGGTCGTCGTCGTCTTTCCGTGTGTGCCGCTGACCGCTACCGGATCCTTGTATCCCCGCATGATCTGTCCGAGCAGGACCGACCTGGTGATGTGCGGGATCCCGAGTTCGGTGACCGCGATATATTCCGGGTTGTCGGGCCTGATCGCCGCGGTGAAGACGACAAGGTCTATGTCGGGAGTGATGTTCTCTTTCTTCTGCCCGATGATGACGCGGATACCGTCGGCGGCAAGGCCGGCCGTGATCGCGGAAGCCGCGCGGTCCGAGCCTGAGACCTCAAAGCCCCGGCTTTTAAGTATCCTCGCGAGACCGCTCATGGAGATCCCGCCGATCCCTGAAAAAAAGACGTGGATGGGGGTGTTAAAGTCGAGCTGGTACATAAGCCCTCCCTGTAATACTGAATTTGAGCAGAGAACTGCTGGGTCTGTAGTCGTTCGTATCATACAATAAGAAGCGCCGCAAGTCAAAGAAATGTATAATTGCGTGAAAAAACGGGATATTATCAGAGAAAAGTGTCAAATATTAGAGCAGGCACGGAAATTGTCGAAATATAATGTCCGGTTTCATTTCTGCTTCCCATATGCTATAATATAATAGCTTTATTTTATGCAAAATCCGGGTATGGTTTTGTATAAAATAGTGACAATCATACCAGAGGTGGCAACATGATAGTTAAGAAAGAAATGATCGCAATGCTGTTGGCAGGCGGCCAGGGGAGCAGGCTCGGAATCCTTACTTCGAACATGGCCAAACCGGCGGTATCCTTCGGCGGAAAGTACAGGATCATTGACTTCCCGCTGAGCAACTGCATCAATTCGGGTGTGGATACGGTCGGCGTTCTTACACAGTATATGCCCCTTCGGCTCAATTCACACGTCGGGATCGGCATTCCGTGGGATCTGGACAGGAATGTGGGCGGTGTTTCCGTATTATCGCCGTATGAACAGATACAGCATACGGAGTGGTATACCGGGACAGCGAACGCCATTTACCAGAATCTCGCGTATATGGAGAGCTACAATCCTGATTATGTGCTCATTTTGTCGGGAGATCATATCTATAAGATGGATTACGAGTCGATGCTGGATTTCCACAAGGAGAACCGCGCGGAAGTGACCATCGCTGTCATGCCCGTCCCGATGGAGGAAGCAAGCCGTTTCGGAATCATGATCACCGATGAGAACAGAAAGGTCGTGGACTTTGAGGAGAAACCGGCGCATCCCCGCAGCAACCTGGCTTCCATGGGAATTTATATCTTCAACTGGAAGACGCTGAAGGATTCGCTCATCGCCAACAGAGAACAGCCTAATCTGGATTTCGGTAAACACATTATTCCGTACTGCCGCAACAACGGATCTCCTCTCTTCGCGTATGAATTCAACGGATACTGGAAAGATGTCGGCACACTCACCTCCTATTGGGAAGCAAATATGGAGCTGATCGATATCGTTCCGGAGTTCAATCTGTACGAGGAGTACTGGAAGATCTACACAAAGAGCACGTCGAACGTGCCGCAGTATTTTGGCCACGAAAGCGCCGTGGAACGGACGATCATCGGCGAAGGGACAGAGATCTGCGGCAAGGTCTACAACTCGGTGATCGGCTGCGACGTGACGGTTGAAAAGGATGCCGAGGTCAGGGATTCCATTCTTATGAACGGGACCCGGGTCGGCGCCGGCAGCAGGCTGCGCAAAGTTATCGCTGCGGAGAATGTCACGATCGGAGCCGGGGCCGTTCTCGGCGAAGGGCGGGATGTTCCTAATGATACCAGGCCGGATATTTACCGGGAGGGTATCGTTACACTGGGAGAAGACACAGTGATCCCCGAGGGAGTCAGCATCGGAAAGAACGTGGTGATATCCGGCGTGACGACTGTCGAGGATTATCCGGGCGGCAGACTGGAAAGCGGAAAATCTCTGGTGAAAGAAGGTGACGCACAATGAGGGCGGTAGGAGTCATTCTGGCCGGCGGGAACAGCAAGCGGATGAAGGAATTGTCGAGAAAGCGGGCGGTGTGCGCGATGCCGGTCGCGGGAAGTTATCGCAGCATCGATTTTGTTCTCAGCAATATGGAGAATTCCAGGATCCAGAAGGTCGCGGTCCTGACCCAGTATAATTCAAGAAGTCTGAACGAGCACCTGGCCTCGTCCAAATGGTGGGACTTCGGACGAAAGCAGGGAGGCCTGTTCCTCTTTACCCCTTCCTTTGCGGATGCCAGCAGTCAGTGGTACCGCGGGACAGCTGACGCGATCGCGCAGAATATCGGCTTTCTTAAAAATTCACATGAACCTTACGTGGTGATCGCTTCCGGTGACTGCGTATACAAGCTGGACTACAATGAAGTGCTCGAATACCATGTGGAAAAGAGAGCGGACATCACTGTAGTGGTCAAGGAAATGCCGGAAAGCTTTAATGTGGAACGGTATGGCACAGTGCAGATGGACGAAGACGGGAGGATACGGGAATTCGTGGAGAAGCCCGTGGTCGCCCAGTTCAGCACGATTTCATGCGGCATCTATGTGATCAGGAGAAGGCTTCTGATCGAGTTCTTAGAGAGAAGCATGGAAGAGAACCGGTATGATCTGGTTCAGGACATTCTCATTCGCTACAAAGGCCTGAAGAGAATCTACGGTTATAAGCTGCACAACTATTGGAGCAATATTGCTGCTGTTGAAGATTATTACAGAACGAACATGGATTTTCTGAATCCGGAGATCAGGGACTATTTCTTTAAACAGTACCCCGAAGTCCATTCGAAGGTCGCGGACCTTCCTCCCGCGAAGTACAACGTGGGCGTTCGCATAAAGAACAGTCTGCTCTCGAGCGGCTGCATCGTGAACGGGACAGTAGAGGATTCCGTATTGTTCCAGCAGGTCTATGTTGGCAATAATTGTGTAATTAGGAATTCACTCATTTTGAATGATGTTTACATCGGAGACAATACAATAATTGAGAACTGCATCGTGGAGAGCGGCGACACCATTCAGGCAAATTCCTGTTACAAAGGTGAAAATGGTATAAGGA
>ODAI011807985.1_pt1 | contig 14327 bp, 11 predicted proteins | sample 1539321 | NCBI WGS metagenome assembly ODAI01 (sample SAMN02144231, study PRJEB22623) | gut metagenome | biome: sheep rumen | host: Ovis aries | place: New Zealand
GTGGTTAAAGATAATCCGTCTCGTCAATATGCACAAACACCTTGGACACGCTCTCGCTCAATCCTCGCTGGCAGCGGTACTAAGGGCGCTAAAAACCAGCGCCCAAGTACCAGGCACGCAACATCTCCTTCGGAGCTGCGCAATGGTCCTGCGGTTGTATGTGCATATTGACGAGACTCAGAGCCTTTTCCTGGCTTTTGACCTTTACATCATTTGTATTAAAAAATGATAATCTGGATATCTTCACCAATATCTTTTATAATTATTACTTCTATGTTATTTGTTTCCTGACAGATCTAATATTTATTTCCTGACAGATCTGCGGAATCTGCAGGTTTTTTGAAGATTTTCTTTTTGTTTTTCTGCACGTGTTCCCGCACGGAGCCTGGACGAGGAGGTAAAAAAATGTTCTTGATGATTGGAATCTCACAGGGAAGAAAGGATATTTCTTCGGATCAGCTGGTTATATGCGGCCAATGCGGACAGTACGGGAGATACCAGGTCTTCATGACCTTCAGCCAGCTGCTGCTCTTTTTTATCCCCTGCTTCAGGTGGGGGCGTAAATATTATGTTCAGATGTCCTGCTGCGGCACTGTCTACGAACTGGATCCGGCAGTGGGAGAAGAGCTATCCAGGGGATCCGGCAGAGAGATACGCCAGCAGGATCTTACCCTGGTCAGCGGAGGGAGAACGGCTCGCAGGATCCGCAGGTGCCCGGCCTGCGGATATCAGACCGATGAGGATTTCGATTTCTGCCCCAAGTGCGGAGAAAGACTCAGCCGGGATTGATGCTGGAGCCCGCAAGAGCGAAGCAGCGCCCGGCTTTATCCTATTCATACCTGTTTGTAAACAGAAGCTCATAACCACAGGTATGCAGGATCGTATAAGGTCTCACGGTTTCAGAATGTGACGTGATACGGTTTGTTTTCCAGTAATCCCCGCAAGGGATTCCATTCTGAAAAAAGCGGATGCCAGTTGAAACAGCAGGTAAAATAAAGCAAAAACACAGATGCAATAAATCGATGCTTGCATTTTATTGACAACTGTGCTATGTTACCTAATGGTATAAAGCATTAATGTAATAAATATATGCTTTATTTATGCTTAGAATGTACTGTAATCTAAAATGCAGGCTTCAATAATGAAGAATTTAATATATAAGTATCATGAAAAGTGGGCCTGCCAGTCCACTTTTTCTATTGTTTTAAATTCTTTGTTTCCTGATTTTTTGCCGCCCTGGTTTCCGCTTGTATGATACCGGTGCGGACAGTACGCCCGGAGCGGTATCCCCGGGGTCCGCGGGATAATATTTTTCGGAAAAAGTTCCTCGGGAAAAAAGATTCGCAGGAAATAATCGAGAAAAAACAGTAAAAAGAAATAAAAAGAAATCTGAAAAAAGAATCTGAAAGGGTCATATGAAAGAAAAACAGTCCGGTAAATCCGGAAGGCAGCAGTACGAGGAGCGGGCAGAGGCCATCGCCGCCCCTGTCGCGGAGCAGTTTGGAATCTGGATCTACGATGTTGAATACGTAAGAGAAGGTCAGGAATATTACCTGAATGTCTACATCGATAAAGACGGGGGTGTGACTATCAACGATTGTGAGGCTGTCAGCCGCCTTTTGTCTGATGAACTGGATAAAGCCGATTTCATCAGGGATCCTTATACACTGATCGTGTCCAGCCCCGGGCTGGGCAGGACCCTGACAAAGGACCGCCACCTGAGCCAGAGTATGGGCGAGGAGGTGGAGATCCATCTCTATAAGCCGCATCCTGAAACCGGGGAGAAAGATCTGCGCGGAGAACTCGTTGATTTCGATGCCGGACAGATCGTGATCCTGGCGGAGCCTCCTGTTCCCGGGAAGGGGAAAGGGAAAGGAAAGGGAAAGAAAAAATCCCAGGCATCCATGGCCGGAGTATCCATGGCTGAAGCGGATCAGGGAACGGCAGACGCGGCGCAGCCTAAGGACACACCGCAGGCTTCCGGACAGGGGCAGGACGGACCTGCTGTACAGGCGGACGGGAGGATCAGGATGGAGCTTGACCGCAAAACGATCGCCTCTGTAAAACTTGCCTTTGATTTTTGAATTGTTTCCCCCTGCCGCAGGCGGCGGAAAGACAGATGTGTTTGTAAGATGCGGCGGATGACCGCCTTCGATCAATAGTCCGGCAAAAGACCGGAAGATATAAATGACAGCTTTTGAGCAAAAGGAGACAGTATGAACAGTGAGTTGAAAGAGGCGATTCTCGCCCTGGAAAAGGAAAAAAATATAAGCAGCGGAACGCTTTTTGAAGCAATCGAGAATGCGTTGATGACCGCCTGCAAGAGCCATTTCGGCAAGGCGGAGAACATCAAAGTGAAAATTGACCGTGATTCCTTTGACTACTCCTGCTATGCGGAGAAGCAAGTTGTCGAAACGCCTGAAGATGTCATGGACGACCTTGAGGACATCGCCTATGAGGACGCTGTGAAGATTGATCCGACCGTGAATGTCGGCGACATAGTCTGTGTGGATATCGACAGCCGCGGCTTCGGCAGGATCGCCACCCAGATCGCCAAGAACGTGATCATGCAGAAGATCAGGGAAGAAGAGCGCAGCGTTATTTACGATTATTACATTAATAAACAGAAAGATATCATCACCGGTATCGTACAGAGATATATCGGGAAAAACATCAGCGTCAATCTGGGCAAGGCTGACGGAATGCTCAATGAAAAAGAGCAGGTTCCCGGTGAGGAGCTTCTCCCGCTGGACCGCATCAAGGTCTTTGTGCTCGAGGTCCGCTCCACCAACCGCGGCCCCAGGATCCTGGTGAGCCGCACACATCCCGATCTGGTCCGCAGGCTTTTCGAGCAGGAAGTCGCCGAGGTCAAGGACGGTGTCATTGATATCATGAGTATTGCCCGTGAGCCGGGCAGCCGCACCAAGATCGCGGTCCGCTCCAACGATGCCAACGTCGACCCCATCGGCGCCTGTGTCGGAAGCAACGGCGTCCGTGTCAACAATATCGTGGACGAGCTCAAGGGCGAGAAGATCGATATCGTTGTCTGGGACGAGAACCCCGGAAACTTCATTCAGAACGCGCTGTCTCCGGCCAATGTAGTCGCGGTCTTCGCGGATCCGGAGGAGAAGACAGCAAAGGTCGTGGTCCCGGATTACCAGCTTTCCCTTGCCATCGGCAAAGAAGGACAGAACGCCCGTCTGGCAGCCCGTCTGACAGGATATAAGATCGATATCAAGAGCGAGACCCAGGCAAAGGATGCTCCCGGATTCCGTTATACGGACTACATCGACGACGAAGATGAATATGATGAAGAAGAGTATGATGGCGAGCCGGTCGAGGAAACAGACGGAGAATACACCGGCTTAAATCCTGAAGATAGTGCGGATCTCTCTGAAGAAGAGCCCGTGAGCGGAGAAGAGATGCCGGAGGCAGGATCTGATACCGCGGAAGACAGGGAGGAAACAGTCTCCGAAGAAGCCATTTCCGAAGAGAATATTTCTGAAGAGAATATTTCTGAAGAGAATATTTCTGAAGAAGATATTTCTGAAGAAGATATTTCCGGGGAGGAGATATCCGTGGAAGATATTTCGGAAGATTAAGAAACTTCAGGTCGGATTTTCTTAAGATGACAAATCCGGTGAAGAACTTATTCCGGAAATAGTAAAGCGCGTACCATTGTATGGAGAATCGTAACATGCCCAAAAAGATTCCGATGCGGACCTGTATCGGCTGCGGTGCTGTAAAGCCAAAGAAAGAATTGATCCGGATCGTCCTGACGCAGGAAGGAGAACTTCTTGCAGACCGGACCGGCAGAGCCAACGGACGCGGAGCTTACCTCTGCGATGATTCCGCCTGCCTTGAGAAAGCGATCCGGAAAAAAAGTCTTGGAAGAGCCTTCCGCACACAGGTTCCCCCGGAGGCTGCAGCCCGCCTGGCGGCTGAGATAGGAGGTCCGGAGGATGCAGGATAAAATACTTTCCCTTCTCGGACTTGCTGCGAAAGCGGGAAAGACGGCTTCCGGCGGGTTTTCCGCCGAAGAGGCTGTCAAAAGCAGAAAGGCGCACCTGTTGATTCTGGCGGACGACGCGCAGCACAATACCGTGAAGAAATTTACAGATAAATGCCGCTCCCACAATGTCCCGCTCCGGTTTTACGGTTCCAGGGAAGAACTGGGGCGCGCGCTGGGTAAGGAGTCGAGGGCCTGCGTGGCCGTGACGGACAGAGGATTTGCTCAGAGCCTGCTGAAGAAACTGCAGGATGCGGGCAGGGAAACCGGAGGCGGGAGCGCGGACTGTGCTGCCGGACAACCTGGATCCGGAGCGGTCTCTGATGAAATGCAGAAGAGGGGGTCCCCTGCCAGGGAGAAACCTCCGGAAAAAAAGGACGGCACCCACATTGTGCCGGAGGATCCTTTGAAAGGAACAGGACCCTGACAGCAGCAGATGAAATCAAAGCTGACCGGTTCCTGATTTAAATACATAATTTATATACATACATTTAATTTATATACATACATTTAATTTATATACATACATTTTTCATTCATATACATAAGGGATTGGCCGCCGGCAATAAGATTTCAGATAAGATTATTTATAATAATGAATCTTAATAATGAGTCTTAATAATGAGTCTTTAAATGGAATCTTATAACAGGATTTCAAGATGAGTATGTAAAGCAGGACGGTCATCCGGGGAGAGTAAAAAAGCGTTTGTAAGCGCTGACGGAAAACGTATTAAATCATTGAGGAGGGCGCAGTCAAGTTGGTAACTGACAAATTTGATGAGACACGTAATGAAAAAGATAGTACGACGAAAATGACACCGTCTGGAAGCAGCGAAGGGAATAAAGTATTGGCAGAGGAAAAAGCATCCGGGACAGAGGCAAAAAAAGCCGTGGATGAAGGAAAAAAACCAGTAAAGAAGAAGAAAATAATCATAGTGACCGGCGGGAATACCCAGGGCGGACAGCGCGGTGCGTATTCCAGTGGTTCGGGTGCCTATAATTCCGGCAGCACCGGCGGGGCCAGAGGCGGATCCCGCAGCGGTAAACCCGGCGGGAACGCGTCGGGGAGCGGCTCAGGCGGCGGACGCCCCAGACAGCAGCGCAGCGACGGAAGAGGCGAGCGCCCTGCAGGCGGCAGCCGCGACGGCGGAAGACGCGACGGCGGAAGACGCCAGGGAGGCGGCCAGGGACGCGGGCGCACCCAGGCTCAGCCTGTCCATAAACTGATCAAGCCCACGATCCGTCAGACACAGATGGAAGTGGATTACCATAAGCCTGTCCAGCCGACCCGCAAGTCCGAGGCTGCCAGAAAAGCGGCTGAAGCCGAAGCGGCGGCAGCAAAAGAGGCGGCAGCGAGAGAAGCAGCTGCAGCAGCAGAAAAGGCTGCGGAGGCAGCAAAGGCAGAGCAGGCCGCGGCGGAAGCAGCGGCAGCAGCTGCTGCCGGGAAGGCAGAGGAGACTGCTGCCGAAGCTAAGGCGGAGTCTGCCCCTGAGCAGGCAGCTCCCGCAGCTCCTGTCAGGACAGCTGCCCAGGCAGAATCCCAGAATGCGCCCCAGAAGAAGGAAACCGGATCCCGCGGCGGCAGAAACGAAGCCGGATCCAGGCAGCAGAGGGGCGGAGCCCGCACGGACCAGCCCGGCAGACAGGGATCAGGATCCCGTGACGGTGCGCCTTCCCGCGGCGGACGCCAGGGCGGTGACAGCCGCGGTGAGCGCGGACAGCGCCAGGGAGCCGACTCCAGAGATTCCAGAGGCGGACGCGGCGGAAGCGATTCCCGCGGCGGAAGGCCCGGACAGGGATCTGAGGGCAGAGGCGGACGCGGAGGCAGTGATTCCCGCGGCGGAAGACCCGGACAGGGCGGAGCGGGAGCACGTCCCGGACAGGGACCCGCAGGTGCGGGCCGCGGCGGAGACAAGAGCCGCAAGCAGCCTCATCAGGATAAGGACCGCAGATCCAGAAAAGATCAGATCTATAACGAGGAAGAGAATTCCCGCAGGAACAAGCCGGGACGCTTCAACCGCCCCGAAAAGAAGGAGCAGGTTCCCGCTGAAGAACAGATCAAGACAATCTCCATTCCCGAGAAGATCTCCATCCGCGACCTGGCGGAGCGCATGCACCTTCAGGCGGCTGAGATCATCAAGAAACTCTTCCTGCAGGGCAAGATGATGACCCCCAACAGCGAAGTCAGCTACGACGAGGCTGAGGAGATCGCCCTGGGTTATGATATCCTCTGTGAGAAGGAGCAGAAGGTCGATGTCATCGAGGAGCTTCTGCGCGAGGACGAAGAGAATGAAGACGAGATGGTCTCCCGTCCTCCTGTCATCTGTGTCATGGGCCATGTCGACCACGGCAAGACCTCCCTGCTGGACGCTATCCGCAGCACAAATGTCACCGGCAAAGAGGCGGGCGGCATCACGCAGGCAATCGGCGCCTATATGGTATCTGTCAACGGCAGGGACATCACCTTCCTCGATACGCCCGGACATGAGGCATTTACCGCCATGCGTATGCGCGGCGCCAATTCCACAGATATCGCGATCCTGGTCGTCGCGGCAGATGACGGTGTCATGCCGCAGACTATCGAGGCGATCAACCATGCCAAGGCGGCAGGAGTTGAGATCGTCGTCGCGATCAACAAGATCGATAAAGACGGGGCAAGCCCTGAGCGCGTGAAGCAGGAGCTGACCGAATACGAACTGATCCCCACCGAGTGGGGCGGATCCACAGAGTTTGTGGAAGTCTCCGCCAAGACCGGCGAAGGCATCGAGGACCTGCTCGAGACCATTCTTCTGACTGCAGATATTATGGAACTTAAGGCCAATCCCGACCGCAAGGCCAGAGGCCTGGTACTTGAGGCCAAGCTGGATAAGGGCCGCGGTCCCGTGGCTAATGTCCTGGTCCAGAAGGGTACCCTCCATATCGGAGATTTCATCTCCGCGGGCGCCAGCTCCGGCAAGGTCAGAGCCATGATCGATGACAAGGGCAGACGCGTGAAAGTCGCCAAACCTTCACATCCCGTGGAGATCCTGGGCCTTTCCGATGTCCCCAGCGCTGGCGAAGTATTCCTGGCCCACGAGGATCTGCAGACGGCCAAATCCTATGCGGAGACCTACAAGATCCAGCGCAAGGAGGAGCTCATCGAAGAGACCAGAATGCGCATGAACCTGGACGACCTGTTCAACCAGATGAAGGAAGGCAACCTCAAGGAGTTCAACCTGATCATCAAAGCGGATGTACAGGGTTCTGCGGAAGCACTCCGTCAGAGTCTGCTCAAGCTGTCCAACGAGGAGGTCGTGGTCAAGGTCATTCACGCAGGCGTCGGCAATATCACCGAATCCGATGTCTCTCTGGCATCCGCGTCCAACGCGGTCATCATCGGATTCAATGTCCGCCCGGATATGATGGCCAAGTCCATCGCCGATCAGGAGCATGTCGATATCCGCCTGTACAAGGTTATCTATCAGGCGATCGACGCGGTCGAGGCTGCCCTCAAGGGTATGCTGGCACCTGTCTACGAGGAGCGCGTGATCGGTCACGCACAGGTGCGTATGCTGTTCAAGGCATCCCACGTCGGCAATATTGCCGGTTCCATGGTCCTGGACGGTGTAGTGCGCCGCGGCTGCAAGGTCAGAATCAGAAGAGGCGAAGAACTGATCTACGAGGGCAGCCTTGCTTCCCTCAAACGATTCAAGGATGACGTCAAGGAGGTCCGCGAGGGCTTCGAGTGCGGCCTTGTGTTCGATGGTTTCGATAAGATGCAGGTTGACGATATAGTTGAGGCCTATGACCTTGTCGAAGTGCCCAGGGAATAATCTTGTTACCGGTCACATCTGCACCAGCCTCGAGGTGTTTTTGCGCGATCTCTGCGCGAAAACCCGGGTTGAATAATTTTTGAGGCTGACCCGGGCAGACCCGGGAATGAAAAACAGGAATTTACGGTTATTTCCGCTATGAAACCGGCTGGGGAGCCGATCTCCAGCCGGATTCTTTTTCACGGCAGGGCTTTAAAGCCTCATGCCGCATAATGTAGATACGGAATAGCTGTCAGAGCGCTCCTACATGGAGGAATAATGAGAAAAAACAGTGTAAAAAACAGAAAGATCAATGATGAAGTACACCGCGTGCTGGCAGAAATCATCCGGGGAGGAATCAAGGACCCCCGCATCAGCCCTATGACCAGCGTGCTGCAGGTGGAAGTGGCTCCGGATCTCAAGACATGTAAAGCATGGGTCAGTGTATACGGGGACGACCGGAAGAAGAAGGAGACCATGGAAGGCCTTGCCAGCGCTTCCGGCTTTATCCGCGGTGAACTCGCGCGCAGAGTCAACCTGCGAAACACACCCGTGCTCAAATTTATTCTGGATGATTCGATCGCCTATGGTGTCGAGATGAGCCGCCGCATTGACGAGGTGCGGGCGGCGGACAAAAAAGCAGAGGAAGAGCGGGAAGAATCAGAAGAACTGATGGAAATGGAAGAGCCGGAAGAATCGGAAGAATAATACAACCGTAAATCAAAAGAACCGGAAGTCCGGATCGAATCAGAAGAATCGGAAGACTGACCGGGAACTGGCCCGGATAATGAGACCGGCTCCTGCTCCACGGAGGTAGCATATGCGGATATTGGATGAACTGAAAGGCTGCGGCACGATCGGCATCAGCGGACACCAGAATCCTGACGGGGACTGTGCGGGATCATGTATGGGACTTGCTCTGTTTCTCAGGAAGGCAATGCCTGAAGCCAGAGTCGATGTTTTTCTGGAGCCGCTGCGGGATGAACTGTACCGCAATATTCCGGGAACGGAAACGATCAGAGCTGACTTCCGGACAGACATTGACTGCTATGATGCGTTTATTGTCCTGGATTCCGCCAAGGACCGGATCTCGGCAGCGAAAACATTTTTTGACAAAGCTGCCAGGACGATCAATATCGATCACCATATCAGCAATCCCGGATCTGCCCTGGTCAATTATGTAAACGGGTCTTCCAGCAGCGCCTGCGAGCTTGTCTTTGAAGTGATCGACCATGATCTGATAGATGAGCAGATTGCACAAGCCCTCTATGTGGGCATGGTGACGGATACAGGGTGCTTCCGCTTTTCAAATACTTCCCGCAGGACTATGGAGATCGCGGGGTACCTGATCACTTTCGGTTTTGATTTTCCGAGAATCGTCAGGGAAGTCTATTTTGAAAAGACCTGGGTCCAGCAGAAAATCCTGGGAAAGGCCCTTTCCAAGTCCAAAAGCTATCTGGGCGGACGCTGCATCGTGAGCACACTGGACCGGATGGCGATCCAGGCCCTCGGAGGCGTCGGAAAAGACGTCGAGGGCATCGTCAGCGCCCTGGTCTCTACTACAGGAGCGGACTGCTCGATCTTTGCTCATGAACGTCAGGGCGGGGAGTGGCGTGTGAGTCTCCGGTCCAATCAGATCGTTGACGTCGCCTCGATCGCAGCCCGCTTTGGAGGCGGAGGCCATGTCCGGGCCAGCGGATGCACTATAGGTCCCGACAGGGAAATCACCACATCGATTCTGAAAATGGTCGAAATGGCAGGAGAGCAGCTAAGGCAGGATGCCCGGGACAGGTCCGATATGTAAAGCATATCCCTGGTCGGGCAGGATCCGCGGGACAGGCCCGAAAAATGAAAGCAAAAAGGTGATTTATGCATCATGGAATGCTGACAGTATATAAAGAAAAAGGCTATACATCCAGCGACGCGGTGGCCAGACTGCGGGGAATCCTGAGGATGAGAAAGATCGGGCACACCGGCACGCTGGATCCCGATGCCGAGGGAGTCCTCCCCATGTGCCTGGGAAACGCGACCCGGATCTGCGAACTGATCGCGGACCGTGAGAAGGAATATGCGGCCGTTATGAGGCTGGGGGTGAGGACTGATACACAGGATATGAGCGGACAGATACTTGCCCGGATCCCGGATGAAAAAGTCCTTGAAATACTGAAGTCGAAAGACCAGGACCCGGCCGGATCCGCAGCCCCGGCCGGCGGGGACGCGCAGCAGCTCCTCTCCGCGGACGGCTTTGACGCGGATCCGGAAGCAGGCAGGGTGATCTGTAAAAAAATCCTGGACACAGCTGCTTCTTTTACGGGGGAGATCGAGCAGATCCCGCCCATGTACTCAGCCATTAAAGTGAACGGAAAGCGTCTGTATGACATGGCGCGCAAGGGGATCAGCGTGGAGAGAAAACCGCGCCGCATCACGATATATTCGCTGAGGATTGAAAAGGTGGAACTCCCTCTTGTGACAATGCGCGTGCGATGTTCCAAGGGAACCTATATCCGCACACTCTGTGAGGATCTTGGTAATGCTCTGGGAACGGGCGCTGCCATGCAGTCGCTCCTGCGGACCCGCGTTGGGGATTTTACCCTCGAAGAGGCTCTCACGCTGGACCGGCTGGAAGAAATCGCCAAATCGGATCCGCTCTCCCTTTCGAGACTGATCCGTCCTGTTGACAGCTTTTTCGCGGATCTGCCCGCTGCTGTGTGCACGGACGATGCGCTCCGCCTGTTGAAAAACGGAAACCCGCTCACACATGGCGAGCTGCGATTCCTGCGCCCGGAAGAGGATCCCCTGAGGCCTGCCGCAAGCCCTGCAGACTCAGGCGAAGAGACCGGCACGTCTGCGGACTCCGGCAGAAGCCCCGACAGGGACGGAGATGAAGAGATTTCCCTTCCCGGCATTGAACCGGGTCAGCAGGTCATTCGCATGTACGATGAGGCAGGCAGTTTTTACGGACTATACCGAAGCTCCCCCGGGCAGAGGGGCCGGACGCGCTTTTCGGCATATAAAATGTTCCTTCCGGAAAGCTGAAAGAAAAATATTTTCGGAAAACGGAAAGAAAAAATCTTCCGGAAAGCTGAAAGAAAAATATTTTCGGAAAACGGAAAGAAAAAATCTTTCGGAAAACGGAAAGAAAAATATCTTCCGGAGAAATGAAAGAAAATACCCTGCAGGGACTGAAAAAAATATCCCTTACGGAGAACTGAAAGAAAAATACCCTCAGGGACTGAAAAGCTGTTCTTCCGGGAATTGAAAAACGGATCGCTTTACTTGTTACCGTCACACCCTGAGCGGGGTGTGGTCATGAAACTCTGTGCGCAGGCCCAAGGACCGGCCTCGGCAGACAGAATTATGAAGCAGGACTCTTATGCAGATTATTACAGACACAAACGAATTTGTAAGCCCCGGAGAGACTGCGGTCTCAATCGGCAAGTTTGACGGCATTCACCTGGGACACCGCAGGCTGCTGGAGGAACTTCTGGACCAGAAAGACAGGGGACTGTTGGCGACAGTGTTCACCTTTGACCCCTATCCGGAGGTCTTCTTCGGGTACGGCTCAACCCAGATGCTGACAACAAAAGAGGAGAAAAGGGAGATCTTTGAAAAAATGGGAATCGACATCCTTGTGGAATTTCCCTTTAACGCCAGGTCTGCCGCCACTCCCTCGAGGGATTTCGTCAGACGTTTTCTCTGCAATCACCTGCGGGCCCGCTTTATTGCGGCAGGGCCTGATCTGTCCTTTGGAGATCACGGGAGCGGAAATTTCGAGCTTCTTGAGGAGATGGCTCCGGAATACGGATTTGAGGCGAAAAAGATCGAGAAAGTCGTCATGGATGATAATATCATCAGTTCCACGCTGATCCGCCGCCTGATCAAGACCGGTGAAGTCACTACAGCTGCCCGCTATCTGGGTGAGCCCTATATGGTCCGGGGTAAGATCGTGCACGGAAAAGCCCTAGGCAGGACGATCGGTATCCCGACTTTGAACCAGACTCCTCCTGAAGACAAGCTGCTTCCTCCCTTCGGAGTCTATTATTCGGACGTGATCGTGGGAGACCGCAGGCTCTGCGGCATGACCAATATCGGCGTCAAGCCTACTGTATCCGATGAAAAAAGGATCACCGTAGAAACTTTCCTCTACAATTTTGAAGGGGATATCTACGGGGAGACTGCCACCGTTCAGCTTCTGACTCACCGCCGCCCCGAGATGAAATTCAATTCTCTGGATGAACTCAAAAGGACCATGGAACAGGATATTCAGGCGGGAAGGGAATACCACGGAATCTGAGGAGGTCCGGGTATAAAACGTCTCGCGTTTCAGGCAGGCCTGTACTACAAGATCATAATTATCGTGAATTATTTTCGTTTTACCCTTTACACAATTGACAGTATGTGCTAATATACGGTGGTTCGTGTGCATCCGCACACTGACGAGAAACACTATGCCGATGCTTTGCGAACGGACACTCCGGCCTTCGCGCGGCATCCGGTGAATGACCTATTACAGGAGGATTTAAGATGATTTCCAAAGAAAAGAAAACAGCTATCATGCAGGAATATGCCCGCAAGGAAGGCGACACAGGTTCACCCGAGGTTCAGATCGCAGTTCTGACCGAGCGTATCCGTGAGCTCACTGAGCACATCAAGGTTCATCCCAAGGATCACCACTCACGCCGCGGCCTTCAGAAGATGGTCGGTAAGCGCAGAGGCCTTCTTGATTATGTCAAGAGAAACGACATCGAGGAGTATCGCGCATTGATCAAGAGGCTCGGCATCAGAAAGTAATCCGATGCATGACAGCATCAGGGAAGATGCATTTATGCCTGTTTAAGCGTAAAGGGCGGCAGGAGCCGGCAGTATCCGGTTCCTGCCGTTTTTCACACGCTGAGCCGGCATGCTTTTTCAGGAGCAGGGATGTCCGGTTTTCCGTTTGCGGCACAGGACCGCAGCCGGGATTCCCGGCAGATCCCCCTTCTGAAAAACGCAAAATGCTGAATTCCCGTAAGGTTTTCGAACGAAGAGAAGAGAAGAAGCGTAAGGAGAATGAAGATTATGTACAAGACTTTTTCAATGGAAGTCGGCGGACGCACACTGAGCGTAGACATCGGCCGCGTCGGCAAGCAGGCAGGCGGCTGCGCGTTCATGCACTATGGGGACACAACTGTGTTCTGCGCCGCGACGGCATCCGAGAAACCGCGTGACGGCATCGACTTTTTCCCGCTGAGCGTGGAGTATTCCGAGAAATTCTACGCTGTCGGCAAGATGCCCGGTGGTTTCAATAAGCGCGAGGGAAGACCCAGTGAGAACGCGATCCTCACCAGCCGTGTCATCGACCGTCCCATGCGCCCGCTGTTCCCCAAGGATATGCGCAATGATGTCACTCTCGAGTGTCTGGTCATGAGCGTGGACCCCGCCTGCAGACCTGAACTGGTCGGCATGCTGGGCGCAGCGATTGCTACTGTTATTTCCGATATTCCGTTTGACGGCCCTGTCGCTATGACCCAGATCGGCATGATCGACGGCGAGCCCGTCATCAATCCCAGCCAGGAGCAGTGGGACAAGGGTGACCTTCAGCTGACAGTTGCTTCCAGAGAAGACAAGATCATGATGATCGAAGCAGGAGCCAACGAGATTCCCGAAGAGGAAATGATCCGCTGCATCTATATGGCTGACGACCAGAATAAAAAGATCATCGATTGGATCAAGGGGATTGTCGCTGAGTGCGGCAAGACCAAGCGCGAATATGAGAGCTGCGCAGTTCCCGAGGAGCTGTTCGCGGCGATTAAGGAGATCGTCCCTCCCGCAGAGATGGAAGAGGCTGTCTTCACAGACGACAAGCAGACCCGCGAGGGCAATGTCTCCGTCTTTAAGGAAAAACTTCGCGAAGCTTTTGCAGACAACGAGGAGTGGCTTGCCATTCTCGACGAGGCAGTTTATCAGTACGAGAAAAAGACTGTCCGCAAGATGATCCTGAAGGACAACAAGCGCCCCGACGGCCGCGCTCTGGATCAGATCCGTCCTCTGGCAGCAGAAGTCGACATCATCCCCCGTGTGCACGGAAGTGCCATGTTCACCCGCGGACAGACCCAGATCTGTGACGTTGTCACTCTGGCTCCTCTTTCCGAGGCACAGCGTGTCGAGGGCCTCGACCCCAACATCACAGAGAAGCGCTATGTCCATCATTACAACTTCCCGTCCTATTCCGTAGGCGAGACCAGGGTCTCCAGAGGCCCCGGACGTCGTGAGATCGGCCACGGCGCACTGGCTGAGCGAGCTCTTATGCCTGTGCTCCCCTCTGTTGATGAGTTCCCTTATTCGATCCGTGCGGTCTCCGAGACCTTCGAATCCAACGGTTCCACATCCATGGCTTCCACCTGTGCTTCCTGCATGGCCCTTATGGCAGCAGGCGTCCCGATCAAGAAGCCCGTCGCAGGCATCAGCTGCGGCCTTGTCACCGGCGAGACAGACGATGATTTCGTCCTCCTCACCGACATCCAGGGCCTTGAAGACTTCTTCGGCGA